>Ga0209226_10000196_pt1 | contig 38834 bp, 30 predicted proteins | sample BarGraNGADG00212_2_FD_184497 | JGI IMG/M metagenome (GOLD analysis project Ga0209226, IMG submission 184497) | Arctic peat soil microbial communities from Barrow, Alaska, USA - Barrow Graham LP Ref core NGADG0011-212 (SPAdes) (version 2) | ecosystem: Environmental > Terrestrial > Soil >...
CATCAAGAGTGCTGAAAAAGGGCCGTTCATGACGGTTCAGGAAGCAATGAACGACTTTGAGCAATGGCTGAAATCTTGGCAAAAGAGGTTGTCTTAACCACTTTGGCGCAAGCCGATATCAAAGCTGTTTCGCAATATCATTCAAGGCAATTACCTCATTATTTATCGTATCTCTCCCAATCGAGCTGAAGTACTAAGAGTGTTTAACTCTCGGGTTTCCATCACGAAGATCCGTACAGCAAGAAGGGCTAAAACTTAGAAAGGTAGATTTTTAGTCCAACTTTTCGCATGAAGGTATAAGCTGGGGGGAGCGTAAAGGAAAGTGCTAGCCGTTTGGAGTGAAGCGAGAAATCGGCTAAGTATTTCCTGGCAAAAGGGAAATGGGTTTCAATTTGTAGCTTATTTCTTCCTATAAATGGAAATCTCCTTTTTAGACAAACATTCTTTATCTCCTGTGTTTGTCTAAAAACCGTGCGTCGGCAAAGTCTGTATTTGTTCCCCTATAAACAGAAAAAAATACCCCGAAGGGTATTAATTTTATAAATGAGTATCGGTAATCAATAACATGCTAATGTTGATTTTGACTTCGTCGAGCTCAACTTCGCTTCGGTTCTTCGTTTGCCCCTTACCCTAAACTACTCTTTATACACATCTCTCTAATGTTCAGATATCAAGGGTGTTAAGTACCCTCCCATCAAGGCTCTGAAAGAGCCAGATATGAATAACCCCCAGCGCCAGAGGTTGTGTGATAATTAAATTATTAATCTTTTCGGTAAACTTAACTCTTGAGCAAGGTTTAATATTGTAGTAAGAAGATCTTTTGTGATCTTCCAGTTATATTTTTCCACTTTCTGGAGTAGATACTCCATATTTTCTATGTTTATCAGCCTTTTTAGGTTGTATATGGTTGAATAAAGATCAATTTCAATTTGTACTTTGTGTTTATTCCTTAATAGGAAGCAAAATTTTCCCATAATCATTTTTATTGTTCCAAAGGGATGTTCAACTATTGTTTTTCGCTGTTTGACTTTCTCTTTGTTTTCCTTTTTTTCTATCCATTCCTTGTAATTATCTATCCATTTTTGATTTACATTTATTTTTATCGCCCTCCCTGTTTTTGATTTTGTGCACTTATCCCTTATTGGACATCCGCTACAATCATGGCATTTATAAATATTATAGATTTGATCTTCCTGTTTGTAATCTTTTGAGTGTATTTGTAATACTTTTTTGTTTGTGCATGTAAAGGTGTCATTATCTGTATTATATATAAATTTTATTCCATTCTCTCTGTCTTGTTTCTTCGTTGGAGGTTCTTGAATTGGAATATAGCAAATTGTATCTGTTGTTTCCAGTATGTCTTTTATATGATTTATGTTACCATATCCTTTATCTGCTGCAATTTCTTTGGGTGTATATCCCAGTTGCTCTGTTAAATTTTCAAGGTCGGGTTTTAATAAATTAATATCACATTCATCAGTGGTAACCTCTGCCATTGCAATCATATGATGTTTAGCATCTACTCCGGTTTGTACATTATAACAAGGCATCTTCCCATCTCTGCATTTCATAAGGTTAGCATCTGTATCAGTTGGTGATATATATCTTTTTCCGGATTCCTTTAGTTGATTTTTTAATTCTTCTAGTTTCTCTTTCTCTTCTTCAAGCTTCTTGATCTTTTTCTTCAAATCATCTTTGTCATTTGATTCTTGTTCCAGTCTGTCTTCAAGTTCATCTGTTTCTTCAACGTTCTCCAGATATTTTTCAAGAGTTTGTTCAATGTTCTTTATCCGGGTTTTTAATTTTTCCTCTGAATAAACATCTCGGCCAGCATACGCCTTCATTTTACTGCCATCAAACACAATAGATTTACCGCCAATATAACCACTCTTCATTAAAAACTTTCTGAACTCAATTGCTACAGAACGGATCAGCTCCTTGTTTTCCCGACGGAACTTACATATAGTCCAGTGATCTGGTTTCAATTCTCCCAGTAACCAGATTACCTCAATGTTTCTGTAAGACTCATTCTCCATCCGACGACTTCCTGGTATCCAGTTAAAATAACAATACAATAATAGCTTAAGCATTGTGGCAGGAGAGTAGCTTGTGCAACCCTGATCACTATGTCCTCCCCAGGAACACATCGTCGGATTTTCTTTAACAAACTTTTCTATTACCAGATCTATAAGACGTACAGGATTATCTTGATCGACCCATAAATCTATATTTGGGTAAAGTAGTAACTCGTTCCGGTTTTTGGGTTCTTTGTAATGCATATGCTGTCAATTATTGTTTCACGTGGAACTTAACAGACAGTAAAATAACACATTACAGCGTAATAACCAAATTTAATACCCTCTTTTTATCAACATTTTTATAATAAAAAACTTATAGTATTTTCACACAGCCTCGCCAGCTGGGGGTAGGACTACAACAAACCTTTTTCAGCTCTGAAGGAGCTGAATATAACTCAATATCACGCCCTTTCAGGGCTAAAGATCTTACTGAGACATACCCCCAGCTGGCACTGGGGGTTATTCAAATAACGCCACTTAGTGGCACCATCTATCTCGTCAGAGACAAAAGATGATAATGCAGAAATTGTTGGGTAAAAGGCTATATCCCAATGTTTTATACTCTTTGTTGTGTATATGTGCCTTTTAATGAAATCACTTATCATTTGTTGTTCCTTCTTTGTTAACGGTTTTGGGTCAAAAAAGAAGTCAACTTCTAAAGGTTCTCTAATCAGTCCCATATTTTTATTTTTTAAAATATTTATCGATTAATTTTAATGCCGAATCAGTATTTATCACCATTGGATGGCCTCCGACATTAATCGCTCCTAATGTTTTTTGGTAATGGTCAATCAGCTGCGTTTTTGATGTAAATAACATTCTCAATAGAATTTGTCAGCTTATCTATTAGTATGTCAATATATTGAGGATTCTGTTTCATTCTACAAATATACTAAAAATCATGTAGAAGTCATAATGGTTGCACCGTTTTCAGGCATTACATAACGTTCGAAGCTAAACCCTGTTGGGGAATAAGTACCGCGAAATAATCCACTGAAAACAAATGTAGTTAATAACGCTGAACTCCGCAACCAACTTAACCACCAATTGGGTTTGAGCCTTTATTATGGGTGACATATACGCATTGTTGACGGCGCTTCGGGTGCGTATATGCTGTTATGTGCTCGTTGCTTTATTTTACTGCTATTTTTTTATTCACAAAAATGTCCCCTATCCATATTCGGATATTATCCTGAAATAATTGGTCTTTAGTTACCCCATGTGTCAGTCCTGGAAATTCAAAGGATGCATTATAGTCACCTGGATTTATGGGAGAGTTAATTGAATAGTTTACAGTAAATTGTCGAGAATCACCAGATTTTAGTTTAGATAGCCAGTCAGCTTTCCAACTATTCTGTGGTGAAGGAATCTGTGGAGTAATTTGACTGGAAAATACCTCTTCGTAGGTTAACTTTCTTAAGCTTAGTCCATTAGTGAAATAGTGAAAAAGATTTGGGCCTGTCTTGTCAAGGTCAAGTATTAGAAGGTCTGATATATCTTGATTAGTCACAGTAAATTTGAAAGTCAGTTGTGCCCCTACAATATTTATAGAATTAATTGAAACAGATAATCCTGAATGTAAGAGATTATGATCCTTTAAAGCAGAAATAATTCTTGGATCATTTCTTGGATCACTGGGTTTATTATCAATAGTCATGTGTTCAATCCTGAGGGTAAAGTCAGGATAAAAAGAAGAAAATGAGGAAATATAAGGGCCATAGGGAAGAGAAGAAGAATACATGGGCCAAAATACTCCTTTGTAGATTTCCTCTCCATTTGCAAATAATGAAAAGCCAGAAGATATTTCATTATTAAATTCGGGGTGAATAGTCTTTAAATACAAAATATGTGTCGATGAATCATAAAGCTCACTATCACTGTACTTATATTCAAGTCCATTGTCAGCCTTGAAGAGATACTCATCAGGATTACTAATGCGATTCTCACATGAAGTAAAAGCCAAAATGATAGCTGTTCCAATTAGTAGAGACTTTTTCATGGTTATGGGTTGTTAGTCAGTATTTTATAATCTGCAATTATCATGCCATTATGATGGTTTGCACGATGCCATGACACATAACTCCTTTGAACACCAGAGACGCATACTTTGCCAAAATGTAACAATCTCTAACTATTTATAACACTCTGGACTTTTTTGAAAAGTACTTCTATCTTGGTAGCCGGATCACCTTCACCTAAGGTTTCAAGTGGCAGGTAGCCACGGTATCCGCTTTTTCTTACAATGTCGATTATTTTTGAATAATTAGTATCTACCTGGGTGTCATTAACAAATACTTTCTCTTTTAGTTGCCATGAAATAGCATGTTTTGCATTTTTCGCAACATCGGCATAAGGATCCGGTGAATGAAAGCTGCCAATATCAAGCAAAAGTCCGACCCATTTTGTATCGATCAGCTGAAATATTTTCTCAACATCAGATGACGTTTTTAGAAAGTCGTTGTGATTCTGCAATGCCAGTAAAATCATTCTTCACGCCAGTGCCGCTGATTCCCATGCCTAATTTAAAAGCCTTCTTCTTAACCTCATAAATAAATTCGTCAGAAGGTACTGCCGGATATCCCGGTAAATAATAACCAGTAAGATCAACACCCTCAAATCCAACCCTTGCACAATAGTCAAGCATTCCACTAATAGTTAGGGTTCCGGCTTTAAGAGGTTTGTCAAATGAGAAAGCATTTAGACTAATCTTCAGTCCGTCACCAGCTTTTTGTCCAACAGATGTATTCCCTGACTTTGTAAAATTTCCCATAACTGGTAAGGCAACAGATCCTATACCTGCAACAGCCAGTGACCGTGTAAAAAATCGTCTGTTTATTTTTCCTGATCCTTTCATTTGTAACTATTTATGATAACACTACTTAGTTATCTACCAGATTTTTACTACTGGGGGTCAATCACTAAGAGAATCTTTAACTTTAAATCCCAATTCCTCAATAATTTTTCTCGCTTTACCTGTGCTATTTAAAAGATGTATCCGGTATGAAGTAAATTCCCTGCGAAGCGGATAATCTCCGCGCTGTTTCTCAAAATCAGATGGAGAAGTCCGGAATTTGCTATCATCTGCCGTAATATCATAGCTATGAAAAACAGCTTCTCTGATGACATCTTCATCGGATTTTCCAATGGCATTAATAGTTAATTCAGGTGCAACAGGCGGAGGTATATTTGCAGGGTACCAATTTTTCAACGGCAGATTAAAATGTTTACATAAAGAGTTGACTACCATTGATGTTCCATTCGCCTTACCATCAGTCGAATAGCCTGCAATATGAGGTGTAGCAATGGATACTTTTTTCAGAAGATTCAGATCAATATCAGGTTCATTCTCCCACACATCTATTACGGCTCTGCTAAGTTTGCCCGATACCAAAGCCTGTTTCAGAGCTGATGTTTTTGTTACTTCTCCCCTTGAAGAATTGATAAACAATACTCCCTTGTTCATCTTTTTGAAACTCTTTTCATCCATCAGATGATAAGTGGAATCTTCACCAACTACATTTAAAGGGACATGAACAGTAATAATATCAGACTGAAATAATATTGTTGCGAGGCTGTGAAAATTCGCGTCTCCCTCTACCCTTTCTCGGGGAGGATCGTTCAGAAGAACTTTCATCCCAAGCGCTCTGGCCAGTTTTTCAACTTTCAATCCAACCTTCCCTACTCCTATTATACCAATTGTTTTGTCGCTTAGTTTGAACCCTGATTCATGCGCTATTTTAAGCAATGCGGCAGCAATATACTGCTGAACTGATGAGGAATTACAACCTGGAGCATTAGTCCATTCTATATTGTTATTCTCGCAATATTGTGTATCAATATGGTCGAATCCGATTGTCGCAGTACCAATAAATCTGATAGTTGTCCCTTTAATAAGGCTCTCTGTGCATTTTGTTCTGGTACGTATAAGCAGAGCATCGGCCCCTTTCAGAACCTCCCTGCTAATCTCTTTTCCTGGCAAATAGACAACATCTGCAAAAGGTTCAAGTGCTCCTTTGAGGAACGGAATTTTATCGTCTGCGATAATTTTAATCATAGCATAAATATTTCACAGGAAAGTTACTAATTAATCTTATTCGAAATTTAATCATTTGTAAAGAACCGGGAAAATTCCTTATTTTGCGGCACAAATAAAATTTATGATCTTTAGATTCTTCCTTATCGCAATTTTTGCTTTAACCCCAACTTTTGAGCTCTTTTCACAATCCGAAATTAAAGCTGTTTTTACAGATACTCCTCCGGTTATAGATGGATTGGTTAATGATGCTGTTTGGAGTAAAGCCGCTCTTATAAATGAACTTTTTCAGAGAGAACCAAAACCTGGTGATCCGGTTTCAGAAAAAACTGAATTCTACTTTTTATACGATCATAATAACATTTATGTCGGTATTCATTGTTATGATGATCCAAAAGGGATAACAGCCAAAGAACTTGCCAGAGATGTTAGTCTTGGAGAAGATGACCGGGTACAGGTGATCCTTGACACTTATCTCGACGGACGAAGCGGCTATTGGTTTCAGATTGGTCCAAGGGGAAGTATTGGCGATGCTCTTGTAAACGAGAATGGCAAAGATTTTAATAAATCGTGGGATGGTCTCTGGGACGGAAAAGCTAAAATAACTGAAAACGGATGGGATGGGGAACTGATTATTCCTTTTAAAACTCTCGCTTTCAAAAAAGGGAACAGCACCTGGGGGCTGAAACTGATAAGATATATAAAAAGGAAATCTGAAGCATCGTACTGGCCTGCTACATCGCTGAATGCCAATAAATTTCAGATATCTGATGCCGGACGTATAACAGGACTTACAGATATTACCCAGGGTATAGGACTTGATTTAATTCCTTACCTCACTGGCGGATTAAGCAAAAAACAGGGTCTCAATCCAAAACCGGTTATTAATGGTGGTATGGATGCTTTCTATAATATTACCCCTTCTCTGAAAGCAGCTATCACCATAAATACTGACTTTGCCCAGACTGAGGTTGACGATAAGCAGATTAACCTGACACGTTTTAATTTATTCTTTCCTGAAAAGAGAGATTTTTTTCTTGACGGGGCTAACTATTTTACATTTGGAATAAACGGTGACAATGACAATCCTCAAAGTACTCAGATGATACCTTTCTTCTCAAGGAGGATCGGGTTAGATGCTGCCGGCAATCCTGTTCCTATAAAATATGGGGGAAAGTTTACAGGGAAAGCTGGTAACTGGAACTTTGGGGTTCTCCATATCAAGGATGAAAATGAATGGAAAAATCCTGGTTATACAGTGGGCAGGATTTCAAGAAATTTCGGAAAACAATCCTCTATCGGATTTATTGGCACAAACGGAAATGCTTTGTCAGGAGCCGAAAATTCACTCGCTGGTATTGACCTGCATCTCTCAAGTTCACAGATATCAGGCAACAAAAATCTAACCTATAATCTTTATGGCTTGAAGTCTTTTACAACTGGTCTTTCCGGAAACGATATCTCCTTTGGGAGTGAGATAAACTATCCTAATGATCTGTTCAATTTCAGATTAGGCTATTTTCAGATCGGTGAAGATTTCACTCCCGGATTAGGCTTTTTACCACGAAAGAATATCAGGAATTTTTATGGAGGCATTGGAATTGGTCCACGTCCAAAAAAGTCGAGGGTGATGCAGATTAAATCGGGTGTTAAATATGCTTTCATTTCAGATCTTAAAAACGGCGGACTTCAGACATCACAGATTGACCTGAATCTTACAGACATAATATTCCTGAGTGGTGACATTATTTCACTGGCATCTCAATATCAGTTCGAATCTCTTGAGAAAGATTTCAATATTTTCAAAAGTTTTGTCATCCCTGCCGATCAATATCATTTCTGGAGACATTCAGTAACCTTAACCTCGGCAAAACGGAGAAATTTCTGGGCTGCAACAAAAGTCGGAATAGGTTCATTTTATTCCGGTAAACGCACTGATTGGCTTTTACAGACAGGCTACAAGGTTTTTGTCCCGGTATTTATTGGATTGGAATCAGACCAGAAATGGGTACATCTACATGATGGAAACTTCAATACGCAGATTTATCGGTTGAATCTTAATTTCTTATTCAGTCCGAATTTATCCTGGTACAATTATGCTCAGTATGAAAATCAGACTGAAACTATTGGATGGCAATCGAGGTTTCAATGGATAATAAAACCAGGTAAAGAAGTCTTCCTTACTTTCAATTCACCCTTAATAAATCCATTGGAACGCTTTACACCAGAGGTTTATGAAGCAAGGGTTAAGTTGAAATATACGATCAGGTTTTGATTTTTATCCTATTCCACAATTGTCATCTCCTTCAGCAGATAGCCTGCACCGGCAAACTTATCGATAAGAAACAAAGCATATCTGATATCGAGGCTGATATTTCGGCTTTGGTCAGGGCTATAAGCCATGTCGCTGGCAACGCCTTCCCATGCCCTGTCGAAGTTTACGCCTATCAGCTGGCCATCAGCATTTATTACAGGACTGCCTGAATTACCGCCTGTTGTATGGTTATTAGCTATGAAACAGACTGGTACTTCGCCATCCTGAGTATAACGGCCAAAATCTTTTTTGAGATATAATTCTTTAAGTCTGGCGGGAACTGCATAATCATAAATATCAGGATTATCCTTCTCCATAATACCCTTAACTGTTGTATAATGAGTAAAGTAAACAGCATCCTTTGACTTATATCCTTTAACCTGTCCATATGTAAGCCTGAGGGTGGAATTTGCATCGGGATAAAACATTTTTCCCTTATCGAATTCCATTTGGGCAGCCATATACATCTTGTTAAGCTTTTGGATCTCCCCATTAATCCTCGTAAGTTCACCTCTGACATTATTAGCAATAAAATCACTGGCCTCGGTTGCCAGAAGATAGAATTGATCCTTTTTCAGTTTAGCAACTGACGATTTATTAAATCCGGTAACAAAAGCATTGTATTTTGCCTCATCGGTAAAGATGGTTTTATCATAAAGTTTATCAGCAACAGATTGGAAGTCGCCTTTGCATGAATTTCTGAATTTAATATATTCCGGAGCCTGCCATTTTGAATCGAGATTCTTGCCATACATTGTCATAACCGTCACAAAAAGTTTCTTATCTGTTGCTTTGTTGTAATCCTTAAAGAATTCTTTTGAGGAAGCAAGTAGATTAGTTTTTGCAGCATTAATTATGTCAACGGAAGAATTCTTCTGGTAAAGATCAGCAAGGATTCTCAGGCTTCTTGAAAAACTTATTGCTTCAGCTCCGTTCATAACTTCATTGGTATAGCTATTGGCAAGAGTATAATCCCGAAGACTGGTATAAAGTTCTTTATACATTGGAAGGATTGAACCATATTTTGTCATTCTTGCGTTATCTTCAGAAACCCATTTCATGAACTTTGCTTCAAATTCCTGTTTTTTACCAATTGTATTCATTTTATCAAGACCCTGAATCTCTCCCATCCATTTCTTCCACGAATTGGCGATTCCTGATTTTTTTGCAGAGTACTGTATTCTGATAAGAGGATCTGTTGCCATAGCCGCTTCCATAATCTCTATTTTCTTAGATCTGATTGCGATCATTTTCGGATTGATATAATTTTTCACCATGTCAATATGGTAGGAAGAAACATACTCTGTAGTTGTTCCCGGGTAACCAAAGACCATAGTAAAATCTCCTTCTTTAACCCCTTTGATAGAAATCGGAAAAAAATAAAGAGGCTTATAAGGAACATTATCCTTTGAATAATCAGCCGGTTTGTTGTTTTTATCGGCATATATTCTGAAAAGTGAGAAATCTCCCGTATGACGGGGCCATATCCAATTATCTGTCTCCCCTCCGAACTTTCCAATAGCTGATGGCGGAGCCCCAACCAGGCGAATATCCCTGAATGATTCATTCACAAATAAAAAATACTGATTACCCATATAGAATGGTCTTACTGAAGCAGAGTATCCCGTTCCTTCAATGGCCTTTTTTCTGATTTCATTACTATTGGCTGAAATGATTTTTTCTCGTTCAGCAGCATCCATTGCATCTGTAACACCTTTCAGAACCTTTTCGGTAACATCTTCCATCGACTTAAGAAAAGTGACTGTAAGTCCCGGGTTGGTCAGTTCCTCCTGATGCGACATAGCCCAGAACCCGTTTGTAAGGTAGTCGTGATCAAGACTTGAATGATCCTGAATCTGACCATACCCGCAATGATGATTTGTGATGAGAAGACCTTCTGGAGAAATAACTTCGCCAGTACATCCTCCTCCAAAACTAAGAACTGCATCCTTCATACAGGCTTTATTTACACTATAGATATCTTCGGCCGAAAGCTTAAACCCTTTTTCCTGCATCAATTTAATATTGTATTTTTCTATCAGAAGAGGTATCCACATACCTTCGTCAGCCCTTGATACAGGAGCGAGAAGAATCGTCAGTAAAAAGCAGATTGTCAGTAATTTGTTTTTCATTTTATTGAAATTTTGTTTTAGATTATCTTTTTACCAATATTAACATTATTTATTTTGCTATAATCTTTTTTTGTTTAACTTTCGCAATATTTATTGAATATTTGAGCTAAATTAAAACCTGAATATTATGAAACCACGTATTTTTCTTTTTGTATCAATATTAAGTCTGGTTATGAGCAATCTGGCATATTCCCAAACCGGCGAGAGCAAATTCAAAATGGTGATTATCAATCAAAATGAAAAAAAAGTAGCCCAGCTATTTACTTCTTTTAAAATTACCGGGCTGAGTTTCACAGATGAAAACAAGAATCAGCAGCTTGATGGCAAAGAGACAGGGTCCATCAATTTTTATATAAAAAACACAGGGACAGTACTCTTGCAGGAACTCAATGTAAATCTGAATACTCCTGACGAAATAAAAGGAATAACTTATAGTAAAACGCAGATTGTCAAACAAATCAACTTTGGGGATTCATCTCTTGTAAATATACCATTTACCGCTGATGAAAATATTAAAGACGGACAGGCCAGATTTGATATTACGGTTAAAGATACCCGCAGCGACAGTACCAAAATGGCACAGATGGTAATTCAAATGAAAGAACTTTTAATACCCCCTGTTTTTACATGGATCGCTCCGACCCCGGCAGAGGATAGTACTGATTTTTCAGTTATTAATATTTCAGGGTTGATAAAAACAAAATCAAATATTACCGGATTAAAAGTTTATATCAATGGAGAGGTTCCTGAGGACAGTAAATCATTCGAAGTGATTGCCACGCAAAATCAGGATGAGTATAGGATATCAAGAAATATTGCTTTGAACGATGGCTTCAACGAAATAAAGATTGAATCTACATCCAAACAGGGTGTTACTATGTCTGATTCCCGAAAAATTAACTTATATGCTCAAAAAATTGATAAGTCGTATGTTGAAAAGCGACTGGCTCTCATAATTGGAAATGCTGACTATAAAAACAGTAACCCTTTGCAAAATCCTTTAAACGATGCAAAAGCTATTGCAAAAGCATTGAAGGAAGTTGGCTTTACTGTCTTGTTGTACCTCGATGCTGACCTGAAGACAATGAAGTTAGCTATGGATGATTTTGGCGACAAATTAAAGTCGTACAATATAGGCTTATTCTATTATGCGGGCCATGGATTACAGGTAAAAGGATTTAATTATCTTATACCAATTGATGCAAGCCTTAAGAGTGAACAGGATGTTGATTATGATTGTGTTGATGCCGGCAGGCTTCTTGGAAAGATGGAAGATGCTGGTACCAGTACAAATATCGTAATTCTGGATGCCTGCCGTGACAATCCATTTGCACGTTCATGGAGTGGACGAAGTGCAGGAAAGGGAAGTGGACTTGCTTTCATGAATGCGCCATCGGGTTCAATTGTAGCCTATGCCACTTCTCCTGGTAAAACAGCCTCAGATGGTACTGGTAAAAACGGACTTTATACGGAAGCTTTCCTGCAATATGTTAAAGTTCCTAATTTATCACTTGAAGAGTTTTTTAAAAGTGTTAGAGGTGAGGTAGAAAAAAAATCTAACAAGTCTCAGACTCCCTGGGAATCTACTTCACTTAAAGGCAGTTTCTTCTTCAAAATTAAATAATTATATTTTTAAATGTGATATTCTAAAACTACCTGAAAACATGAAACCTTCGATTCTGCTCCTGCTTTTCATTATATTGTTAAGTCAACCCTCTGTTGGCCAGATAAAAGCTAAGGTCACCGATGTGGATTTTCATCTGGAAGACCGGTATCTGGTTGTAAATTATAATCTTGTTGGTTCTGCCCCAAAAGAGGAAATGACAATAGAACTCAGATTTATAACTGAAAGCAACGAGATAATAATTCCAAAAACAATTACAGGAGATGTTGGCACAAAAGTTTTCGGTGATGGACCAAAAGCTATGCTTTGGGATATAGTTGCCGATCAGGCTGTTTTATCAGGCAATCTTAAAGCTACTGTCACCATAACTTCATCAAAGATTCTATACCGTGGCGCTTCAAATGCATTTCTTTCAATTCTCTTCCCGGGATGGGGAGGCTATCATGTTGACAAAAATAAAGCTTATTCTGTTTTAACAACTATAAGCTCATTAGGACTCATAGCATATGGAGTTTCGCAGAAGATACAGGCTGACAAACTCTATAAAGATTATACATCCAGCACCAAGCCGCTTGAAATGGATAATTTGTATACCAAGGCTAGTGGTGTGCATCAGAAATACTGGATAACAACTCGCGCTGGAGCTGGAATATGGGCACTGGATGTTATCTGGGTTGTTATTAAGGGCAGTCATAACAAGAAGGTAGCCAAATCATATTACAGTGCAAATCCTTATGATGGTCTCAGATTAAATTATGCCAACAATGGATTGCAGCTTGGATACCATGTGACATTTTGAGAATAGTAATATACCTAACTTTTGTAAAAATCAGAGCCCATATAAAATTACATTATTATGACGAATTTCAAAATAACCGCCCTGCTATTCTTTCTTTGCGTTTTGTTTTCCTGCGATAAGATGGATCTGGCCCGAAATAATCCAAATGATCCTAAATCTCAAAATTTTAAACCTGCTTTACCAAAAATAGTCACCTCCGCTGCAACTTCTGTTACCATCACTACTGCAACATTGGGCGGGACAAGTATCAGTGATGGAGGAGCTTCAATTACCGCCAAGGGTGTATGCTGGGGCTTAACAACCAACCCGACAACGGCAAACAGCAAAACATCTGATGGTACTGGCCCGGCTAACTTTGTAAGTAACCTTACAGGTTTAACCGGCAGCACAAAATATTACGCACGGGCTTATGCAACTAATTCAGGTGGAACTGCTTATGGGGACAATGTTTCATTCACTACGCTTGCAGCGATTACCGCACCCATTCTGACTACCACAGATGCATCTTCAATAGGGTTGACTAGTGCAAATAGCGGAGGAAATGTTACGTCTGATGGAGGAGCTTCAGTAACCGTACGCGGGGCTTGCTGGGGAACAGCTCTTAATCCAACTATCGTTCTTACTACAAAAACAACTGACAGTCTCGGTGTTGGTATGTTTACAAGCAAATTGACACCCCTAACAGCCAATACACTATATCATGTAAGAGCTTATGCCACCAACTCAATAGGTACATCTTATGGCAATGACATTACATTTACAACCTTAACAGCTGCCACCATACCTACAATAAAAACTTTTGATGTTTCCGGAATTGCTATGACCACAGCTGTAAGCGGCGGAACAATTTCTTTTGACGGGGCTGCCAATGTCACTGACCGCGGAGTCTGCTGGAGTACAACTGCAAATCCTACTGCAAATCTTACAACAAGAACCACTGATGGGACGGGAAGTGGAACATTTGTAAGCAATATTTCAGGGTTGACGGCGGGCGTTCTGTATCATGTGAGAGCATTTGCTACTAATTCAGTGGGTACTGCGTATGGTTCGGATGTTACATTTACTACAAGCACAACCGCAAGCGTGCCCACTGTAACCACAAGTTCCATAACTGCAATTGTCTTAACTACCGCAACCGGAGGAGGCAATGTTGTTTCAGATGGAGGTGCAAATGTAAGTGTCCGTGGTGTATGCTGGAGCACGACAGCAAATCCGACCTTTTCAAGTCCTCATACCTCCGACGGTTCAGGAACAGGAACATATACAAGCAGCATTACAGGATTGACTTTGGGGACTACCTATCATGTGAGGGCTTATGCATATAATTCATCGGGTTATGGCTATGGTTCTGATGTCACATTTACAACTCTTGCTTCAGCCTCATTACCAACCCTGTCTACAACAGCAGTTACACTTATTACCTCAACATCAGCTACCAGCGGGGGCATTATTACTGCCGACGGAGGTGCTGCAATTACTGCCAGAGGTGTTTGCTGGAGCACATCAGCGAATCCTGTTGCAACAGGCACTCATACCTCAGATGGTACGTTAACAGGTACTTTCACAAGCAATATTACCGGTTTAGCCGGCAATACAATTTATCATGTCAGGGCTTATGCTACAAATACTTCAGGAACAGCATATGGATCAGATATTTCATTTACTACCAGTGCCCCTGTTCTTGCAACTATTACAACAACAGCCATTACTTTAAATGCCGGTACCACAGCTACCAGTGGAGGTAATATTACATCCGATGGAGGTGGAGCAATAACTGTACGCGGTATTTGCTGGGGACTCTCTCTGAATCCTTCAATAACTGATAGTAAAACAAGTGATGGCACAGGTTCTGGAGTATTTTCCAGCAATCTGACTCTGTTAACTATTGGGACAAGTTACCATATCAGAGCTTATGCCACAAATTCTGTCGGAATAGCTTATGGTCAGGATATTTCATTTACAACAGCATCACTTTCTACTCTCACAACATCCGCAATATCTTCTATTTTACAAACAACAGCAACAACAGGAGGTAATATTACTCTGGACGGCGGATCCCCGGTCACAGCCTACGGTGTTTGCTGGAGTACAAGTACCAATCCAACAGTCGCTCTTACAACAAATACTTCAGATGGAACCGGAACAGGTACCTTCTATAGCTACCTTAAAGGCCTCTCTGCCAGTACAACTTATTATGTACGTGCCTATGCTACAAATGCTGTCGGGACTTCCTATGGTTCAAATGTTACATTTACTACAAGCGCTCCGGTAGTACCTACATTAACAACAACAACAGATCTTTCTGCTGTTACCATGAATACTGCCACATCAGGAGGCAATATTATTGCTGATGGATTTGCTACCATAACAGCCAAAGGGGTAGTTTGGGGTTCTGTAACAGGACCAACAGTTGCCCTCGGTACAAAAACAATTGATGCAACAGGGGGAACAGGGGCATTTATCAGTAATATAACCGGACTGACAGCGAATAGTGTATACTTTGTACGTGCTTATGCAACTAACATAGCAGGAACCACCTACGGAAATGAGTTTATTCTAAAAACAGCCACAGGGACAATGACTGATATAGATGGAAATACCTATTATACTGTAACAATTGGAATCGGAGCCGGAGCTCAGATATGGATGCGTGATAATCTTAAAACTACTAGGTACCGTGATGGAAGTTTCATTGCCAATATAACAGATAATACCTGGAGCACCCAAACAACCGGAGCATATTGCTGGAATAGTAACGATGTAACAAACAAAGCTACATACGGCGCTTTGTATAACTATTATACCATAACTGATAGCCGGGTACTTTGCCCGACAAGCTGGCATGTTCCTACTGACACTGAGTGGTCAACACTTGTTACCTATCTGGGAGGGTTATCTGCTGCCAGAAGTAAACTGATTGAAACAGGAACTCTACACTGGTTATATAAAAGAGGAGATGAAACAAACTCAACTGGGTTTACAGCGCTGCCAGGTGGTATAAGTGGAACCCCTATCGGAATGTACGGTTATTGGTGGTCTGCTACAGAAAATACTGCGACTGACGCATGGCAATATAACATGAACTACGGTGATCTTTATATGTATAGGTCAAACAGTACTAAAACATATGGATTGTCTGTCCGCTGTATCCATGATTGAGGGTAACAAAGTTTTTAAGCTCCTTATAAAGTCTTTGAACAGGTAGTCCTACAACATTGAAATAAGATCCGTCGATATGGCTGCAGGCAGTAATGCCGATCCATTCCTGTATGCCATAGGCTCCGGCTTTATCATAAGGTTTGAATTTATCAACGTAATACCTTATTTCGTCATCAGAAAGTGCTTCGAAAGTAACTTTCGTGGATTCAGAAAATGTAATCTCTTTGGTTGATGAAAGAATAGTTACGCCTGTAATAACTTCATGAGTGTTACCGGAAATTTCTTTCAGGATACTAACAGCTTCATCATAGTGTGAAGGTTTGCCCAGAACATGATTATTGCACCAGACTATTGTATCTGCCGTAATGACAATCTCATTGTCAGATAACCCGTTTTTAAAAGTTTTAGCTTTTTCTGATGCTATATATCTGGCAATCTGCCCCCCTTTCAGACCTTCAGGGTAGCTTTCGTTATAATCCTTAATTACTATATCAAATTTAAGACCCAGTTCGCTAAGCAGCTGTTGTCTTCGCGGAGATTGTGATGCAAGAATTATCCTGTAATTAACAAAACTATCAACTACCATTATCAAATAAAATTCCAGGTAAGTATTACTTTCACCACAACCGAGTAAAGTAAGCCGGAAAGCATTACCATTTTCATAATACTGCTTGCACTGTGAAGCTGCTTTCGGTCCTGACTTATAATAACCTTATAAATGGTAAATAATAGAGGTAAAACAATTGCAGCATTGAGATAAATCAGGGTTATTCTATCATTAATAAAAAAGTACCATGAAAGATAAAGCATAGTAATAGTTAAAACAATAAGACATACTGAGACTATTTTTGTAGATAATACTCCAATTACTATTGGTACAGTATTTCTGCCAAATGCAATATCTCCTTCAAAGTCTTCAATATCTTTAATTATTTCCCGTGTAAGAGTTGTAAGAAAAGCGAAGAGTCCGAATCCCCCGATCCAGTAGAAAATAAAGTTAATTTCAGGCATCGATATTGTGTTGATTTTGTAATACCTGTATAATGCCGGCCATTCATAAAAAACTACAAGCATCGGAACCATAGCCGTAAGAAGAGCTACAACTATATTCCCGATAAGAAACTGCCTTTTATAACTCGCGGAATAAAAATATAGCAATCCTGAGACAATCAGGAAGAAAGTTCCCAGCCATATATAACCTGCACTCCATGAAATATAAAATCCTAAGGACACACCTATAATATTAAAAATATTGTGCCACATCATAGCCTGGCGTCTTGGAATTTTTGTGCCTACAATTACCTTCCCTTTATTTATCAAATCTGTTTTTATATCGAAGTAGTCATTTATCACATATCCTCCTGCTGTGATAAAGAGCGTGGCGATCACCAGAAAAATAAAGTCGTACCATGGAAACTGCAATACCATTGGAACTGTTTCTCCGTTCCCATTATTAATAAGAACAACTCCAATTTTGTTGACTAAAGGAGCAAGAATTGCATATCTCATTAATATCATAGTTGATGCAACTATGAGAAGATTTTGCCACCTGATCAGATTAAAAAATGCTTTCATAACTTACCATGTAAATGCATCAGAATCCATCCAATTATTATGCAGTCTTAAAACTTGTTCAATAACATCCCTGACGCATCCTTCGCCCCCCTTCTTATCTGAAATATAAGCAGCCACCTGCTTAATCTCACTATCGGCATCAGAAGGGCAGACAGCAATACCGGCTTCCTTCATTACTCCATAATCGGGTATATCATCTCCCATAAACAGGACGTCTGATTTATTAAGACCATGTTTTTTCAGGAAAGAATTAAAATGGTCAAGTTTAGAACGACTGTTTAGAAAAATATCAGTAACGCCCAGAAGTTTTAACCTCTTTTTGTACTCTTTTGAACTGCTTCCTGAAATAACACCAAGATAATAACCTTTTTTGGCTGCCAGTTGCAGAGCATAACCATCACGCAGATTCACTGTTCTGTTTGGCACTCCAAAAGCATTGAGGCTAATTGTTTGCTGCGACAAAACTCCATCGATATCAAAAACAAATGCTTTTACTTTTATCAGATCCTCCTTAAAATTAGCCATGTCTTACGACTTATGATAATATTTTAATATTGACAATGTCAGTTCTTTATATAACATTTGCAATTCAGGTGAGAAAGATAGTAATTCCAAATGTTTTTCAATAGTATTCTGATCATTTCGGATAGCGGGTCCTGTCTGTGAGTTTTCAGGTCCTGATTCTATGGCTTTCGAGATGGTCTCTATTATTAATGGTTCAAGTAAGTCAAATGAAAAACCTGCTTTTAAAGTTACTTCCTTCCCCACTGTAAGCATATAATTGGTAAAATTAGAGGTAAATACAGCTGCAAGATGAAGCATCTTTCTATGCTCAGTATCAACAAAATGAGCTTTCCCACCTATAGATTCCGCAAGGTTCTTTAATAATTCAGAAGAATCATTTTCCGCAGATTCTATCAGGAAAGGAAGATTTTTAAAATCAACCTTTCGATCTTTTGAAAAGGTCTGCAAAGGATAAAAAACAGCTTTTTTGTTTATAGATTCAGGAAAAATATCAAGACCGAAACTACCTGCTGTATGTACAACCAGGGTATCTTTACTGCAAACAATATTGTCCAGAACAGACTTTAATGTTTGGTCGGGTACAGCAACAATTAAAATATCAGTGGTATTGGGGAAAATAAGGTCCGGTGACCATTTACTCCGGCAGGAATCAGCAAGCAGATGGCCATTTATTTCATTTTGAGAGACAATCAGATCGATTTTACAACCGGCATTATACAGCTCTCTGCATAAAGCATCTGCCACCCTTCCTGCTCCTGCAAAAGAAATTCTGTATTGACTCATCGGTGAATTTTTCTGAAATATACAAAAATCCCCAAATAAATAATCATGACATAGAGCCATGAGAAGTAAAGCAATAAAAATAACTTGAAAATCAATATATTAAGCCAATTTCCCAGGAGAGTATTTTGATTTTTTTCACTCCCTTTTTAGGGTTGGGGTAAACGAAAAAAATCAAAATAATTATTTCTTCCCATAAGGATTACTAACGACATCAGAAACCTGACACATATAAACCTTATAAAGGGACTGATAAGAAGAATTACTTGACTGATAAAGAAAGCTACATTCCCAGTAAACTTTCCCGGTTATCTCAAGTATATCACCTGATTTAAAGTTCGTGAATTTTGGGAACATTTCACCTGGATTACAGAAATTGTATGTTGAATAAGGATCAATTAATGTCATAAAAGTTATACTTGTACCTGAAGTATAATATACCGTAGCACGTTCTTTTATCAGTGAAGACAAAACATCACCATTACAACCGCATTTGGCCTGCTTCTTACAACCTGAATCGGAGAATACAGGCACAATAACTAACACTATAATAAGGATTTTTCGAAAAATATTTCCTCTCATTTTAATATTATCGTATGCGGTTAATACAAATAAACGGATAAAGTAACCAAATATTTTATGCCTGAGCTGTCGGACCACCAAAACTTAATGGCAATGCCGGCCCGGAGCCTTTTACTTCTTTAATTATTCCATGAACTGATTCGTATTTATCGATATTATCCTGGAGTGCTGCAACAAGTCTTTTTGCATGTTCAGGTGTAAGGATTATCCTTGATTTTACCTGTGCTTTAGGTATTCCGGGCATAATCCTTACAAAATCAATTACGAATTCAGAAGCAGAATGTGTAATAACTGCAAGGTTTGAGTATGTTCCCTGAGCAACTTCTTCGTTCAGTTCAATACTGATCTGTGTTGGGTTCTTGGGATCTGTCATAGACTTATATTATTAGTCCTATTTAGCCGCTGTATCGGCAACTGTTTCCTGATTGACACCTACAAGGTTCTCATATTCCTCAAGTGACCCAACGATAATGCCATTATACTGGCGCTGACCTGTACCAGCAGGAATAAGATGACCAACAATAACGTTTTCTTTCAGTCCTTCGAGTCTGTCTACCTTACCCAGAATTGCAGCTTCGTTCAGAACTTTTGTTGTTTCCTGGAACGAGGCAGCTGAGAAGAAGCTCTTTGTCTGAAGTGAAGCTCTTGTGATACCCTGCAAAACCTGACTTGATGTTGCCGGAATAGCATCCCTTGCCTCCACAACCTTCAGGTCACGGCGTTTCAGTACTGAGTTATCATCCCTGAGTTTGCGTGCGGAGATAATCATGCCCGGACGAAGTGTCTGAGAATCACCACCATCAATAATCACTTTCTTTCCATAAATCCAGTCATTCTCATCCATGAATTCAAGTTTATCTACAACCTGACGTTCGAGGAATTTAGTATCACCCGGGTCTACGATTTCAACCTTCCTCATCATCTGGCGGACAATGATCTCAAAATGTTTATCATTAATCTTAACTCCCTGTAATCGATAGACTTCCTGAATCTCATTAACAATATATTCCTGAACCTTTGTAGGCCCTTTAATGGCCAGAATATCTGATGGAGTAATTGCACCGTCTGAAAGAGGAACGCCTGCTTTCACATAATCATTTTCCTGAACCAGGATCTGTTTTGAAAGTGGCACAAGATATTTCTTTGTTTCATCAGCTTTTGATTTGATCGAAATTTCCCTGTTACCTCTCTTAATTTTTCCGAATGTAACTTCACCGTCAATCTCCGATACGACAGCCGGATTGGATGGGTTACGTGCTTCGAATAGTTCTGTAACGCGTGGAAGACCACCGGTTATATCGCCCGATTTACCAATCGCTCTTGGAATTTTAGCGAGTACTTCACCAGCTTCAACCGGCTTATCAGTTTCAACAACAAGGTGAGCTCCGACAGGAAGGTTATAAAGCCTGAGCTCTTCGCCTTTTGGATTTAATATTTTTATAGCCGGGTTCTTTGTCTTGTCCCTGCTGTCAATAATAACTTTCTCTTTAAATCCAGTCTGTTCGTCAGATTCCTCACGGAAAGTAACGCCTTCAATAAGGAAATCATATCCTATTTTCCCGGACATTTCAGAAATGATGACGGCGTTAAAAGGATCCCATTCGCAGATCAGTTTGCCTTTCTCAATTTCTTGTCCAGGCTTGATATAAAGTTTTGATCCATAAGGAATTGTATGAGTAGTAAGTGCAATACCGGTTTTTTTGTCAACGATTCTTAACTCAGCAAGACGACCGATCACTATGTCTATTTCACCTTTTTCAGCGTCCTTCTTGGGAACTGTTCTGATCTCTTCAATTTCAGCAATACCACCGTAACGTGCAATGATTCTCGACTCAGTAGTAATATTTGATGCAGTACCTCCAACGTGGAATGTACGAAGAGTAAGCTGTGTACCAGGCTCTCCGATACTCTGAGCAGCAATTACACCAACAGCTTCACCTTTCTGAACCATCAGGCCGTTAGCAAGGTTACGTCCATAACATTTTGCACATACTCCTTTTTTGGATTCGCATGTAAGAACCGAACGTATCTCAACCTGTTCAATCGGAGAATCTTCAATTTTTCTGGCCAGGTCTTCAGTAAGTTCCTGTCCTGATTCAATGATCAATTCCCCGGTAAGAGGATGGTAAACATTATGAACGGTAGTACGTCCAAGAACTCTTTCGTATAATGATTCAACAACTTCCTCATTCTTTTTGATCGCAGTTGCAATCAGACCCCTGAGTGTTCCGCAGTCTTCTTCATTGATAATAACATCCTGTGAAACGTCCACCAGACGACGGGTAAGATAACCTGCATCTGCCGTCTTTAAGGCTGTATCTGCAAGACCTTTACGAGCTCCGTGAGTTGAAATGAAATACTCAAGAACTGATAATCCTTCCTTAAAGTTTGAAAGAATCGGGTTTTCAATGATCTCAGATCCTGATGCACCTGATTTCTGAGGTTTTGCCATAAGACCCCTCATCCCTGAAAGCTGACGTATCTGCTCTTTTGAACCCCTTGCACCTGAGTCAAGCATCATGTAAACAGAGTTAAATCCCTGTTTGTCAGTAGAAAGCTGCTTCATCAGAGTCTGGGTAAGCCTCGCATTAACGTGTGTCCATATATCAATTATCTGATTATAACGCTCATTGTTGGTAATGAATCCCATACTGTAGTTACTAATCACCTCTTCAACCTGCTCATATCCTTCAGCAACAAATTTTTCTTTCTCTGCAGGAATGATAACATCATCGAGGTTAAAGGATAGTCCGCCTTTGAAAGCAGAATAGAATCCAAGATTTTTAATGGCATCGAGGAAGTCGGCTGTTTTTGCAGTACCGGCAAGTTTAAGAACGCGTCCGATTATATCCCTTAATGATTTTTTTGTCAGCAGATCATTTATATAACCAACTTCAGCTGGTACAAACTGATTGAAAATTACCCTACCGACAGTAGTTTCAAGTAAATGATTAACATACTCACCATTTATCCTGTCGTTAACTTTTACTTTAATATGAGCGTGCAAATCGATCACTCCCTCATTATAGGCAATATTAACTTCCTGAGGAGAATAGAAAATAAGACCTTCTCCCCTGACCTTGTCTTTTTCTGTGCTCTTTCTTCCTTTGGTAATATAATAAAGTCCAAGGACCATGTCCTGTGAAGGAACTGTGATTGGAGCACCGTTAGCCGGGTTAAGGATGTTGTGTGAAGCTAGCATAAGCATTTGGGCCTCGAGTACTGCACCGTTGCCAAGAGGAAGGTGAACAGCCATCTGGTCACCGTCGAAGTCAGCGTTAAAAGCTGTACAGACCAATGGGTGAAGCTGAATTGCTTTTCCTTCAATAAGTTTTGGCTGAAATGCCTGAATCCCAAGCCTGTGAAGGGTCGGAGCTCTGTTTAGCAGAACCGGATGACCTTTCAATATATTTTCAAGAATATCCCAAACTACAGGATCTTTTCTGTCAACTATTTTCTTAGCTGACTTAACTGTCTTTACAATACCGCGTTCGATAAGTTTACGGATAATGAATGGCTTGTAAAGTTCGGCAGCCATGTCTTTTGGTAAACCGCATTCGTGAAGGCCAAGTTCGGGACCTACGACAATAACGGAACGTGCTGAATAGTCAACTCGTTTTCCGAGCAGGTTCTGACGGAACCTTCCCTGTTTCCCTTTAAGACTATCACTAAGTGATTTAAGAGGACGGTTAGCATCAGTCTTTACAGCATTTGCTTTCCTTGAATTATCGAATAAAGAGTCAACTGCTTCCTGAAGCATACGTTTTTCATTACGTAAGATAACTTCCGGAGCTTTAATTTCAATAAGTCTTTTAAGACGATTGTTTCTGATAATAACCCTTCTGTACAAGTCGTTAAGGTCACTTGTTGCAAATCGTCCGCCATCGAGAGGAACAAGAGGCCTCAATTCTGGTGGAATGACAGGAACAACCTTAATGATCATCCATTCAGGTTTGTTGATATGTTTTGAATCTCTGAAAGCTTCCACAACCTGAAGGCGTTTAAGTGCCTCATTTTTACGCTGTTGGGAGGTTTCAGTATTTGCTCTGTGACGAAGTGAATAAGACATTTCATCAAGATCGATACGGCTGAGAAGTTTATAAAGAGCTTCAGCACCCATATCGGCAACAAATTTATCGGGATGGTTTTCTTCCAGATACTGGTTTTCTTTTGGAAGAGATTCTGTGATCTCGAGGTATTCTTCCTCTGTCAGGAAATCAAGATATTTAACACCATCAACCGCTTTTATTCCTGGGTTAATAACGACATATCTCTCATAATAAATAATAGAATCAAGTTTCTTCGTTGGAAGGCCCAACAGATAACCGATTTTGTTTGGTAAGGAACGGAAATACCAGATATGAGCAACAGGCACCACAAGTGAGATATGCCCCATCCTTTCACGACGTACTTTCTTTTCTGTAACCTCAACACCACAACGGTCGCAAACGATTCCTTTATAACGGATTCTTTTGTATTTTCCGCAATGGCACTCATAATCTTTTACCGGGCCAAATATCCTCTCGCAGAATAATCCATCGCGTTCAGGTTTATATGTACGGTAATTAATTGTCTCCGGCTTCAGTACTTCGCCACTTGAACGATCAAGTATCTCTTCGGGTGAAGCAAGGCCTATTGAGATTTTTGAGTAACTGGACTTTGTTTTGTTATCTCTTCTGAATGACATATGCTGAATATTTTTTTATTCTAAAACTAAAAATTCAAAACTTTGCAAAATACTTAGTCAAGTATAATGCTAAGTCCAAGTCCTCTGAGTTCGTGTAAAAGAACGTTTAAAGACTCGGGAATACCAGGAGCAGGCATTGGTTCGCCTTTTACAATTGCTTCGTATGCTTTGGCACGGCCAACAACATCATCAGATTTAATTGTAAGTATTTCCTGGAGAATATGAGCAGCACCAAAAGCTTCGAGTGCCCAAACTTCCATTTCACCAAAACGCTGACCTCCAAACTGAGCTTTACCGCCCAAAGGCTGTTGTGTAATGAGTGAATATGGTCCGATTGAACGGGCATGCATTTTGTCGTCAACCATGTGGCCAAGTTTAAGCATATATATTACGCCTACGGTAGCAGGCTGGTCGAATCTTTCACCGGTACCTCCATCATAAAGGTAGGTCTTTCCAAACTTCGGAAGTTTTGCCTCTGCAGTATAAGAATTGATCTGATCAATTGTAGCACCATCAAAAATAGGGGTTGAGAACTGAAGTCCGAGTTTCAGACCGGCCCATCCAAGAACAGTTTCGTAAATCTGTCCAAGGTTCATCCTCGAAGGAACACCAAGAGGATTCAGAACAATATCAACCGGAGTACCATCTTCAAGGAAAGGCATATCCTCTGCACGTACAATCCTGGCAACGATACCTTTGTTACCATGACGACCAGCCATCTTATCTCCTACCTTTACTTTACGTTTCTTGGCAATGTATACTTTTGCTAATCGTACAATACCTGCCGGCAGCTCGTCGCCGATAGTAATATTATATTTCTTGCGCTTGTAAGTACCATCGATCTCCTTATACTTAAGAATATAATTATGAAGAAGTTGTTTAATACTGTCATTCTTCTTCTTATCGGTAGTCCACTTGCCTGGGTTAACGTTCAGAAAATCAACCTCCTGAAGCTGTTTCAGCGTGAATTTACTTCCCTTATGAATTACATCAACATTAAGATAGTCTTTAACCCCCTGTGATGTTTTACCATTAACCAGGATGAATACCTTATCTACAAGTCTTGTTTTGAGTTCATCAACACTTCTGTTGAACTCAGTTTCGATCTTGTCAAGCAAAGGTTTTTCAACAGCTTTTGCTTTTCTGTCTTTGATAGCTCTTGTGAACAGCTTTTTATTAATAACAACACCTTCGAGAGAAGGACCTGCCTTCAGAGAAGCGTCTTTTACATCACCTGCTTTATCACCGAAAATAGCCCGTAACAGTTTTTCTTCGGGAGAAGGATCTGATTCACCTTTTGGTGTAATTTTACCAATGAGTATATCACCCGGTCTGATGTGGGCACCGATTCTGATAAGACCATTCTCATCAAGATTCTTTGTTGCTTCCTCGCTTACGTTTGGAATATCTGAAGTAAGTTCTTCAAGACCTCGTTTGGTATCACGTACTTCAAGCTGGTATTCATCGATATGTACTGAAGTAAAGTAATCTTCCTGAACAACTTTTTCAGAGATTACGATAGCATCCTCAAAGTTATAGCCTTTCCATGGCATGAACGCCACTTTAAGGTTTCTTCCCAGAGCCAGCTCACCGTGTTTGGTTCCGTACCCTTCTGTAAGTACCTGTCCTTTAATAACTTTTTCACCTTTTCTTACAATTGGGATCAGGTTGATACAGGTATTCTGGTTAGTTTTCCTGTACTTTGGAAGAGTATAACGTCTGATGTCATCATCAAAACTTACGAATTTCTCTTCATCGGTACGAGTGTATCTTATAACAATTTCATTAGAATCAACAAATTCTACCACTCCGTCGCCTTCTGCCATATAAAGAATGCGGCTGTCGCTTATAACCTGAGCTTCCAATCCTGTTCCGACTATAGGAGCTTCGGGATTAATAAGAGGTACAGCCTGTCGCATCATGTTAGATCCCATGAGTGCTCTGTTAGCGTCATCGTGTTCAAGGAATGGGATAAGTGATGCAGCTATAGAAGCGATCTGGTTTGGAGCAACGTCCATAAGGTCAACCTTAGAGACTTCTTCAAATGGATAATCAGCTTCGTATCTGCATTTTGCCCTAAGATTTTCAAAATGTCCGTCCTTCAACAACGGGGCATTTGCCTGGGCAATCATTTTCTCTTCTTCCTCTTCTGCTGTAAGCCAAATGATACCCTCTTCACTGAAATCAACCTGAGAATCTTTAACTTTAAGATAAGGTGTTTCGATAAATCCAAGAGTATTTATTTTAGCATACACACAAAGTGATGAAATCAGACCGATGTTAGGTCCTTCCGGAGTTTCAATAGGGCAAAGACGACCATAGTGGGTATAATGAACGTCTCGTACTTCAAATCCAGCTCTTTCGCGTGAAAGACCTCCGGGTCCGAGAGCTGACAGACGACGTTTGTGAGTCATTTCAGCAAGCGGGTTGGTCTGATCCATAAATTGCGACAGCTGATTTGTCCCGAAGAAAGAGTTGATAACCGAAGAAAGAGTTTTTGAATTAATCAGGTCAACAGGTGTGAACACCTCATTATCCCTTACGTTCATTCTCTCACGGATTGTACGTGCCATACGGGCAAGACCAACTCCGAACTGTGAGTATAACTGTTCACCAACGGTACGAACCCTTCTGTTGCTTAAGTGGTCGATATCATCAATGTCGGTTTTTGAGTTAATAAGTTCAATAAGGTAACCGATGATCTTAATAATATCTTCCCTGGTCAGAATCTTAACATTCATTTCGGTGTTAAGCCCCAGTTTCTTGTTAATTCTGTAACGACCTACTTCACCAAGATCATATCGTTTATCGGAGAAGAACAGTTTGTCAATAACATCGCGGGCTGTGGCCTCATCCGGTGGTTCAGCGTTACGCAGCTGACGGTAGATATAGATAACTGCTTCTTTTTCAGAGTTACATGGATCTTTCTGAAGAGTATTATATATTATTGCATAATCCGATAGGGTAGTATCGTCCTTATGCAAAAGGATAGCTTTTGCACCTGAATCAACTATCATATCGACATGTTCCGATTCGATAACCGTTTCCCTGTCGAGGATTACTTCATTTCTTTCAATTGAAACAACCTCGCCCGTATCTTCATCGACAAAGTCTTCAACCCATGTTTTCAGTACCCTGGCAGCCAGTTTACGTCCGACGAGTTTTTTGATATTTGTTTTTGAAACTTTATGTTCTTCAGCAAGGTTAAAAATCTCGAGAATCTCCTTATCGCTTTCGAACCCGATAGCGCGGAGGAGAGTTGTTACCGGCAGTTTTTTCTTCCTGTCGATATAAGCATACATCACATTATTTATATCGGTAGCAAATTCTATCCACGATCCTTTGAAAGGAATGATCCTTGCAGAATAGAGTTTTGTGCCGTTTGCGTGAATGCTTTGACCAAAGAAGACCCCTGGGGATCTGTGTAACTGAGAAACAACTACTCTTTCAGCACCGTTGATAACGAACGTAGCACGTTCTGTCATGTATGGAACGGTTCCAAGATAAACATCCTGGATAACTGTATCAAAATCCTCATGTTCAGGATCGGTACAATACAGTTTTAGTTTTGCTTTGAGAGGAACGCTGAATGTTAGTCCGCGTTCAATACATTCTTCTATTGTATAACGTGGAGGGTCAATATAATAATCCAGAAATTCAAGAACGAAATTGTTCCTGGTATCAGTTATTGGAAAGTTTTCTGTAAAGACCTTAAAAAGACCCTCTCTTTTCCTGTTTTCGGGAGTAGTTCCGAGTTGAAAAAACTCACCAAATGATTTCAACTGAATCTCCAGAAAATCAGGGTAATCGAGCTGGTTTTTTCTGGATGCGAAACTTATTCTTTCGGTATTTTTTGAGGACATTTATTAAAAGATTAAGTGAACTTATTATTTAAAGAACAAAAAGGCTTAGTCCCGAAAATCGGGACTAAACCTATAACCCGGTAATCAGGTATAACTTATTTAAGTTCAACTTCAGCTCCTGCTTCTACTAATTGATTCTTAATAGCTTCAGCTTCTTCTTTAGAAACACCTTCTTTAACTGGAGCTGGTGCAGAATCAACTAATGCTTTAGCTTCTTTCAGTCCAAGAGCGGTGATGTCTTTAACAAGTTTAACAATCTGTAATTTCTGACCGCCAGCTGCTTTGAGAATAACATCAAAGGTTGATTTCTCCTCAACAACAGGGGCATCGCTACCAGCTGCAGGGCCGGCAAAAGCTACTGCAGCTGCAGCAGGTTCAATGCCATACTCATCTTTAAGTATTTTAGCCAGTTCGTTTACTTCTTTTACAGATAAATTAACAAGTTCTTCTGCAAATTTCTTAAGATCTGCCATGTTTATCGATTTTTTAATTTGATTATAATATAATTATTCTTCTCTCTTTGATAGTGTTTCAAGAACACCATGAATTTTAGTTCCACCTGATTGCAGGGCACCAATAACACGTTTAGCAGGTGACTGCAAAAGCATAATAACATCACCGATAAGTTCCTGCTTGGTTTTAACTGAAATTAAAGCTTCCAGCTGATTTTCACCAACATAAACTGATTCCTGAACGTATGCGCCTTTAAGCACAGGTTTATCATGTTTTCTACGGAATTCCTTAATAAGTTTTGCAGGAACATTTCCGGATTGTGTAAACATGATGGACGTAGTACCTTCAAGAACCGGATAAAGTTCTTCAAAGTTTCCATTAGACTGCTCTAGTGCTCTTCTAAGCAGAGTGTTTTTAACAACAACAAGTTTTATGTCCTTATCAAAACATTTTCTTCTTAAATCACTTGTATCAGCGGCATTAAGCTGAGCAGTATCAGTCAGATAAAAGTGGCTGTACTCTTTTAATCTCTCAGTCAGGCTGTCTATGATAGCATTTTTTTCTTCCCGTCTCATTTTTCTTTCAAGTTTTAACTTTACTAATTAATCATCAAGACCTTTTGGATCGATCTTAACACCCGGGCTCATTGTGCTGGAAATAAATACGCTACGGATGTAGGTACCTTTGGCAGCAGCCGGTTTGAGTTTGTTTACCATTGAGATAAACTCTCTTGCGTTTTCGACGATCATTTGAGGCTCGAATGAGACTTTTCCGACTGAGGCATGAATGATTCCTGATTTATCAACTTTGAAATCAATCTTCCCCTGCTTCACTTCTTTAACAGCCTTCCCAATTTCCATAGTAACAGTACCACTCTTTGGGTTCGGCATCAGTCCGCGGGGACCGAGTATCCGACCTAACTGACCGACCTTTCCCATTACAGATGGCATGGTTATTATAACATCCATATCTGTCCAACCACCTTTGATCTTTTCGACAAAATCGTCAAGACCAACGAAATCAGCTCCTGCTTCTTTTGCTTCAGCTTCCTTATCGGGGGTGCAGAGCACGAGTACACGTGTTTCTTTACCTGTTCCGTGAGGGAGTGAAACAACGCCGCGGACCATCTGATTGGATTTCCTTGGATCTATACCTAACCTTACATCTAAATCGATTGAAGCATCAAACTTGGTTTTAGTCATTTCTTTAACCAAAGCTGAACCTTCTTTCAATGTATAAAGTTTGTCCTTATCGAGTTTTTCAAGGGCAAACTTCTGGTTTTTGGTAAGTTTAGTCATTTTTTCTCCTAATTAATTATTTTACCGGGAATTCGCCTCTAATGGTGATTCCCATACTTCTGGCTGTACCAGCTACCATTCGCATTGCGGACTCTACTGTAAAACAGTTTAAGTCCTCCATTTTATCCACAGCAATTGTCTTGACCTGGTCCCAGGAAAGTGAGGCTACTTTATCTCGGTTAGGTTCCTGAGAACCTTTCTTCGCTTTAGCAACTTCAAGAAGCTGAACGGCAACCGGGGGTGTTTTAGTAACAAATTCAAACGATTTATCGCTATAAACTGTTATTACAACCGGGATTACTTTTCCAACCTTGTCCTGAGTCTTCGCATTAAATTGCTTACAGAAATCCATAATATTCACACCTTTAGAACCTAAAGCAGGCCCTACTGGTGGAGATGGATTAGCTCCTCCGCCACGAATCTGTAACTTGATAAGTCCAGCAACTTCTTTTGCCATAATTTTAAATTTGCTTATTTAATTGCGAGACCTTGATAGTTATTCAGGAAGCATTATGAATATTACAACTATCAATATCTTCTGTTAATTCTCTTTTTCAACCTGCATAAAGCTTAGTTCAAGAGGCGTTTTTCTGCCAAATATTTTAACCATCACTTTAAGCTTTTTCTTTTCATCATTTACCTCTTCAATTATTCCGGTAAAGCTATTGAACGGACCATCGATAACTTTCACCGATTCCCCTACAAAGAATGGTACATTCAACTCCTCATCGCTTGCATTAAGCTCATCAACTTTTCCAAGAATACGATTAATCTCAGGTTTTCTTAGTGGTACAGGTTCACCATCCTTTGAGCCCAGAAATCCGATTACGTTAGGTACGTTTCTTAATAAGTGAGGTATCTCACCAGTAAGAACAGCTTCAATAAGAATATATCCGGGAAAGAACGTTCTCTCCTTACTGATTTTCTTACCAGCTCTTATCTGATAAACCTTTTCGGTTGGAATAAGAACCTGTGATACAAAATCTCCGAGTTTAAGACGTGCAATCTCGCTATCGATATACTCTTTAACCTTCTTTTCTTTTCCGCCGATAGCCCGAAGCACGTACCACTTCTTTACATTCTCACTCATTGGAACTTCTCATGTTTAGTATAATAAACTGTAAATGAATGACATTGCTTTGTGAAAGACAAAATCCATCCCGGCAACGATCAGTGCAAATATCAGTGAAGTAATCATTACTAAAACTGCGCTGTTCTGAAGTTCACTCCAAGTTGGCCAGGTAACCTTGTGAACGAGTTCTGTGTATGATTCCTGAAAATATCCTTTTATATTCATAGTACTAATAATTTTGCACGGGAGGAGAGACTCGAACTCCCGACACCTGGTTTTGGAGACCAGTGCTCTACCAACTGAGCTACACCCGTATATTTTGTTTTTGCTGTAAGGAATGGTCGCGACCATTCCTTACACAAAAACAATATATCCAAAACCTGTTATTCCAAAATCTTTGTTACCTGTCCTGCTCCTACTGTTCTGCCACCTTCACGGATAGCAAAACGTAACCCAACATTTATTGCAACCGGATAGATAAGGTCAATCGTGATTGAAACGTTATCACCAGGCATAACCATTTCTGTTCCTTCAGGAAGTGTAATCTCACCTGTGATATCAAGTGTTCTTACGTAAAATTGAGGACGGTATTTATTATGGAACGGAGTATGACGTCCACCTTCTTCTTTCTTAAGAACATATACTTCAGCCAGTATTTTTGTATGAGGAGTAATTGAACCTGGTTTAGCAAGCACCATACCTCTTTTAATCTCTTTCTTATCGACACCACGAAGAAGAAGACCAACGTTATCGCCAGATTCTCCTCTATCGAGTATCTTACGGAACATCTCAACACCAGTACATATTGATTTACGTTTGGTTGCACCGAGTCCGATCAGTTCAAGCTCATCACCTGTATTAACTACACCTGTTTCTATACGACCTGTTGCAACAGTACCACGACCTGTAATCGAGAATACGTCTTCAACCGGCATAAGGAAAGGTTTTTCATTTTCACGTGGAGGTATTGGTACGTATGAATCAACTGCATCCATCAGTTCCATTACCTTTTCTTCCCATTTAGCTTCGCCGTGCATTGCACCTAGTGCAGAGCCACGGATAATAGGAGCATTGTCTCCATCAAATTTATAAAAATTCAGAAGTTCGCGAACTTCCATTTCGACGAGTTCAAGAAGCTCTTCATCATCAACCAAATCTACCTTATTCATAAATACAAGCACAGTAGGTACGTTAACCTGATGAGCGAGCAGGATATGCTCACGTGTCTGAGGCATTGGACCATCATCAGCAGCAACTACGAGAATTGCACCGTCCATCTGAGCGGCGCCTGTAACCATATTCTTGATATAGTCAGCATGTCCGGGACAGTCAACGTGCGCATAGTGACGTTTCGATGTCTGATACTCAACATGAGCAGTATTAATGGTAATACCCCTTTCTTTTTCTTCAGGAGCATTATCAATTGAGTCAAAATCCCTGATTTCAGAGAGACCCTTTTTGGCAAGGACCATAGTGATCGCTGCCGTTAAAGTGGTCTTGCCATGATCAACGTGACCAATTGTACCAACATTCACGTGCGGTTTCGACCTATCAAATTTTTCTTTTGCCATAACTCCAAGCGTATTAAATTAAGTTTATCTTATAATCAATTTTATATCTAAATTCCTGTTGAGCCGGAGGGGGGAATTGAACCCCCGACCCCTTCCTTACCAAGGAAGTGCTCTACCCCTGAGCTACTCTGGCCTCAAAAAGTGAGCGGGAGACGGAACTCGAATCCGCGACCCTCAGCTTGGAAGGCTGATGCTCTACCAACTGAGCTACTCCCGCCTGATATCGTCCAAAGAGACCCGTAAACTCATCCAATTTTAAATTAAGTTACGGTCTTTTACTGTTTTAAGTGGGGAGAGCAGGATTCGAACCTACGAAGGCATTCGCCAGCAGATTTACAGTCTGCCCCAGTTGGCCGCTTTGGTATCTCCCCCTTATAAACAGTATCTAACTCCTAAGACACACATTTACAAATCTTTCAAGAGCCGATGAAGGGATTCGAACCCCCGACCTGCAGATTACAAATCAGCTGCTCTGACCAACTGAGCTACATCGGCAATTTAAAGAACGCCCCGCTAGAGTAAAATTCACCCTCAAAAAACGGTTTGCAAATGTATGAAATTAAATTTTATTAATCAAAATAATTCACTATATTTTTAATAATAGAATTCTCAGACACCTCTTTTCTTTTGTTTATGCTTGGTAATCTGTTTTTTAAGCGCATCTATTGCTTCGTCAGTTGCTTCTTCAAATGATTTAGTCTGCTTTTTTGCAAATAAAGGGCCACCCGGTAACTCAAGCTTAATTTCGGTTATTTTGTTCTCATGCTCCTGATCTTTGTCAAGCCTCAGATAAACTTCGGCATTTACAATTTCTTCATCAAACTGGGTCAACTTTTCCAGTTTCTGATGAACAAAGTCGATTAGCTTTTTGTCGGCGTCAAACCGCACAGAATGAATCTGAATGTTCATAGTAGTACCTCCTGTTTATTTGTTTAATAATTAAGCCCTTGGGTGAGCCTGTTTGTAAACTTTCCTGAGTTTTTCAAATGTGTTATGTGTATAAATTTGTGTTGCAGACAAATTTGCATGACCCAGTAGTTCTTTAATTGAATTAAGATCTGCACCCCTGTTAAGCATGTGTGTTGCGAATGTATGCCTTAAAATATGGGGACTCTTTTTTTCAATTGTTGTAACCATGCTAAGATAACGATTTACTGTAGTATAAACATATTTATCATATAACTTGTTCCCTTTGTCAGTAATAAAAAACCATCCGTTGTTTTCAGGAGCAATCTCTGCATCCCTTACCTTTATATATTCCTCAAGTCTTTTAATAAATGGCCTGACCAAAGGTATAATCCGTTGTTTGTTTCTCTTCCCTGTTACTTTTACTGAACCTTCCTGCAGGTCAACATCATTATTCCGAAGTCCGATCAGCTCCGATCTTCTCATCCCTGTCACATAAAGCAACTCAATTATCGTCCGGTTGCGAATACCGGCAAAACTGTCTTCAAAGCTGTAATTATCAAGCAACTTAACCAATGCATCTTCTTCAACAAAAACAGGCAATGTTTTCTTCCTTTTTGGCAATACAACTTTTTCCAGAGGATCAAGCTTAACAACACCCTCTTTTCTTAAATACCTAAAAAACACCCTTAAACAGGATATTTTTCTGTGAACGCTTACTGTTGAATAGCCGTTATCAAGCATACTTACTATCCATGCTCTGATATCATGTGAGGTAATAGCTGCAGGATCGTCTGGCAATCCCAGTGATGATAGAAATAAATAAAACTGATCCAGATCATTAAGGTAAGACCGGACAGTATGAGGCGAATATCGCTTCTCTGTTTGTAAATATTGTAAGAATGATTCCTTATGGCTCATGAAGGAACCTCCCTATTTGTTAGGTTAAAAAATGAAATTCCAAAAACGAACTATTCTTCGTTTTCCTGCAACTTTTGAACGTACACAGCCTTTTTCATTTCTTCCCTCCGGCGTACTGAAGGCTTAATGAATGCTTGACGTGAACGTAATTCACGAATCACTCCGGTCTTTTCAAATTTCCTTTTGAACTTTTTTAAAGCTCTCTCAATGTTTTCGCCTTCTTTTAATGGTACAATGATCATAATAAATAATTCAGTTTTTAAACGAGGCGCAAAGTTAGAAATAGAAAAAGTCTTTTCAAAACAATTATGGGAATAAATTAAATATTCTCTCAAAAATTGAACTTAAAATAATCTAAAACTGTTCCCCTTGATTTCATATATGTCAAATATACTAAATAAAATCCATTCCTGAATATATCTACTTAATTGTCAGCCTTAATTAATTAATATAGAATAATATGGGATCAAATATTCCCCCTTTGAAGGGGGCGAGGGGGATGTTCTCGTCCAGTTTCAACCTATCTCTTCCCTTCTTCTTTCTCCAACTCTGATATTACAAACTCCAGAGTTCTTAATACATCATTCATATTTCTTTTAACATCAATATCTTCAAACCGTATAAACCTGACACCAAGCGATTCAAGCCTTCTTTGTCTTTTAAGATCATAATCATATTTATTATCATGACTACTTCCATCAATTTCAATTGCCAGGCCAAGTTCATGACAATAAAAATCAACAATATATTCATCTAAAGGTACCTGTCTGTGAAACTCATAACCAAACACTTTCCCTTTGATTTTAAGCCATAGTAAAATCTCAGAAAATGTAGATTCATTGCGTAAATGACGGGCTTTTTCTTTTAACTCAGGATTGTAATATATGAGCTTATTATGTGTCATTTATCAAGTTTTAACATCCCCCTTCGCCCCCTTCAAAGGGGGAATCATATCAATAGTCGATTTTTCCTGGTATAAAAAATCATCTACTCAAACTTCAGATATGGTCTCACTTTAACAGCCTTCTCCGCTCCTATCAACTTATTTTCAGTAAGTTCATTTATCCCTGAAATATTACCTTTTAGCTCTCTGTACTTTAGAATTGATGTCACTTCAAATTTTTCAATATATGGAAGACGGGCCAAAGTTTTATAGTCAGCGGAATTAATATTTATCCTGCTGATTGCCAAAGTGTCAACACTTAGCCTCCCTTTGATAAGATCATAAGTTTCAACGGGTAAGCCATATACATCTTTCAGTTGATCTACCGAAGCAAACCCACCGAGTAAATGCCTGTATTTAATTATTCTTGAAGCTAATACCGGTCCAATTCCGGGTAAGCTGACGAACGATGCCGAGTCACAACTATTTATCTCAAGAAGCTTTTTGCGCTGATTATAAGTATGCCCTCCCTGTTTTGGTAAGGAATCTGTTTTCACGTGAACATAAGGCATAAGTTTCTTAGCCTGGCTATCATCTATTCCATATACCTTTTTGAGATCTGACGGGGTCCTGAATTTTCCTCCTTTGTTCCTGTACTTAATTAATGTACCGGCAGTTTTTGAAGCAAGGCCAATCTTCAAAAGAGTATCGTATGATACAGTATTCGGATCAAATGAAAATGGTTTATTGATATCCCTCTTAGCCTGCATTGTTGCAGATGAGTTCTCAATTTCAGAATTGCCAGTTGGTATATATTCAATTGCAATATTTTTTTCAGGAACAATATACCTCAGCATAATTATTAAACAAATAATTATCAGAAGGATAAACGTGGATCTTCTTTCTCTGCGCGAAAAACCAAACCAGCTCTTAATTGGTTCCCAGTTTATTTTCATTATTACAAATTGCAACGAGACCAGATGCAATTTAAGGTTTTTTTTACAATGGGGAAGAAAAAATGATAGAATTAAAAAATCAGAAAGGATACCCTATCCCCAGAACCATGCTAAAGTCATCAAGATGAGTTTTCAAACTATATGGCCGTCTGGCAATAATCCATCTGGAACCATCTGTAAGACTGGGATCACGAAGCTTCATACCCAGATCTATCCTTAATATTATGAATTTAAAGTCGAATCTGAAACCGAATCCGGTACCCACAGCTATATCTTTATAAAATTCATTGAAACGGAACCAGGCTCCGGGTCTTCCCGGGTCATCGTGATATGTCCAGATATTTCCGGCATCAACGAAAACCGCTCCTTCAAGCATCCAGAAAATTTTAAACCGGTACTCTGCATTAGCTTCGAGCTTGATATCGGCAGTCTGATTAATGAATTTGGAGGTGCTATCCGATTTAAAAGAGCCAGGTCCAAGAGATCGTACCTGCCATGCCCTGATACCGTTTGCACCCCCTCCGAAATATTGCTTTTCAAAAGGTATAGCTCTTGAATTGCCATAAGGTACACCAATACCAAAAAATCCCCGATAAACAATTGAACTTACATCGTTAAAAATATAATTATACCTGAGATCAAAATCAGTCTTGACGTACTGTGCAAAAGGTAATCCCAGAAAGTTATAACTGCCGTCAATTTTCTTTGCACCGGTAAGTTTGCTTGCCATTTCAAGCATGTTTCCTGAAGTTTCCGTATTTACCCTGAGGAACCAGTAATCTTTTGCTTTTTGAATTTTCTGATTATTAAATATGAATGAATAACTTCCTCCCAGTATCAAGACATCTTTATAACTGTAGGCCAGAGAAGAGGACTCAATCTGTGCCTTAAATATTTTATCGATAAATGGTAGTTTTACAATGTTGAACTGAATCGGATTAAAAATATGTTCCTGGTAATCACCAGCTTTCCAGTTATATCCAAAAGTAGCATTCGCCATGGTTCTGATATAAATCGGCATATCCTGATAGGTATAAGCTGCAAGTACAGTAGTGGAAGGGTTATACTTTTTAATGAAATTTTCTTTATTAAAGAAGGGGAGAAAAAATTGAGGCAACCGGAGACTGGTTTCAAATCCGTATTCCTGAATACTTCTTAGAGCGCTTTTACTCTGCGAACGCGCTTCGTAAGCTCCTTTCAGCTTCATACTGAAAAGTTCGGCCCCATGAAAAAGATTTTTATGCTGGTATATAAGGTTAAGTGCTCCACCCAGGTTTCCAGCCGAATTTGTCCCTTCAAGTTCTACCTTATACGACTGCGGACTTAGAAGAGTCATCTGGATATTGCAATCAATCATCTTCTCTGAACCTTGCTTACCTTCTGGTTCTTTAGAATCATTATAGCTGATGTTTACAAGACGGTAAGTTTTCAATGCTAAAAGATGTGTCCTTGATTGCTCAGAATTTGTAACGTTGAAGGTGGATCCTGGTTTTACATAAAGTGATTGTAAAATAAGGTCATATTTAATTTCAGGCTTTTTAGTATTGGTTATAAAATAATAGCCCTGGTAATTTACTGTATCGAGGCTACTCAGGTAGGTGTTGCCTCCTTCAAGCGCATCTTTTGGAACATAATCGGGATAAATGTAAATATTTTTTACTCTGTAGATTGAATGCGGCACCAGGCTAATTTTGTTAAACTCATCAATCTTTGTGAATTTTTTAATGCAATAATAAATATCAACCTGTCTTTTCCCAACAGTGCTGTCGACTCTGAAAGAAATATAATCACCTGAAAAACCATAAAAACCACGATCCCTGATAAATCGCTCAAATCTTGACCTTTCAGTCTGAAGCACATCAACATCGTATGGTTTTCCCCTTTCTATCACACAGTTAACAGAGTCGAAATAATAATAGTTCTGAATGTTGCTGTCAGCTATCTCATACTTCAGATTACGGATTGTGTATGCCGGGAGCAAATCAATATTATAAAAGACATCTGTTTTCTTGTTGGCGGTCGCAATTGTCTCCAGAACCTGCCCGTCAAAATATCCTTTTGATGCGACGTACGATTTAATCTGCTTTTTTGACTTGGTTGTGGCATCAGGGTCAAAGATTACAGGCTCCTCTCCAATGTCTCTCAGCCATTTATGCGGCCACTTGTCTTTTTTAATATTCGACAAATTATACAGCCCGAGATAGAATTTTTTTCCAAAGATCTTTTTATTTGGCTTTTGCTTAATATATGGTAAAATGTCGCTTTTCTTTACCCCTTCCTTATTAATAATAACATGATTATCATTAAGAAGAGATTCTCCATCCGGAACATATTTTGTTGGATTACACGATGAAATAATCAAAACAATAAATAGCAGGGGGAGAAGGTATCTCAAAGAATATTTTTTTTTATGAGTATCCGGAATGAATAATAATTGAATTGGAATTAAATCAAAATAGGTGGGGGGGATTCCTCGCTGGCGCTCGGAATGACAAGGCGAGGTTGTTGTATAAGGTGAAAGCAGAGGCGATTCGCTCAGCGAATCGCCTCTGCTTTCACCAATGCCACATAAAATACTGTCATTCCGAGCGTTAGCGAGGAATCCCATAATCAATTGTTTAAA
>Ga0209226_10000197_pt1 | contig 38733 bp, 22 predicted proteins | sample BarGraNGADG00212_2_FD_184497 | JGI IMG/M metagenome (GOLD analysis project Ga0209226, IMG submission 184497) | Arctic peat soil microbial communities from Barrow, Alaska, USA - Barrow Graham LP Ref core NGADG0011-212 (SPAdes) (version 2) | ecosystem: Environmental > Terrestrial > Soil >...
TAATTAATTATTTTGACCAATTAACCCTTATTGCAAAGCTTATTTTAGTTGTGGTTGTTTTGGTTGTTTCATTGCTTCAATTCCTGGTACTTTCCTATAAGATTAAATATTACTGGAGAATTCTACTGATTCTTCTTATACAAAGCTTTGTTTTCCTGTTTTTCATTCTGTTTTTTAGTTACAGTCTACCCCTTCATGTGGCCATTTTTATTTTTGCAGGACTCCTTTCAATAATTTTCTTAATAATAACCAGTACCTCATTTTTAGGAGAAAAGGAGAAAATTGATCCTATTTGGAGTGTTAAATTTCCCATTAGAAATTCTTCCCCACTTGTTATGCAAAACATAAAAAGAGGAGTAGCAATTTTTGGTAGTGCAGGTAGCGGAAAAACCGAAAGCGGCTTTGTCCCAATTCTTAAACATGCCGGGGAAAGAAACATTCCCTGTCTTTGTTATGATTATAAAAACGGAGAGATAACAGAAATAGCACATTTTTTCTTTCAGAATTCTACGATAAAACAAGCAACAATAATACCACACTCCCCAATGTATTCGGACCGGGTTAACCCGTTTCTTCCAAAGTACATACCAACGGAGCAGCACCTTAGACAACAAACGAAACTAATCTTTGCAAACCTGAAGAAAGTAGACAACGTGAAGGAATCCGGAAGCAGTTTCTTTGACAAGATCCCTGAGCCGACACTTGCAGCTGTTATCTGGAGGCTAAAGGTAGATTTCCCTGAAATGTGTACTCTACCTCACGCCGTTGCTTTGTGCCTGGTGAAAACACCAACAGAGATAGTTGACTTTATCTCGAAAAACCCATATTCGAGAGCTATAGGATCTCCGCTGGTAGATTCACTTATATCAGAAAACCAGGTGGCAGGTGTTAAAGCTTCGCTTTCTCTACCTTTAACAGATCTTGCGCTTCCAACAATATTTTGGGTCATGAGTGCAAATGACGTTGATCTTGATATAAACAACCCGGAGAACCCAACATTTTTGAGCATCGTAAATGATCCTAGGCTTGAAAGAATAAATGCCCCATTTATTTCTGTTATAATAAGCACAGCGATAAACAGTATGCAGATCCGGAACCGGCCAGCCAGTTTTCTATTGTTTGATGAAGGGACAACTTTTTACATTGACGGGATCTCCAAGATACCGGCAACGATGAGAAGCTATAATATAGCTACTGTATTTTCTACACAGGACAGGGCACTGGCAAAAGAAAATTATGGGGATGTTATTACAAGCTCCCTGCTAGCAAACCTTTCATATCAAATGATTGGTAAAGCTAATGACCCGGATAGTGTTAGATACTACAAGAACATAAGCGAGGAAATTGAAAAGAGAACCGTTTCCAGATCCTTTACTAATTCCGTTATTGGAGGTGATACCAGAACATCGGAGGGAACAAGGGAAACATCCAAGTATAAAAACCAGGATTTTACAAGATTGAAACAAGGACAGTTTTTTGTTTTTGCTGATGGTAAAGATAAGCTTTATGATTTTGATCTTTACCCATTTAAAAGATTAGAGTTAAAAGTAAAGCATCATATTACAGAAAAAGACCTGAGCGATAATTTTAACCGTATTATGAATGAGGTGAAGGGCCTATAAAGTATCGTTAGGTCTTATTAATTGCCCCGAATAATTCAATTCCAATGTTCATACTGATGTAAAAAGTTTTTCCTAAATAATAGATGCTGTTCGTATTTAATCTTGCGATTTTTTTTTAAAAAATGCAAAATAATGGGTACAAAATTGGATATATTAACTTATATGATTATGAATGGTTACCTGGATTTTACATTTGTAGATTTTTCTAATGATGATTATTTATATCAATGGGTTTTAACTGGCTTACGGGAAATATTAGGTTTTTTGAAAAGATTGTATAAAAACATACTCCATTCTTTGAATCCCGTTTACAGATATGAAAACTATAACAAAAGAATCTTTAATATAAGCATTTAAGATATTGGTTAGGTTGGTTAGGTTATATAGGTTAGTTAGGTAGGAGTGGTTAGTTATTCCCTCCGTGGCAGAATATTAAATGCATACGGGGGGAATTTTTTTTATATTCCCCAAATATCGCCCGAGTGAGGTTTTAATAAAAATGGAGGGTTAAAAGGTGAAATGTTTTGGCTTAGATTTGTTAAATCTGATAAATCTGAAATAGATCACCATTATTATATTAAGTTGCACCGAACACCAAAAACCTGAGTAAAATTGTAATTTGAATCCTGACCAAAGGGAACATTTGAATCCGGAATAAAAAAATCCTTTAGATTTATACTTACCCGGTTTTTTATTCTGGTATCATTACATAAATTTAAACCAAGGAAGTTATTTAGGAGAGAGAATATGCTTCTTTATCGCATTCTTAATTTACGAATCTTGCAATTGTTAAATTTTACCTAAATTAGTGAACTTTTTGTATTGTTATCCCGGTAATTGATCCCATGATAAATGAATGAGGATAATTTAAAATATGAGATAACTTCAGATACCTTACTTTGGAATAATTTTCGTTCCGGGGATGAAAAATCATTTGAAATCATTTATAGAACTTATATAAAGCCGCTTTATCTTTATGGTTCAAAATTCACTAATAATAAGGAGTTAGTCCTAGATTGTATTCAAGAAGTCTTTGTAGATTTATTTATTCACAGGCAAAACCTTGGTGAAACTAATAATATAAAACTTTATCTTTTTATATCACTAAAGCGAAAAATAATTTATTCAATTCATAAAAAGAATCTGATTCAATTATTTCCGGATGAAGAGCTTCCATTCTTATCAATTTATTCCACTGAAGAAGAGGTTTCTGATCAAGAGTCTGAAATGGAATTGATCAATAAACTTAGTAAAGCATTGGAAACTCTTTCACCGCGTCAAAAAGAGGCAATATACCTCAGGTTTAGCTGTGAATTAAAATATGAGGAAATTTGCCAGATTATTGAGCTCAATAACCAGAGTGTACGAAACCTTGTTCACAGAGCTATTGAAAAACTTCGCAAAATTCTTATCTGTTCATCTTCCTTCCTGCTTCTCCTTCTGTAAAACCATGGTTTATGATATTATACAGAGCGTAATATGTTTTTGTAATATGTTGTATATGTGGATTAAAAATAAGAATTGAATTTTTTATTAAAAAATTGCAAAAAATTGAGTACAAAACGATAATTCTTTACTTATGTATATATGAAAGATTATTTTGATTTTACGCAGGACGATTTTATTGACGACGAATATTTTTGTGGATGGGTTAAACAGTCTTCCGAAAAAGCACAGGTTTTCTGGGAAGAATTTATTAAAAAATATCCAGGGAAGCTGAAAGAGATTGAAATGGCAAGACTGATCATAAAATCAATGATCCCGGTTGAAAAAGACTTATCAGAGGTAGAAATTGATTCATTATTGACTGGCATAAGGAAATCAATTGACAAAAGAAAAAAAAGGAATTGGCGTATCTGGTATCCTGTTGCTGCTGCCGGCATCTTAATTTTTTTAGTTAGTATCTGGTGGATTAATTCCCAAAATCATAAAAATTTCGAAGTGGTTGATTATTCGCAACTTCTTCCCCCACATAATGCAACAAAGGATGTTGAGCTCACCCTGGCTGATCAGACTAAGCTAAAAATATCACAAAAAGAATCAGAACTTAAATACGATGCCAATGGCAAGTTGGTAATTAATTCCACTAAGCCTATTCAGCAGGAAACAGTAAATAAAACTACCACATCTGAGTTGCTTAATTCTATTGTTGTCCCGAGAGGAAAGCGTGCAAATATCACCTTTACAGACGGGACTATACTCTGGCTAAATTCCGGAAGCAGTGCAGTATATCCGGTGAAGTTTGCCGGTCTAAAACGTGAAATCTATATAAAAGGCGAAGGCTATCTTGAAGTGGCACACGAGGAATCACGCCCCTTTATTGTTAAAACGGACCAAATGGATATTCAGGTACTTGGTACCAGTTTTAATATTTGTGCCTACCCGGAAGATGCAACTACCAAAGTGATTCTCGTAAAAGGTAAAGTTGTTGCAAAATCTAAAAACAATTCAGATGTAATTCTGCAACCAAACCAGATGATTTCCTTCAATAGCGAAACACAAAAAAACGATATCACAGAAGTCAATGTTGAAGATTATATCAGTTGGAAAGAAGGTTGGTTGTTATGCAATAGTGAAGAACTTGGTAGTATAATAAGAAAACTTGAAAGATATTACGATCAGAAAATCATTTTTTCAGATGAAGATGCGAGATTATATCGTTTGTCAGGGAAACTTGATTTGAAGAATGATTTTAATCAGGTGCTACAGGTAATTGCCACAACTGCACCAGTGGAATTACAAGTTAAGAATGAAGCAATATGTATTTCAAATAAGAAACTAAAATGATAATATATATGTACTAAACCTATTATATAAAAGTAGCCGAACAATATCGCCATATTGTCCGGCTTTGGTTTAATCAATGCTAGTAAACCCTAACAATTAATTAAAACTACACAAATCTATGAAAAAAAACATGTTTTGTATCCCGTTTCCAGGGAAATTTAAAAAACTTCTACTAACCATGAAGCTCGCCACAATCCTCTCGTTTTCCTTAGTTGTGTCTTTAAATGCCAGCGTCCTCGATTCTTATGGTCAGGGCGCCAGGTTGACCATGAAGATTAAGGATGCTACATTAAAAGAAGCAATGGACAAAATTGAAAAGTCCAGTGAGTTTATTTTTATCTATTATGATAACATTCTTGATGTCAATCAGAAAGTCAGTCTGGATGTGGAAAAACAACCCATTGAAAAAATTTTGGATGAGTTGTTTGCATCTACTAAGAACACTTACAAGGTTATTGACCGTCAGATTGTTATTTCTCTGAAAAACCAAGCGGAAATTTTAAAAGATACTTCATCAGCGATTGAGGAAGACCTTCAACAAATTTCTGTAACTGGAGCTGTAAAAGACCAACAGGGTAATCCATTGGCTGGGGTCAGTATTATTGAAAAAAATACAACTAATGGAGTTCTCTCTGCCTCGGATGGAAAATATTCCATTAAAGTTTCTTCTGGGAATTCAGTACTCATTTTTTCCTTTATTGGGTTTACTACACAGGAAGTAATTGTCGGAAATCAGACAAAGATAGACATCACATTGCAGGAGAGCATAACAAACATTGATGAGGTTGTTGTAATCGCTTATGGTACCCAGAAAAAAATTAATGTTACCGGATCTGTTGCTACAATGGAAGGAAAAGTAGCTCAAAAGGCTGCTGTAAGTAATATTAGCAATGCATTGGCCGGAAACCTTCCCGGATTGGTTGCTGTACAAAGAGGAGGCCAGCCAGGTAATGATAGATCTGACATTAGTATCAGGGGTTTTGAAAATGCACTCGTTATTGTGGATGGTATTGAACAAGCCTATGAAAATTTGGATCCAAATGAGATTGAAAGTGTATCGATTTTAAAAGATGCATCAGCTGCTATTTATGGTGCAAGGGGAGGTAACGGCGTGTTACTGATTACTACTAAAAGAGGGGCTTTGGGTAAACCAAGGCTTACCTTTGAAGCCCGTTATGGTACACAACAACCTACTGTTACTCCTAAATATGCAGATGCAGCTTTGTATGCAAAAATGTATAATGATGCAGAAATTTTTGCAGGACGTCCAGCTAAATATTCTGAAGCAGAAATTGAAAAATTTAAAAACGGTAGCGATCCTAACTATCCCAACACTAATTGGTATAATGAAACATACAGAGCCTCTGCGCCCATGGCTCAGTACAATTTGAATAGTTCCGGGGGCAATGAATCAGTTAAATATTTCGCTTCTTTAGGATATATGAAGCAAGATGGTTTGTTAAGATCAGGTGACATCAAATTCAGTCGATATAATTTCAGGACTAATATTGATGCAAAAATTACCAAGTCACTTTCGGTATCGTTCGATTTGAGTGGAAGGTATGAAAAACCTGAAAATCCGGCAATTGGAAGTGCAGATATTGTATCTGGCATTCAAAGATCCAAACCGATTTACCCAGCTAATCTTCCTGACCCTTCAAAATTATCATTTAGCGGCGATGCCCAGACAGGTGCCTCCCCTGTGGCCCTTTCGAGAGCAGATGTCAGTGGCTACGATAATTCTGAATACAAAGTGATTATTGGATCCTTGGGTTTAAAGTATGAGGCTCCTTTTTTGAAAGGCTTATCGGCAAGGGGTTTATTCAATTATAATACAGGTACTGGCAGCAGAACAAGATTTACTAAACAGATAATTATGTATAGATACGACCCGGCCCTCCAGGTTTACAGTCAAGCAAGCGTGTTTGGGCAAAACTCTTTGATGAAGTATACTAATAATAGCTCTGATTGGACTTCTCAATTATTCTTAAATTTTAACAGAAAATTTGGGTTGCATGATATAGGTGCCATGTTAGTAGCCGAATACATAAATTCAGAAGGCAATAATTTTAATGCTTATGGGCAGGATCTATTGACCAATACAATACCACATTTTTTTGTAGCAGCAGCTAATTCGTTTAGGGCTGCCAGTGGCGCATATAGTAATGGCAGGGTTGGGTATATCAGCCGTTTTAATTATTCCTATGATGGGAAATACCTTTTCGAAGGATCAACCCGTTATGATGCATCATCAAGGTTTATTCCCTCGAAGCAATGGGGTTTTTTCCCTAGTGTATCGGTAGGATGGGTCGCATCAAAAGAGAATTTTTTAAAGGATATTTCTTGGGTAGATAATTTGAAGTTAAGAGCTTCTTATGGTACTTCCGGCGATGATTCACAGGGATATTATGATTGGCTGGCTGGCTATGTTATTGGTGTTAACTCATGGGGATGGAACCGATATGATTCTTATGTATTGGGCACAAATCCTGTAAATCAGCTTGGAATCCGGGATAGGGGATTGACTACCAATAATTATTCATGGAAGCGCATGGCGACCTCAAATATTGGCCTTGATGCTTCTTTTCTAAAAGGATTGGTGAGCGTAACGTTTGATGCATTCTATAGAAAAGTTACAGGCGAGCCGGGCAGAAAGAATTTGTCAATACCATATACATTTGGTGCTTCTAATTTACCTTTAGAAAACCTGAATAGTTATGATAATCGCGGATTTGAACTCGTATTGGGGCATAAAAACTCAATTGGAGAGTTCATTTATTCTTTAGCTGGTAATATTTCCTGGACAAGGTCAAAATGGATACATTATGACGAGGCTATATTTCCCGATGATGCAACTCGTGAGCGCCTTCAACTAACTGGTCAATGGAAAAACAGATGGTTTGGTTATGAAGCTTTAGGGATATTTCAATCGCAACAGGAAATTGATGATTGGAAAGTAATACAAGACAATAATGGAAATAAAAGTTTAAAACCAGGAGATATAAAATATGCCGACTATAATGGTGATGGGAAACTAGACTATCTGGACAATCATGTCATCGGTAGAGGTGCTACACCAGAAATCATGTTTGGCCTTAATATAACTGCCGCGTTTAAAGGTTTTGACTTGTTAATGTTGTGGCAAGGTGCAACAAATTTTAATGATTACTTCGCTAATGAAGCAGCCGAACCAGGAATTCCGGCCTTAACGCCATTAACTATACTGGCTGATTACTGGACACCAACAAATCCTAAAGCAAAATATCCCAATTTAATTTATAATGTTAATAATTATTATCAATCAACTTATTGGCTTCAGGATGGTACTTATTTAAGACTAAAAAATATTCAGCTGGGTTATACAATTCCGGAAAGATTAATCAAAAAACTTGCGATAAGCTCTTTACGATTATATGTATCAGCTTTTAATATATTTACAATCGATAAGGCATATCCATACGATCCAGAAACAGGAGGCGATAGCTACTCAAACAGAGGATGGTATTATCCTCAACAAAAAACGATGAGCGCAGGTTTAAATATTTCTTTTTAATGACACAAAAAAATGACCTCTGTGCCAGAATCAATAAAAGAAATGCATCTCATAATAATTAATAATTTTTAAACTTATTATAATGAAAAAATATTTAAAATTAGTAGTCATTGGTTGCTTTATGGCAAACGCCCTATCATCCTGCCAAAAAGAACTGCTTGAAAAAGAACCTATGGACATTCTTACTGACGCATCAGTCTGGAAAGATCCAATTCTTATAAATGCTTATGTATTAGATTTATATGCTAATCATCGCTCGATGGACGGTATTTACTGGCCAGATTGGAATTGGGGTAATTTCTCAGAACCTTATGAACAGATAATGCATTCAGATGAGGCGCCTACAAATTTTGGTTGGGGACCGGAATCAAACTGGAATAAAGGCATATTAGATGCTAAAGGCGGATATATGGAATATTGGGAATATGGACAAATTCGGTCTTGTAACGTTTTGCTTGAAAAAATTGTAGATGCGACTGTTAGTGATGAGGTCAAGCAAACGGCGATAGCTCATACAAGATTCATTCGTGCCTTTGTTTACTTTGAAATGGTAAAACGATATGGTGGCGTACCATTAATTTTGAAACCTCAACAACTTGGAGATTCCTTGTATGTTTTTCGAGATACTGAAAAAAAGGTATATGATTTTATTGCGAAGGAATGCGATGACCTGTGGGACCTGCTGCCTGCAAAACAACCAGATAATGAAATTGGTAAAGCCACTAAATATGCGGCTATGGCTCTGAAATCCAGGGCTATGTTATTTGCTGCAAGCAGAGCAAAATATGGCGAGGTTGCACTAAATGGTATAGTTGGAATACCTGCTTCTGACGCTGATTTTTATTGGCAGGCATCTGCTGACGCCTCCAAAAAAATAATGGATGCAAATGTTTTCAGTTTATTTAACAAATACCCTGATAAAGTTGTAAATTATCAAAGAATATTTTTGGATAAGGACAATGAAGAAATAATTATGCCAAAGAAATATATAGCAAATATTTTTGCACACAGTACAGATGCATTTTGTGCTCCCGAAAGTTTTAAAGGAGGATGGGGGAATCATGTACAGCCGACTGTAGAATTGGTGAATGCATATGAAATGATAGATGGTAGCTCCGGTGTTATTGATTGGGCAAATGTGAAGGGAATTCCCAGCGTAATTTTGAAAAATAAAGACCCTCGTTTTCATGCTTCAATATTTTATAATGGCAGCCCCTGGCAAGGTGATTCTGTTGTGATTTATTATGGAATTAAAACCCCAGGTGGCGAAGTAATAACTTCGGGCGCCTATATGGGTAAGAGTGCTCAGGGAAAAGATTCAAATACACCTGATTGTTCGAAGACTGGGTTTTTGATGAAAAAATTTCTGAATCCAGCCCTTATAAGGGCATTACCGTACACATCAGATCAGGATTGGCCAATTTTCAGATATGCTGAAACATTATTGAACTATGCTGAAGCTTCGTATGAATTAGGTAATACTGCACCGGCATTAGATGCCATCAACTTAATTAGGGAAAGGGCTGGGATCGCAATACTCAGTTCTATTACACTTGAAAAGATACGTAGCGAAAGACGGGTAGAGCTCGCTTTTGAAAATTTTCGGTTTTTTGACTTGGTTCGATGGAGACAAGCAGTTACCGTATTGAGCAAACCAGTCACAACGGCCCAACCCATATATGATGCTAATACTTTGAGCTATTATTTCGATGTAAAAAATCCGGAGGATTTTACCAGAGCATTTTTCCCTCAACATTACTATTTTCCTATAAATGAGAATCGTAGAAATAACAATCCTAATTTAGTGGAAAACCCAGGCTATTAATTACTAAACAAACAAATTGCACCAGTATAGCATACTGGTGCAATCTGTTTCTAACTACTGCTTCCGGCCAATGAACTTATTAATGGTCATCCTGAATGAAGTATAAGGGTCTGTGGTGAAGCTTCCGGAGCAGCTATCGCATTAAATATAATTACTGGTATAAGAGCTGATTCATGTCATGATTCTTTCCCAGCTCACCAGTGCATGGAGCACCATCATGCCAATATGCTTTGTTTGGGTGGTCAATTCATAGTACCGGGCATTGCCAGGGAGGTCTTGACCAATTTCTGCACGCCACCTTAAGCACAGAAGAACAATTTCTTAGTCGCGTCTGCAAATTAGACGGGTTCAACTATGGTACCATCCATGAAATATAACAAGAATTAACTGCGCAATATTATAGGTATTGAAAATGTAAAAAAAGAAATGGATGAAATTATGATGAAATTAGGTTTTAGGAAATCAGCATCGCGGCTTACATATTTTCTGGTTTTCAGTTTTATGTTCGTTTTTACGGGACAATTTAACCTGTTATCTGGTCAGGCGCCGGCTCCGCTTTTTGAAGACCCTGTATATCACGCGGTAAGAGATCCAACGGTAGTTTACAATTATGGGACCGGAGAATGGTGGATGTTTTATACGCAGGGCAGACCTGCCAATCCCTTATACGATCTAAATACATTCTGGTCGTGGTTGTGGAATTGCGATATAGGAATCGCAAAGATAGCAAACGGCGGTGCTTCGTGGACCTACGTGGGAACAGTGCAGGGCTTAAACGCTTCATTAGATCCATCTCTTGATACACACTGGGCGCCGGAAATAATTTATGACAATGGCACCTATCACATGTTCGTATTCCTTATGGCTTCGACACATGCAAAGGGTGCTGGCAACAGGCACTATACAAGCACTGACCTTAGGAACTGGACTTTGGTCACTTCGGGAAACATGCCTTCAGGATATGATCCATGTGTGGCAAAACTTCCAAACGGAACCTGGAGAATGTGGACGACTGAAAATACAAATACTTATGCCTGGGACAGTAACGATTTGTATAATTGGACATCTCAGGGTCGACAAACCACTGTTAACTATGGTGGAGAAGGTTCGAATGTATTCGTATGGAACGGTTACTATTGGCTAATTCTTGACACTTTGATGAGCAGACATCCCGGATTTACGATATGGCGTTCAGGTGATGGTTCAAATAGCTGGATAAATACCGGAACTATAATGGGGAAAGGCGGATTAAGGCCACATGATACAAAAACGGCAGCACATGGCGATGTAGTTGTATCAGGCAGTAACGCATATATCTTTTACTTCAATATGGATGACAGGGATACCAATGGCAGACAGAGCGTTGCCCAGGTTGCCAGGTTAATATTTAAAAATCGGGCTATATCATGTAACAGGAATGCAACCTTTGAATTAAATCTTGGATCACCTGCACCAAATCAGACGGGAGCACTATAAGATTTAGTGCTTATAGTGAATAAAAACTAAGTTATATCCCTATGAAGATCACGTTTTCATTATTGATCTGTCTGGCAGCTGCCTTTTTTATCACAATATGTGCAACAGATAAATCAAAAAATTCGAATATTGCTGTAACCAACTCTGAGGCAGGTACTGCAGATATCAAATGCGGAAACTACGCTTCTGCTTATCCCGGTGCCGCAGAGACAGTGCCTGGTTTTAGATACCGATTGGTCGAAAAGGATCATTCTTTTAAAATCCTGGATCAGGAAGGGAACCTGGTTGGTAATATTTTGCCTTTCACAACAGATGCTATTCAGACGGTCGATCAGGTCAAAAATGCCGGCAATGGAGTATTCTGCTGGCGCCGGACCTTCAGGTTAAGGGAAGGACAACCTAAACAGGCAGTACGCCTGATCATGGATTTCCAGGCTAACTATAGGAGCATGTTTTCAGTCATACCAGGGATATCATGGAATGGAAATGCAGAAGACCCTGGCAATGTTTATCATGGATTCGGTCTCGATGGAGAGCCGTGGTCGTTCGCTTTCCATCGCACCTTGATTCCGGGTGGTACCTACTCCGAAAGTGACCATCACAATGTTGGTCTTTTCGCCCGGGTGGAAGATGCGAATATAGGTTTGTCGTGTTCCCTGATTCCCTCAGAGACAACCATTCACCGCCTTATCATACCGGAGGAAGAAATGCCCGAACGGGTGCTTCAACGTGAGAGAGGTCTTAGCCCGGGGCGCAAAAATGTTCTGGAAATGGCTCCCGGAGATCAGCGGAGTGTGACAGCATGGCTGGTTATCAATCCTGTTGAAAGGCCAAGGTTAGGCTATCGGCATCTGCTCGATGTTGCGTGGCAGCATGCTTACCATCCAACTTTCCCGAAGCATACACCTGAAGAACTCTGGAACCTTGGTCTTCGCTTCGCCACAGAATCACTTTGGGATGACAAGGTAAATAAATTCCAAACGGCTGTAATGTTTGATGAAAGCAAAGGCTGGCATAGAGCAGGTGATTTCAGCATTGGATGGGCAGGACGTAACGGCGAGCTGGCCAATGCATTGCTTACTGACTATCTGAAATCGGGGAATCACAAAATGCTCACCATGGGTCTTGATTGTTTGGATGCCTTTGCCTCATTGGTAAATGCTAATTTGCCAAAAACGGATTCACTGGCACGGTTCTATGGTCTTTCCGATAATGCCAATATCCTCGGAGACGCCTCTACTGCGTTTTTGGCTGCATCTTTATTGATTGAAAGATGTAAGGTCCTACGCCCCTGTTACCGCGAAATTGGACTTGGGATATGCGATGGGGCCTTGGCGATTCAAAAGTCCGATGGTCAGTTTTCAGGACCGGAATGCAAACGAGGGGCGATCGGAGCTTCTTTTATTGCGCCATTGTTGTCAGCCTATGAAATGACTAAGGAGCCGAAATATCTCAAAGGTGCCAGGCTGGCGCTGTCGTACTATATGGGGATTTTCTACCGGAACGGGTTTCTTTGGGGTGGCGCTCTGGATACAAAAAGCATCGACAAGGAGACGATCGCACCGATGCTGGAAGGAGCGGTCAGGTTATTGATTCTCACCAGGGATCGGGAATATCTGAAAATAGCCGAAGATGCCGCTTATTACCTGGCTGCATGGCAGTTTGCCCAGTCCATTCCCAACGTGCCGGGTTCGCTCATGGACGCTGTTGGATATGATACTTTTGGCGGTACCTCGGTAGCCACTGTGCACATGTGTGCCGATCCCTATGCTCTCCGCTGTGTTCCATGGCTGATAAGACTGGCAGACTTATCAGGGCACCCGTTATGGGAACAACGGGCCATCGCCATCTGGAACAACGCGTCACAAGGGATTTCAGAAGGCAGTCTTATTGTGCAGGGAATCTCCTCGCCACGGCCCGCCGGCAGCCAGGATGAAACTGTCAATTATACGGATTGGGGTTATGATTTCGCTGCTCAGGGGATGGATCGGCTGAAGCCTCGCGGGGCAGGCCAATGCTGGATGACTGCCTGGCCTACCTCCATGCGCCTGACCATTCTGTCAGATCCCGAACTTTGGAAGCGCATTGCGGCCTGGCCTGCCATGAAGCCTGCAAACAATACTTTATCCACAGAAACGGCTTGTAAGTAATAGTTAAAATTCGATATCTTATTTTAACCATTATTTAGTAATTTGGATTGAACAAAGTAAGACTAAAGATAAAATCTATTACCAGTATTTTAAACAATAAATGGATATAAATTATTCATACACAAAACCGTAAATCTTATAATGTAGAATTAATCTAAAACGAATTAAACGATGGTAAAATTAAAAATATTTATCCTGCTGCTTATTGCTCTATTTATTAATATAAACCATGGAGCAATCGCCCAAAATCCTAAATACATGGTCCATAATAAGACCATTATAGTGGATGCCGATACAGTTGATTGGGCCGGCGTACCGTCTAACAGTGTTTGCGAAGCAAGCCATCTGTGGATAGGCCAGGGTATGTACAAAGAATACTGGAAAGGACCTTCAGATCTGAGTTTTACCTGGAGAGCTGCCTGGCATCAAAATACCCTGTACTTTTTGTTTATGGTAACCGACGATGTCATTAGCCAATTCAACCAATCCTACACCTGGCTTAACGATTGCGTTGAAATATTCCTTGATCCTCATAACAGTAAAGGGATCCGAAAAGATACAGTAAATGGAAAAATCAGTTTGCATGGCTACGAAATGCACTTTTTACCCTCGCAGCCTGCACATTGTTTTCTTCATGACGATCAAACGTATTTTACATCCAAAAATCAGGACAAGGATTTTATCAATATATGGAATGGCAAAATAGCAGTAAAATATACATCTAATGGCTACATCATGGAACTGGCTTTTTCGGTTCCCGGCCTTAAACTGACTAAGGGCGTCAAACTCGGCTTTGAAACTGCAGTAGACGACGATGATGGAAATGGACGTAAAAGTCTTCTTACCTGGACAGGTCTGCAAACCGACTTTTGGATTTCTATGGACAAATATGGAGTATTGACCCTTCAATAATTTTATGTTTGGCTTAAAAAAATTCACCAGATGAACAAAAAACAAATAGCATTGCTGATCCATTCACTATTGAAGCGCCAGGGCAGCAAACAAACAAAATGAAATTTCAGTTTCCTGTTGCCAAAGGAGTGTATTGGCTTAAAACTATTGCCGTGCAGGAAAACGGGGAAAAAACACTTTGCCACAGAAAAATTATTATCAATTAATTTCTTATAAACCTGTATTATAATTAATTCAAATAGTTACAAATATTTTAAAATAATGAGCAGCCAAAAAAATTGAACTATGAAATCAAACCTGAATTCCATCATAACGGCTTTGATTTTCCTCCTTTTTTTAAAAAGAATGATGGACTCTGGTGTTACAAACAAAATAAAATAACCTATGCAAACAACAAACATCGGAATGGGAATTTTCCTGGGGATAGTTTCCGGAATCTTTCTCGGTTCATTCGCACTGCCCATGAAAAAAATCAAGACTTGGAACTGGGAAAATACCTGGGTGCTTTTTTCGTTGTGGGCAACCATTGTATTGCCGCTTATTTTGGCCATTTTCACCATCCCAAATCTTTCAGATGTTTATACCGGAGTGCCGGTTACAGTGACTGTGACTGTTTTTCTGTTTGGTGCCGGATGGGGTGTTGCCAACATAACCTATGGCATGGGACTAAAAATGGTCGGATTGGCCATTGGAACCGCCATAGCAGTGGGTTTGACCAATGCCATTGGGGCAATTCTTCCCATTATTTTGTACAATCCTTCGCATTTTCTGGAACCTGCGGGAATTACCATTTCTTTGGCTGTATTGGTGATGATTTCAGGAATAATCGTTTGTGCCGTAGCCGGTCTGAAACGTGAAAAAGCGCTAAACCCGAACAAAGATGACCTAAGTAATACAAAATCGAATTTTAATAAAGGGTTGATTATCTGTTTGGTGGCGGGTAGTTTCGGAGCCTTGATCAATTTTGCGCTTATTAGTGGTAAACCCATGGAAACACTTGCAATAAATATGGGTTCCACGCCGGTAAATGCAGCGAATCCTACCTGGGTAATTGCGTTGGCGGGTGGTTTTGTGGTCACCTTACTGTATTGTGTCTGCCTTCTCAAAACAAACAAAAGTTTTGGTCAATTCACCGCTCCGGGTTCAGGAGTTTTTTATTTACTCACCGCGTTAATGGGAATTATGTGGTTTGGTGGTGTAGCCATATATGGAATGGCAGTATCGAAGCTGGGTGTACTTGGAGCTTCCATCGGATGGCCAATTATTCAGGGCATGGCTGTGGGAAGCAGCAATTTTTGGGGCATTGTTACCGGAGAATGGAAAGAATCCGGGGGAAAACCACTTCGTTACATGCTCAGCGGACTTGGTCTTCTTTTTATTGGAATCATACTCATTGGGTGGGCTGCTACACTATCCTGATTATAATTAACAAACTAATAATGCTTAAAAAAGTAATTTAAAAATGCAATAGAAGTGATGTATTTTGCTTATATTTAAGGAGATAAAACAAAAAACACAAACAAAAAAACATCACTTTGAAGATGAAAAATACAAAGAAAAAATTGAATAATCAATCAAAAATAGTAAAGGTCTCATTTACAGGCAGTAACATTGCGATATCTGCAGCATTGAAGAATCTTGGGCAAGTTGGTGCACGCAAACTGCAAACAGTGTTGCTGCCAAAAAACTCCCAATGGTTGCGTGATAGCGGGCTGGAAAGTATCACGCTGGATGGCGATTCAATCGTTAAATTGGTCTGTGGTAACCACGAAGGGGCACACGATGGCAGGGAGTACGTTGACCGATGATTTCTGGGCAAATGATATTCTTTGGCAATTAAGCGTATTGGCATACAACATATCAGTGATGATGAGCCAGAAGAAAAACAAGTTTAAAAAGCAGGAACACCGTAGTTTTATTGATTGGTTTATCGCGGTACCAGCAAAAATAATACTTCTATTTAATCAGAAAGATCACTAAGGTGCATTAATAAACAGCGCACAATAATGAATAAAAACTTACTGTATTTATATTTCATATGTCTGATTGCGACCATGGGTGGTTTAATGTTTGGCTTTGATATTGCTATTATATCAGGCGCAGTTCCGTTTATTCAACCCTATTTTGGGTGGAACGAACTGCAAATGGGATGGGGCGTCAGTTCTCTGTTAGTCGGAGCCATCATTGGAGCCTTCGGCTCCGGTGTGCTTACCGATAAATATGGTCGTAAGAGCATTCTTATCATAGTGGCACTTTTTTTTGCCGTTTCCTGTGCAGTCACAGCCCTGGCAGCATCATCCACTCTTTTTATCACAGCACGTTTATTTGGTGGTCTGGCAGTTGGAGCTGCTTCAGTTCTGTCTCCCATGTACGTGGCAGAGGTCGCACCAGCTAAAAGTCGGGGCATGCTGGTGGCAATCTATCAACTCACCATCACGTTGGGGATATTAATTTCGTACACGATCAATTATTGGTTGCACGATGTGGATAACAACTGGAGGTGGATGTTTGCTACCGGAGTTGTTCCGTCTGTGTTATTTTTTATAGGTTTGTTTTTCATCCCCGAAAGTCCCCGCTGGTTGTATAAAGCCGGACGTAAGGAAGAATCTTTGAAAGTACTGACCAGAATAGGTGGCTCTACGTTAGCAGAAGCTGAAATTATTGAAATAGCTGAATCACTTAAAGGAAATTCAGTATCCATATCGATTAGAGAGTTATTTAAACTATCATCACGTAAAGTAATGCTGGTAGGTTTCTTTTTAGCCATTTTTGTACAAATCAGCGGTATAAATACCATTGTGGATTATGCGCCAAAAATTCTGTTGGCTGCAGGGGTGGAGATAAAAAATGCATTGCTCCAAACCTCGTTGCTGGGTCTTATCAACTTTCTGTTCACCTTTGTGGCCATTTCATTTATTGATAAAATTGGCCGAAGACTTCTCTATCTGATAGGTTCTATGGGCATGGTGGTAACATTATTGTTGTTAGCTGCATCGTTCTATTTGAACATGGACGGTATGTTCACCCTGATTTGCATCATGCTGTTTATTGCCTTTTTTGCCTCATGTATCGGCCCAGTATTCTGGACACTTGTTTCGGAAATATTTCCCAACCGGATACGGGGCAAAGCTGTAGCCTTTGCCTCCTTTACACAATGGATATTTAATTTTTTGGTGGTGTTGCTTTTTCCGCACTTTCTGGCATCCGTTGGGGGGGCAGCCACCTTCCTGTTTCTGGCCCTCATGTCGTTATTGCAATGGCTGTTTACATATTTCTATGTGCCTGAAACCAAAGGGAAATCGTTGGAAGAGATAGAGCAGCTTTGGAATAAATAGCTTTCAATTGAATTAGACTAATTAATGATATAAACCGAATGAAAGATCATAAAATTTTATAATATGTTAACCTCTTCAAGACAGAATTTCATAAAGACAATAAATCATCAGCAACCTGATAAGATAGTGGTGGATTTTGGTTCAACAGCTGTAACCGGAATCCATGTCCTGGTTGTTGAAAAACTACGTGAATACTACGGACTGGAGAAAAAACCTGTTAAAGTTATAGAACCATACCAGATGCTCGGAGAGATTGACTCTGAGTTAATAAGGGAGATGGATATAGATGTGATAGGATTGTTTTCTGCAAAGAATATGTTCGGAGTCCCGAATGGAAACTGGAAACTTCATAAAACATTATGGGGACAGGAAGTACTCTTACCAGGTAATTTTAATTACACATATAATAGCAATGGTGATATTCTGATGTATCCTGAAGGAGATACCTCTCAGCCACCCAGCGGTATGATGCCAAAAACAGGTTACTTTTTTGATGCTCTTAACAGGCAGGAACCAATAGATGAATCGAAGTTGAAGGTGGAAGATAACCTTGAGGAATTTAGTCTTATAACCGGGAATGATCTGGACTACTGGAAAAATCAGATCAGTTTACTGAGAGAAAATTCCAAAGCAGTCGTTGCATCTTTAGGAGGGACGGCTCTGGGCGATATTGCTCTTGTTCCTGCTATTAATTTAAAAAACCCAAAGGGAATACGTGGTGTTGAAGAATGGTACATTTCTACACTTATAAGAGAGGACTTCATTAAAGAATTATATGACAGGCAGACAGATATTGCCATTGAGAATCTGAAGTTAATATATAATGTTATCGGCAATAAAATCGATGTTGTATTTATTTGCGGAACTGATTTTGGTACTCAGAATTCAACTTTCTGTTCACCTGAAACTTTTGACAGGGTATGGATGCCTTATTATAAAAAGGTAAATGATTGGATCCATCAAAATACGAATTGGAAAACATTTAAACACTCATGCGGTGCTGTAGAACCATTAATGACACACTTCATCGAATCAGGATTTGATATAATAAATCCGGTTCAGATAAATGCATCAGGCATGGACCCCCGGTTGCTTAAAAAAAAGTATGGGGACAAAATCACTTTCTGGGGCGGAGGTGTTGATACCCAAAGCGTTTTTGCCTTCGGAAACCCTGCTCAGGTTAAAGAACAGGTTAAATCTCAATGTGAAATACTTAATAAAAATGGTGGTTTTGTCTTTAACACTGTGCATAACATTCAGGCTAATGTTCCATTTGAAAATATTATATCAATGCTGGAAGCCTTAAAGGAGGTTTAACGATAATGCGATTAGGTCAAATTTATTAAAATTTCAGGAAAGAAAAGAAATTATAAACAGATTAATTTAATAGTACTATGAAAGAAATTCTTCAAAAATTATCTTATTGTGTTGAAGCAGGCAAGATAAATAAGACATCCCCGTATCCACCCGGAATGAAAGATCAGGATGGTGCAGATGAGTTGACAAAGAAGGCTCTTGAAAATGGGATCAAACCTAATGAAATTCTGGAAAATGCATTGATCCCGGCTATGGCCATTGTTGGAGATAAATTTAGCAGGAATGAGATATATGTACCTCAGATGCTAATGTCGGCAAAAGCCATGCATGGAGCTATGGTCCATATCAAGCCTTATTTTCTGTCAGGTGAAACAAAAAGGAAAGGAACATTTATTATCGGAACAGTATCTGGTGACCTTCACGATATTGGTAAAAACCTTGTATCCATGATGGTTGAAGGAGGTGGATGGGAAGTGATTGATCTTGGTGTTGATGTTGGAGAGGATAAATTTATCCAGGCTTTGGAAAAAAATCCAGAAGCTGTAATTGGTCTTTCGGCCCTTCTCACAACCACTATGGAAAATATGAGAAAGACAGTCTTTGCAATAAACCAAAAGCACCCGGGTTCAAAGATCCTGGTAGGTGGTGCCCCGGTTACACAGGAATATTGTGAAAAGATCGGTGCCGATTTTTATTCACCCGATCCCCAGGGGGCAGTCAATTATTTAAAAAACCTTACATCATAGCGATTTAACCTATTGAAGCAGCACTTAAGGTGGCTAATGGGAAATTACTTATTAATTCTGTGATATTTATTTAGTTAACGATAATTAAAAATGGATAAAGGTTTTATTACTGGTATCTCACTTGTTATTTTGGCAGCTATATGTAATGGACTGTTTGCAGCCCCTTCAAAATATATGAAGAAACTTAAATGGGAGAATACCTGGGGTTCCTTCTTTTTCTTCACAACGATCGCAATTCCTTTAATTGTTACACTGCTTATACTTGATTATCCGATTGATGCTATTCGTGATACATGGAACCTGAGTGGACGGATCTTTGTTATTTTACCGTTTCTATTTGGTATGCTTTGGGGAGTCGGTTTTATATTGTGGGGTAAAGGCCTGAGCATGATTGGGATATCGTTAGGATATACCATTGCATTTGGATTAGTCGCAATGGTTGGTTCAATTTTACCATTGATCATATTCAACCCTGGACAAATCCTGTCTGTAGCAACTCTGATTATTTTGTTTGGTATATTTATTTGTGTCTTTGGCATGATAATTAGTGGCAGGGCAGGCATACTACGTGAAAAACTCGTTGAGTCCGTCGATACACCTGTCGAATCAAATAAAGGTGTAATGAATAAGGGTCTGATCTTTGTTATTCTTGCAGGGATTTTCAGTGGCTGTCTTAATCTTGGTTTCTCATATGGGAATAGCATAGGAGAGACTGCAATAACAGCTTATAAGAATGAACCATGGATAGCTACTCTTAATATATGGCTTCTGCTTTTTGCAGGGTGTTTCTTAGTCTGTGGATCATATTCAATATATCTGCTGTTCAAGAACAGGACATGGATTCTTTTTTATGGTAAAGGAACATCAAGAGATCTGCTTCTGGTAATTACAATGGCAATATTGCATTTTGCCAATCTTTTCCTTTATGGCATGGGAGCCTATTTTTTAGGAAGCTCTGGAAAAGCTGTGGGATGGGCAATAAACTTTTCCCTTGCGTTGATGGTTGCCAATGTTTTTGGAATTGCAACAGGAGAATGGGCTGATGCTACTGTAAAAATAAAAAGACAACTCTATTTCGGTATTACCCTTCTTATTGCAGGATCTGTGATCCTGGGTATTGGAAGCAATCTCTAATAACTTTTATACTATTAATTAAATGACAAAAAAGGAACGACTCAAAAGAATGATTTCAGGAATGTCAATCGACTATTTCCCAAGCTCCCTTGAATTTGTGCCTGCCAGACTAAACAGTCTTCTTAAGGAGTTGAAAATGACTCCCTCTGAGTTCGATCAATATGCTGATAACCACATATTCTTTTTCTATCCGCTTACTGAGGCTGCCTATTACTCATCGGGGAGCGAGAGTGATAATGAACTTGAAAGGTATGCAGTATCCAAAGGTGTTATCAGGCAACATCCGGATAAACAATATTTGTATGATAATTTCGGGACTACATGGTTTAAAAATCCGGTAGGTGTAAGAGATACCGGAAATCCTCTTAAGGGGGTCGAAGATATTAGTTCATATAAGTGGCCAACAGCATATATTGATGATCTGTTCAGTCACTTCGCCTCAAATGATATCAAATCTGAGTATCTGTATAGCTGTGGTTTGCAGCATCTAACCATATGGGAAAGAGGATTCCTGCTTCTTGGTTATGAAAATATGTTGCTTGACCTGTATCTAAACCCGGAAAGGGTTAATTATGTAATGGACAAGATTACAGAGTTCCATGTTGAACTGGCAAATGAGTTTGTAAAAACCGAAACTGACAGCGTGAGAATAGGAGATGATTATGGCACCCAAAAAGCTCTTCAGATGCCACCTGATATCTGGCGTAAAAGCATTGGCCCAAGATTGAAAAAGATCTATAGTGTCTATAAGGGTGCAGGTATTACAATTATGCAGCATTCATGTGGCTGCATTACCGAGATTATCCCCGATCTGATCAATATGGGTTTGGATGTACTTCATCCTATTCAGCCTCTCGCTATGGACATAAAGTATCTGGCAAATGAATATGGAAAAGATCTGACATTTTTCGGAGGTATCGACACCCAGCAATTGCTGCCTTATAGTAAGCCTGAAGAAGTCAGAAGTGCAGTAAGGCAGTGTGTTGATATACTTGGAAGGCATGGTAAATATATTATAGCTCCGTCACAAGAGATTATGCTTGATGTACCGACAGAGAATATTATTGCCCTGATTGAAGCAATAAGAGAATTTAGAGCTATATAAAAAAGAGGATACTGCCCTTTATTAATTAGGGTGTGAAAGTTAATATCAATTTTTATGACAAAACGAGATATAATAATACTGGTTCTGGTTGGGAGAGCGCCACTGTACGTTTCATGGTCGTTTGACAATGAGACGATCGCACCGATGCTGGAAGGAGCGGTCAGGTTATTGATGCTCACCAGGGATCGGGAATATCTGAAAATAGCCGAAGATGCCGCTTATTACCTGGCTGCCTGGCAGTTTGCTCAGTCCATTCCCAACGTGCCGGGTTCGCTCATGGACGCTGTTGGATATGATACTTTTGGCGGTACCTCGGTAGCAACTGTGCACATGTGTGCCGATCCCTATGCTCTCCGCTGTGTTCCATGGCTGATAAGACTGGCAGACTTATCAGGGTACCCGTTATGGGAACAACGGGCCATCGCGATCTGGAACAACGCGTCACAAGGGATTTCAGAAGGCAGTCTTATTGTGCAGGGAATCTCCTCGCCACGGCCCGCCGGCAGCCAGGATGAAACTGTCAATTATACGGATTGGGGTTATGATTTCGCTGCTCAGGGGATGGATCGGCTGAAGCCTCGCGGGGCAGGCCAATGCTGGATGACTGCCTGGCCTACCTCCATGCGCCTGACCATTCTGTCAGATCCCGAACTTTGGAAGCGCATTGCGGCCTGGCCTGCCATGAAGCCTTCAAACAATATTTTATCCACAGAAACGGCTTGTAAGTAATAGTTAAAATTCGTTATCTTATTTTAACCATTATTTAGTAATTTGGATTGAACAAAGTAAGACTAAAGATAAAATCTATTACTAATGTTCATCAATTTTTTTTTATTTTTTAAAAAAGAAAAAAATCATGAGTAATAAAAATCTAAAAGACGTGTTAAAAATCGGTAACCTATGTATTTATCGATACTGCTTTATAGTAATGCTGTTATTAGCCAGCAACGTACAGTGCAAAAATATACAAAAATCTCATTTAGAAAACCTTACGCGCCAACCTGCCGAGTCAGTGGCGCGTATTGTGATCAGGAATGGTGAACAACCTGGTGCTTTGAGCCTTTCAGGTAATCTGGTCTGTGATGAGGCGCTTATCGATGGACGCTTCGTGACGCGTTACTGGAATCCATGCGGGCAGATTTGGCCTGAAATGCATTTTGCAAGACTTAAATGGGCTGCCGATCAGCCCGCCGAAAGTTTCCGGCTGGCTGTAAACAAACAAAACCTCTCTGGTGGTTTCGAATGGAAGGGCGCCGAACTTTGTCCCGATCCTTCCTCATGGAGGGCGAGACGCGATGCGAAAGGAAAACCACTTCCTGTTGTTCACAGTGTGGTCACACTGCTTCATAAGTTCGCAGGAATTGAGGTGAAGGTTCATACGCGCATTGATGGCAGTTCCTTCATGATCCGCTGGCTCGAGATCAGAAATCTGAATCAGTCCGCGGTCGCTTTGACTGAGGTCGCTCCTTTTGCCGGAATGCTTTGGAATCATCGCTACGAGGAACATCTGTCGAAGGACTTTGCGACACCCTTCACCGTTGCCTACAGCCAGATGTTCGATTGGGGCCATGAAGGAGACTTTCATTTTGAGGAACTCCAAGACAGCTCCAAGATTGTAAATGGAGGAAAACTTGGAAGGAGCGGCTGGGGGCGTCCTGCCTTCTGGGTGAGAAACCGCTGCAATGGACAGACCTTCGTCTGCGAATTGGCTTGGGGCGGAAACTACGAATGGGAGCTAGATTCCCGCCTGCGCAACACGGACAAAAAGGGGAGAGTTACCAACGAGCGTTTCTCATCATTATTTTTCAAGATGGGGTTGAGCGGGCACGATGAAACTTTGAGAGTTCTCGATGCCGGCGAAACCGTGGTGACACCATCGGTGCATCTGGCCCTCTTCCAGGACAATGACGATGCCATCGTTCAGGCAACACACGAGCATGTCCGTCAGGTGGTGATGCCCGAGCAGATTCCTGGGCGTCATGTCGAAATCGAGGCCAACCATCGCGGCTATCTGTGCGATCGTGAAAATGTCCCGGATATCCTGAAAGACATTGACGTAGCAGCTGCAGTAGGAGCAGAAATGTACGTGATCGATGCCGGTTGGTACGGTAAGGAGCCAAACAACTGGTGGGCCAACGTCGGTGATTGGCATGACGGCAAATGGATGGAGAATGGAGGCGGGCTGAAAGCTATTGCCGACTACGCTCATAAGCAGGGAATGAAATTCGGGCTATGGGTCGAGATCGAGGCTGCGGGACCAGACAGCGACCTCAAGAAGAATCATCCGGAATGGCTTCTGAAACGCGACGGACAACCCATCGCCGGTGGCCGAGCCCTTGACATTACGATACCGGACGTGATGCGCTTTGAACAGGAAACCATTGCGCGATTGATCCATGAACTTGGACTGGACATGTACCGGATCGACCACAACCACAGTATTTCGCCATCCGGAAATCGACAATATCAAGGTTTTACCGAAGATCTCACTTGGCGTTATTACGATAAGTTCTATAAGATGATCGAAGGTTTGCGAGCCCAGTTTCCGAACGTGGTATTTCAAAACTGCGCCGGCGGAGGCGGACGTCTCGATTGGGGCACTATGGCCCGTTTCCATAATACCGAGCTCTCGGACTGGATGCGGTTGCCTCGCGGCATCAAGATACTTAACGGTGTAACCATGTCTCTGCCGCCGGAGGTACTGTTGCGGACATTCGGAACTGAGTCGGGCGAACAGGTTCTGGACGGCGATGTGGACGCTCAGTTACGCCATTGTTTTAGCAGGCTCATCTTTCGGGGCATTGCACCATCGCTCGCTGATCTATCTCCATACCTGAAGGAGCGCATCGTCAACTACGTGAAAATCTATAAGGACGTGATCAGACCGACGATGATCGAGGGCAAGGTGTTTCATCATACACCGATGCTGCCGTTGGAGGTAGCCACACCATGGTGCGTGTTGGAATACGCCAAAGCCGACCGTTCCACGTCGGTGGCCGCGATCTTCCGAACCAGTTCTGCAAAGGTAGGAATCGATCCGGACGAATACATCTTCCGTCCCCGTGGCATCGATCCGGCCGCGCTTTATAGCGTGCAACTCGACAGTAGAAAGTTACGCTATACGGCCTTAGGCGAACTGTTGATGCGCGAAGGCTTACGGATTCGTCTTGAGCAGCCTCAAACCAGCGAGTTAGTGATTCTGAAGCATGACGGCCTATAAAATAATTTTGGACAAACCGTAAATCTTTCAATGTAGAATTAATGTAAAACCGATTAAAAAAAAATATGAAAAGATTATTTCTTTTAGCCAGTCTGGTTTTGGTTCTTTTTTCTGTCACTTTTGCCCGGCAGGGAATAAGTAAAGAGTCATCAATTGAAAAGGCACCTAAACAAGAACAATGGACACCTGAAAAAGCTAATGCATGGTATATTAAACAAGGCTGGTTGGTGGGTTGTAATTATATTCCGGCCTATGCTATTAATCAACTGGAAATGTGGCAGTCTGAAACTTTTGATACATTGGCAATTGATAAGGAGTTGGCACTTGCAGAATCAATAGGTATGAATACTTTAAGAGTTTTTTTACACGATTTGCTATGGTTGCAGGATGCGGCAGGATTTAAAAAGCGAATTGATAAATTTCTGTCTATATCAAAACAGCATCATATTAAAATAGTGCTGGTGTTATTTGATTCATGCTGGGATCCTCTTCCTAAGCTGGGTAAACAAAAAGAACCTTTAAAAGGAGTGCATAATTCCGGATGGGTACAAAGTCCGGGAAGGTACATTTTAGAAAACATGGACGCTTTTCCATATTTAGAGCAATACATAAAAGACATTATTACAACTTTTGCAAAGGATGAAAGAGTATTGTTATGGGATTTGTTTAATGAACCCGACAATGATAGTTTTAAAACATATGGTAAATTGGAAGCTAAAGAAAAATCAGTTTTGAGTTTTGAACTCTTAAAGAAAACATTTTTATGGGCAAGAGCGGTAAATCCCTCGCAACCCGTTTGCGCTTCTATATGGTCTGGCGACTGGAGCAGCCACGCCAATATGAAAGAAATTGATCGCTTTATTGTAGAAAACTCTGATGTGATTAATTTTCATCTTTATACTGGGCCGGAAGAATTTTCCAAACAAGTTGGTTATTTGAAGCGATACAACCGGCCATTGTTTTGTACTGAATATTTGGCAAGGCCAATCGGTAGTACATTTCAAAATATTTTACCCATTGCCAAACAAAATAATGTTGCTGCTTATAACTGGGGATTTATGGAAGGTAAAATACAAACTGCTTATCCATGGGATAGTTGGGATAAACCATACGATCAGGAACCAACTGTTTGGTTTCATGATATATTCAGGAAAGATGGGACCCCTTATAGCCAGTCCGAAGTTGAGTTTATTAAACAGATTACCGGAAAAGACAAGTAAACGGAACAATGCCAAATATATTAAATTAAAAAACTTTTAACGACTATCAGCTTTAACGCCTAATTGATATTCTTATGTGTACCAGAATCTTAAAAATCATTGTTTTATGTATTATCATAAACCTTTCTTTGCAAAATATTTTTGCTCAACCATTAATTGATAAAATTCCTCACCTTACCGCAATTGGCAGCTCCAAACAATTAATTGTAAATGGAAAACCATTTATTATGCTGGCCGGTGAATTGAATAATTCCAGCTCATCGAGTCTTGATTATATGGAAACAGTGTGGAGCAGATTAACCGCTTTCAACCTCAATACTGTACTAGCTTCTGTAACCTGGGAAATGATTGAGCCGGAGGAAGGTAAGTTCGATTTTTCGAACGTGGATGGACTAATTACAAAAGCGCGTGCGAATAATTTGAAATTGGTTTTCCTTTGGTTTGGAACCTGGAAAAATGCTTGTTCTTCATACGCGCCTGGTTGGGTAAAGCAGGATACCAAAAGGTTTTTTCGTTGCGAATCTGCTGATGGTATAAAGCTCAATAACATTTCAAGCTTAAGCGCTGAAGCATGCAAGGCTGATGCAAAAGCATTTGCCGCTTTGATGAAGCATATCAAAGAGTTTGATGGAAAAATCAATACGGTTCTGGCGATCCAGGTCGAAAATGAACCTGGTATAAGGGGCGATTCGCGCGACAGATGTCCTGCGGCAAACGAAGCCTTTAATCAAAATGTACCTGCTGAATTGATTGATTTTCTGAAGAAAAACAAGGATATTCTTATTCACGAAATGTTGGCGGTATGGAATAACTCAAATTTCAGGTCCGAAGGGACCTGGAAAGAAATATTTGGTGCTGAGGCCAATCAAATCTTTATGTCATGGAATACTGCTGGTTTCATTGATAAAGTTGCTGCTGCAGGAAAGGCAGAATATCCCTTACCCATGTATGCCAATGCCTGGTTACCCGATAATGACCAGGCCAGGCCAGGAGAATTTCCCAGTGGAGGCCCGGTTGCAAAAATGATCCCGTTGTGGCAGGCTGCTGCCTCGCACATTGATTTATTGGCCCCTGATATTTACCGACACGATTTCGCAAATGTTTGCGATATGTTTCAACGAATGGGCAATCCTCTATTTATTCCCGAAGCAAGCCCTAATCCGGTTTCATCCGCCAATGTTTTTTATGCCATCGGCCAAAGTGCTATCTGCTTCTCCCCCTTTGGCATAGATAACCTGAAGTGGTTTCCTCAGGATGACCCGCTGTGTAAAACTTATCAGCTTCTTTCAAGGCTGATGCCCTATTTACTAAAATATCAGGGAACAGGAAAAATGTTTGGTTTGCTTGGTAAAAATGGCGAAAGGAAAGAAATTGAAATGGGCAATTACAAATTAATCATCAATTTTGAAGGAAGTACAAATCCTGAACTTCCGGGCTTTGGAATCGTATTTGGTTTGTCTGATGATGAATATTTGTTTGCTGGTAAAGGTTTTAATGTCAGCTTTACATCCACGAAAACGTCTTCGGCGAGAACCGAAATTTTAACCGCGTACGAACTGGTTTTTACTGATGGTGCCTGGAAGGAACAAAGAAGATTGAATGGCGATGAAACTGATCATAGTGAACTATTAAAGCTTACGGATGATCAACTTACTGTGAAAACAGCCAAATTATTTACTTACAATTAATCCGTTTCTAAAATGAAAACAACAATTGTATTTTCACTTTGCTTATTGCTGACCTTAACCGGATTGGCTCAAAGAAACATTATTTCGCTCAATGGTATATGGGATGTTGAAGAAAGTATTGAAGCGACCAAAATGCCAAAGAAATTTTCGCATCAGGTTGAAGTTCCCGGAATGATCAACCAATCGAAACCTGCATTCGATGATATTGATGATTTTTACAGCAAAGAGTATTGTACCAATCCAATCGTTCGTCCGGGAATGAAAAAAGTACCGATTTCGATTGACAGTATGAAGGTTGGATATAATTTTCAGAAACGAAATTATTTCTGGTACCAGCGCACACTTCAAATTGACGAAAATAAAGAAGTTTATGTTCTCAAAATAAATAAGGCACAATTCGGTACAATGGTTTGGGTAAATGGCAAAAAAGTTGGCGAATCATTCGATTGCTTTGCTTCGCAGGAATATGACGTGACCAAATTCTTACAGGTTCCGGGGAAAAATACAATCGTTATTCGGGTGGGGGCTCATCCCGGTGTTATACCTGAATATATAACCGCGGGCAACGACTATGAAAAGAAAAAATGGACCTCAGGCATGTATGATGATGTTTCGCTGATCGCCTGTAATTACCCATATATAGAAACAGTTCAGGTGGCTCCCGACATTCATAAAAAAGAAATAATGGTGCAAACTACTATTATTTCGAAGCCAGGCCAGGAAAAGCTTGATTTAAAATACGATTTAAAGGAATGGAAATCAGGGAAGGCTGTAAGTACTATGAATTATTCAACAGTTGTAAGTTCATCAAAGCCAACGATAATAACTCAAAATGTGCCGATCCCCGGCATGAAACTATGGTCACCAAAATCGCCATTTTTATATACAGTTTCTGTCTCTACAGGTGGAGACAATACCAATACCCGTTTTGGTATGCGCGAGTTCAGGTTTGATACTCCCACCAAAAGAGCCTACCTGAACGATTCTATCATTTTCCTGCGTGGTTCCAACATTGGACTGCATCGCTTTTTTGACGATAGTCTTTGTAAAAGTCATCCTTGGGAAGAACAATGGGTTCGTAAATTATTAACTGATTTGCCTAAAAAATATAATTGGAACTGCTTCAGAAATAGCATCGGACCCTTACCAGACAAATGGTTTGATATAGCCGATGAAGCAGGACTTCTCATTCAAAATGAATATCCGATTTGGGTTTGGAGCTACACACCAAAATGGGATTTTAAAATCATGGAAGAGCATGTTAAAAGCTGGATGCGTGATAGTTGGAACCATCCATCTATGGCTTGGTGGGATATATGTAACGAAACACATTCTGATTTATTGAATGGTGTCATCAAGAATGTTCGCTCATTAGACCTTTCGAATAGGGCTTGGGACAATGGATTTAACCTGCCGGAAGGAAGTAATGACCCTGAAGAAGACCATAATTATAAATGGTATGCACCTTTCCCGGGAATGACTGAGTTGTGGAGTCTGCAAAAATTTGAAACAAGCACGGGAGGGAAAGAAAGTACCTATGGACCGCATCCATCTGCTCATGCCAGTGTCCTGAATGAATATGGATTCTTGTGGCTCAACAGGAAGGGTAACCCCACGCCTGCTACCCGTGGTATTTACGATTCCATTGCTAAAGGTTATTCTGCCGGTCAGTTTCAGGATTTATATGCTTATATCCTTGGCGCTGAAACAGAATTTTTCCGAGCACATCGGAATTACGCCGGAGTTTTGCATTTCGTTTACCTTACCAGCGATTTTTATGGGTCTTTAACCGGCGACCTGTTTAAGAATGTGGAGACATTGGAACCCTGGAAAGTTTACGATGATTATTTTTCTGAAGTGTTTAAACCTCTGGGGGTTTATGTAAATTATTTCCCTAAAGAGGTACTTCCTTCAGCAAAAGTTAAAATTTCAACCATGCTTGTTAATGACGAATATCAAACTTTAACTGGGAATATTAATATGCAATTGATTAACATAGAAGAAAAAGTGATCGCAGAATCATCATGCCCATTTAAGATTGATGCATTGGGGCAACAAACTTATAAATTGCAATTCCAGTTTCCTGCTTTGAAAGGAGATTACTGGCTTAAAACTTTTGCAATTCAGGAAAACGGAGATAAAACGCTATGTCGCAGAAAAATCATAATCAGGTAATCAGATGTTGAGGTAAGAAATGCAGACACACGGGAAGGCGATGTAGTTGTACTGATTGATATCCGTGAGTTGGCGGCATAAACCTACCGCCCGGTAAAAGAATTAAAAGATTTTAAATTTTATAGAAGCGTCAATTCAAAAGAAGTGAAAAATGCCTTTTTTACAATTAAAATCTAAAATGACACTTAATTTTTAATAAACTGCAAAAACGCGATTCAAATGAAAAACACTGTCTATGTGACGGTTCTGATATTTCTTTTTGTATCATGCACTAACAATGGATTAACATCAAAAAGGGTCGAAAATATTATCCATGTGATGACTCTTAAGGAAAAGATTGAATTTATTGGAGGGGATAAAGGATTCAATATGCGCCCATATAAAAAATATGGCATCCCTGAAATAAGGGTGTCTGACGGGCCGGTAGGTATAAGAAATAACGGGACTTCCACTGCTTTTCCTGCCTCTATAAACCTTGCAGCTACATGGGATACATCGATTGCCCGCAAAGTCGGCCAGGCAATAGGAGTGGAAGCAAAATCTAAAAACATCCATTTTCTTCTCGCACCAAGCATGAATATATACAGGGCAGCTTTCTGCGGACGCAATTTCCAGTACCTGGGCGAGGACCCGTTTCTAGCGGGTGAAATTGCTTCAACCTATATAACCGGCGTGCAAAGAGAAGGCATTGTGGCAACGGCAGAAATTTTTGCTGCAAATAACATGGAATACAACAAAGTAAATATATCATCGGATATGGATGAACGCACACTCCGTGAAATTTACCTGCCTGCTTTTAAAGCTTGTGTAGAAAAAGGACACGTCAGTGCAGTGATGACGGCATACAATAAGGTGAATGGCGTACATTGCTCACAAAACGATTTTTTAATTAACCAGGTATTAAAGAAAGAATGGGGTTTTGATGGTGTGGTGATATCCGATTGGGGTTCAACCCATAATGGGCTTGCGGCCGCCAAAGCTGGTCTCGACCTTGAAATGCCTTCGGGCCAATACATGAATGCCGATACACTTTTACCGGCCATTGCAGACGGCCGTTTACAGGAAGAAGTGATTAACGAAAAGGTGCGAAGGATTTTAATGCTGTATGAGCGGTTTCATTTTTTTGACAGACCGGATATCAGTAAAAATTTTAAATTAAATAAAGATCATAGCAGAAAAGTTGCTCTGGACGCTGCCAGGGGTGGTATCGTTCTGCTCAGGAATAACCACAATCTTTTACCGTTGAATGGTGACAAGCCTTTAAAAATAGCTATAATTGGACCAAATGCAAAACCCGCAATTACCGGGGGTGGTGGAAGTGCCTATGTTGACCCGACTGATCCGGTTTCGCTGCTTAAGGCATTCCATGATCGTGCGGGTAAAAATATCGAAATAAATTATACCAGGGGTATTCCGGATGAAAAGGAAATCCCGGAAGATTATTTTACAAAACAACATTTTTACACTTATGTTGATGGTAAAAAAGTAAACGGGGTACTTGCTGAATTTTATAATAATACAGGTTTTAGTGGTGAGCCAACCGGCAGAAAGTTATTGGATAAGATTGACATCAATTTTAAACATAATAAGATGGAAGGGCTACCAGAAAGCAATTTTGCCATAAGGTTTACATATTTTATTAAAACCTCGCGAAAGGCATTTTATAAGTTTGTTGTTGCCGGAGATGAAAGTTACACCTTAACTGTGAATGACAAATTGTTGTTGAATAAATGGGGTAACATGCCACATACCGTAAATACTAAAAGCTTATTGCTGGATGAAAATTCAGAAAATAAAGTAGTACTCGGCTATTATCAGAAAGAATCAGGCATCGCCATCCAAAGCAGCTTTAATAATAAGTATGATCAGGCAGCTCAGTCGATGATTATCCGCAAAAAGGCCATTGACCTGGCCTCAAAAAGCGATATTGTAATATTATCTGTAGGTTTTAACAAAGATTCTGAAGGGGAAGGGATGGACCGTACCTATGAAATGCCCGATGAACAGGACAAGCTGATTGAAGACATAGCCTCTGTAAATAAAAAATGTTTAGTTGTGGTCAATGCAGGAGGCAATGTGCAAATGAACTGGATTGATCAGGTGGCAGGATTGATTTATGCCTGGTATCCTGGCGAAGTGGGCAATAGCGCGGTTGCTGAAATTGTTTTTGGTTCTGTAAATCCTTCAGGCAAATTACCTGTTTCTTTTGAAAAACGATGGGAGGACAGTCCTGTGTTTGACAGCTATTATAATAAACCGGGTGAACAATATGTTAAATATTCAGAGGGGATATTTTTAGGATATCGCCATTTTGACAAAAGTCAGGTAAAACCATTATTTCCTTTCGGTTTCGGGTTGTCATACACAAGCTTTGAGTATTCAGACATTAAAGTGAACAAAGAAAAGATATTAAAAGAAGAGGGGCTGGAAGTTACTTTTACCCTTGCAAATACCGCCAACTATGACGGCGCAGAAATTGCACAGTTGTACGTTACCCAGAATTCGTCCCTTTTGCCTCGTCCCGTTAAAGAATTGAAAGGATTTGCAAAGACTTTTATTAAAAAAGGAGCTAAAACTGAGGTAAAAATTAAGCTTGATAAAACCGCCTTCAGCTATTTCAATAAAGACAAAGGCGGCTGGATTGCAGAACCCGGCAGGTTCAAAATACTTGTAGGGAGTTCGTCACAGAACATATTATTAAATAAGGAGATTGAAGTTGTTGATTAACAATAGAATTAGCCAAAATTATTTACAATGACTAAAAAAGAAAAATTTTTCAATTTTATTAAAGGCCACGCATCCGACTACATTCCCTTTCAACCTATCCTGATGCATTTTGCCGCCCGTTTTAACGGTAATACTTATGGAGAATTTGCTGCCGACCACAGGGTTTTGGTACAAAGCAATATCAAGGCTATGGAGTATTTCGACCTCGATTGGGTTGAGTTAATTTCCGATCCTTACCGGGAAACCTCGGCTTTTGGGGCAGATATAGAATATGTTCCCGAAGGTGTGCCCAAGTGCCTGGCCCCCATTGTAAAATCAATAGAAGATGTGAGGGCACTAAAAAATCCCGACCTCTTTAAAGCGCCCCGCACCCTTGACCGCATACGCGGAGCCGAACTTTACCAAAAATTGCTTAAAGGCACGATACCGGTTTTTGGATGGATTGAAGGCCCCTTGGCCGAAGCCTGCGATTTGGTTGGCGTAACCGATATGTTGGTAATGCTGATGGCCGACCCCGATTTCAGCAATTTATTAATGGATAAATGCATGATAACTGCAAAAGAATTTGCAAAAGCGCAAATTGAAGCCGGTTGCGATGTTATCGGGATTGGCGATGCCATTTGTTCGCAGATTGATATAGAAACATATAACACTTTTGTAAAAGAACGCCATAAGGAATTAATAAGCTATATTCATTCGTCAGGAGGCAAGGTTAAAATGCATATATGCGGGAATATTACTCATATTTTACCTTCATTGAAAGATATTGGTACAGATATCCTTGATATTGACTGGCAGGTTACTTTTGATGACGCCTGTCAAATTATGGGACGGGATGTTGCTATATGCGGAAATATAAACCCTGTTACTATACAGAATTCCAGCGAAACTGAAATAGCAAATATAACAGCCTCCCTTGTCCAAAGCCAAAAAGGCAAAAAGTTAATTTTATCGGGAGGGTGCGAAATAACGGTAAATACCCCGCATAACAATCTAAAAGCAATGCGGGAAGCATTAAAATGAAGATATTTTACAAGTAATTATATATTTCTGCCACAAATAATGAAAAGAAGAAGACCCAAGTAAAAATTAAACTCGATAAATCTGCTTTGAGCTATTTCAATAAAGATAAAGGCGGCTGGATCACAGAGTCCTACAAGTTTAAAATACAGATAGGGAGTTCCTCTGAAAATATACATTTGGAGAAGGAGATTGAGATTTATTAGTATTCTTATAATACTAAAATAAGTGAAATTTCTATGACCTTATATCTGACTTATTTTACTTATCAGTTGTTCTTTTTTTGGTAGGTGTACACTGGCAATAATGGATACTAATGTAGAATATGGTATAATAAAATTTATTTTCCCCCCGGCTATAAAACAATTAACTATGAAAAGGAAAATCATTTTGCTGTTTTTTTTAATAATGTTGGGTATTGAATCATTTGCCCAGTCAGGTAATAAACCTCAGCCAATTTACCTGGATAGTACAAGACCTCTGGATGTCCTCGTTGCCGACCTGGTCTCAAAGATGACTGTTGAAGAAAAAGTTAGCCAGATGATGTACAACAGTCCGGCAATCGACAGGTTAGAAATTCCGGAATATAACTGGTGGAATGAGTGTTTACACGGTGTTGCCCGATCGGGGAATGCGAGTGTTTTTCCAGAACCTATTGGCCTTGCAGCTACTTTCGACGATAATCTGGTTTCTCGAATTGGCACTGCAATTTCGGATGAGGCGCGTGCAATGTATAGTGCCAACCTGAAACAAGGCTTCCGTGGACAATATGGCGGCTTAACCTTTTGGACACCAAATGTGAATATTTTCCGTGATCCGCGATGGGGCCGTGGTCAGGAAACTTATGGCGAAGATCCATATCTCACTTCAGTTATGGGTGTGGCTCTGGTAAAATCTTTGCAGGGTGATAATCCGAAATATCTAAAAGTTGCCGCATGTGCCAAGCATTTTGCAGTTCATAGTGGTCCTGAAAAATTGCGTCACGAATTTGACGCGAAAGTGAATAACAAGGACCTGTACGAAACTTATCTGCCTGCTTTCAAAGCGCTTGTCGATGCCGGTGTGGCATCTGTAATGTGCGCCTACAACCGCACCAATGAAGAGGCCTGTTGCGGAAGCAATGTTTTGCTGAAACAAATATTAAGGGACAAATGGAATTTTAAAGGATACCTTGTTTCTGATTGCTGGGCATTAAAAGATATTGATGCCGGTCATAAAATTACCAAAACACGGGCTGAGTCGGCCGCTTTGGCATTGCATAATACTGTCGATCTCAATTGTGGCGATACCTACAACCCTTTTCTAATAGATGCATTAAAACAAGGACTGGTGACGGAAGATGAAATAACCAAAGCAGTTTCAACGGTATTTACAACCCGGTTTAAATTGGGAATGTTCGATCAGGAAAAGGAGAACCCATACAATAGCATTAGTGCCGATGTGATTAATTGCGAAAAACATAGAAACCTGGCCCGTGAGGCTGCCGAAAAATCACTGGTCTTGTTAAAAAATGACAAGAACATTCTTCCGTTGAAGAAGAACACAAAATCACTTTTTGTGACTGGTCCAAATGCTTCGAATATTGATGTTTTGATGGGAAATTACTATGGGGTAAACAATAACATGACCACTATACTCGAAGGGATTGTGGGTAAAGTTGAAGCAGGTTGCCAGGTACAATATAAACCTGGAATCATGTTAGACAGAACCAACACCAATCCTATAGACTGGACAACCGGTGATGCAAAAGCCACCGATGCAGTTATTGTGGTAATGGGTATATCAGGACTTATTGAAGGTGAAGAAGGCGAAGCCATTGCCTCTGAACATTTTGGAGACAGGCTGGATTATAACTTACCTCCAAATCAAATTGAGTTTCTTAAGAAAATGCGGAAAGATAATTCAAAGCCTATAATTGCTGTAATTACCGGTGGAAGTCCAATGAATCTGGCTGAAATTAATGAATTGGCTGATGCAGTTTTATTGGTCTGGTATCCGGGCGAAGAAGGGGGAAAAGCAGTTGCCAATGTTCTGTTTGGTGATGTTTCACCATCGGGAAAGCTGCCCATAACTTTTCCAAAATCTTTGGATCAGTTGCCTCCTTATGATGATTATAATATGACCGGCCGCACCTATCGCTACATGAAACAAGAACCTATGTTCCCCTTTGGTTTTGGAATGAGTTACACCAGATTCTCCTTTGGAAAACCAACTATTTCAAATACAATCAGAAATGATATTGGAGAGGTAGAAATTATTGTCGATGTGACTAATACCGGGAATGTAAAATCCGATGAGGTAGTTCAGTTGTACGTCAGTGCGCCTGCAAGTCAGGGTTTAGAACTTCCTTTATATTCCTTAAAAGGTTTTAAGAGGGTTACACTGGCATCCGGTGAAAAAAAGACAGTGAAATTCAGACTCGATACCAAATTGCTGGAATCTGTTAACAATGAAGGTGAAAGCGTCTTAATTCCTGGCACATATATCGTAAATATCGGAGAATCAAGTCCCGGTAGACGGAGCGAACAGTTAGGTTCAGCTATGGCGCCGGTGAGCGAATTTCATATAGAGAGGAACGAACAACTGGTGACTTTTGCAATTCCCTCAAAACTTTCCGGCAAAGTTGTATCTCCTTTGCTGTTTGGGCACAATTTAGAGATCACCAGGAAAGCCAGCTGGCATGGTCTGTCAGCCGAAATGCTTGCAAACCGGAAGTTTGCTGCTGTTGGTGCTGATGGCTTTCCATTGCACTGGCAGGCAATCGGAGGAGGGTCGTCCGCAGTAACTATTGATGGTACAACCGCCTATGCAGGGAAGAACTCACTCCGTGTAGCCCTGACTAATGAAGGAAGGGAGTGTGGCATCCTGTCTCAGGCAAACGACAGTCTGACGATTGAACAAGGTCGTCATTACAGTATTCATGTATGGGTACGTACAGATGCTCCCATAACTGCGATCGTTCGTATCAGGAAGTCATTAGACGGACCGCCGCTTTTTGAGGTCAGGCGTGATATCTCACCCGGAGGCTGGAAGGATCTTACAGCTGAATTCACTGCTGAGGGCAACGAACCTGCCGCATTCTTCGAAGTGGCTGGCAAAGGCTCAGGTGTGTTTAACATTGGATCTGTTTCTCTTCAGGATGCCAATGCTTTTCACGGAATGCGCAGAGATGTTATTGAATGTCTCAAATCAATGAATGTTAAACTTCTGCGCTTTCCTGGTGGCTGCTTCTCAGAGTTCTACAACTGGAAGGATGGATTGTTGCCAGTAGATGAAAGACCGCCAATCGGTCCGGCCAGAGGCAGAGATGAATTCGTTCTCCACAATTCTGACGGATACGATATGCACGAATTCGGCATTGACGATTTCATGGCATTATGTCACGAACTCGGGTGTGAGGCGTCAATAACTGTAAGGATGGGTGAAGGTTCACAGGAGGAGGCTGCATCGTGGGTAGAGTATTGTAATGGCGGGAAAGACACTAAGTGGGGACAATTGCGTATAGCAAGGGGCCATAGCGAACCATACAATGTAAAGTACTGGTCCCTTGGAAATGAGATCTCGGCCTGGGGGAAAGGCGAGTCCCCAAAAGTTGAGCGATACGCTGAGATGTGTAAGGTGTTTGCTCAGGCAATGAGAAGAGCAGACCCAACCATCCGGTTAATTGGCAGCGGTATGCATGGAGTGCACAATTTATATCCCTTTAACCAGGCATGGACTGAGAGGATTCTTACACTGGCAGGGAACGATTTTGATGCTTACTCATATCACGAATACATACAACCTGAAGACAACCTGTCACGGACAGCTAATGAACCTTTAAAAGCCACACTGGGTGGATTGGAAGGCCTTCGTGCCACTATTAACAAGCTGGAACCATCGTCGCAATCCAAAACCATTTTTTTTGATGAGTGGAATTTATGGAATATCTGGGAGCGAACCCCGGGTATCCAGGAAGCGCTTTATTCAGCAGTAATGCTACACATGCTATGCCGTAATGCCGACAGTCTGGGTATTGAGGGCTCATGTTATTTTCAACCTGTCAATGAAGGAGCAATCAGTGTGCTCCCCACAAGTGCAGAACTTACGCCGGTCGGAAGGGTTTTTTCCATGCTAACGGCGCATGCCGGCAGATTTCCGGTCAAAGCATCTGGCGAACCAGGACCTTGCGACATCTTTGCATCCTTAAGTCCGGATGGACGATCACTGACTGTAACAGCAATAAACGCCGAAGAACAGAGTAGCCACATATCGCTTCGGATTGCCGGTGCGATAATCGGAAGCGTAAGCACTGCCACAGCCTATAAAGCTGAATCGAATATGGCTTCTTCTGATGTTGAGAAGTCAGAAATAGAAGCAGTCCGGTCGGAAGAAGGAACTTATTCCGTCTTGCTTCCCGCACTGAGTTTTACAAAAATTGAGTTTCAGATTGTGAGGAGTCGATGATGACGATATCGAATAAATAACTTCTGCAAACACAAATTATGAGAAATAAACTTAATTTTTTAACTGTTTTTATTATTAAAATGGCAGGTTGCTTATGCAACGAGACATAATAAAATTCAGTAGAAAACTTAACTTAATCATTTGAGAGATGGCAAATACAAACAAGGCGCTAGTATATATCATCACAGCAGCATTAATTCTTTGGAACTCCTGCGACAAACAAAACAATAACTTGCATTTGCTCAGTTCCACCTATTTTTCTTTGACCATAGATG
>Ga0209226_10000198_pt1 | contig 38633 bp, 25 predicted proteins | sample BarGraNGADG00212_2_FD_184497 | JGI IMG/M metagenome (GOLD analysis project Ga0209226, IMG submission 184497) | Arctic peat soil microbial communities from Barrow, Alaska, USA - Barrow Graham LP Ref core NGADG0011-212 (SPAdes) (version 2) | ecosystem: Environmental > Terrestrial > Soil >...
GTTTCGACGCTGGAAACCGGGCCGGAATCGGACCCCGGGGGCGCGGCGGACGGCCGGCAGAGGGGGGCAAGGACCCCGAGCAATGCATGCCCGCGTCTCTTCTCCGACTGGAGGACGAGAACCTCCGCGACGCTCTCGCAAGGCTGCTCCGGGCAAGCAGTACAAGCGAGCAATACGAGCAAGAAGATAAATAAACCTCTTTTTGCCGGGATCAAGCCAAAATACAGTCCACATAGATGGTATAATTGTCATATGACATCTACCCTCGGAAGCGCTTTCGCCATGTGCAAAAATCAGGCAGGGGGACGTAGTTTCCTCGTGCCGCAAAGAGGTGAGGACAGCAGTGGAAGAAAGAGACGTTGAGCAGGCCTACGACGCCAAGAGCATAACCGTTCTCGATGGGCTCGAGGCGGTCCGAAAAAGGCCGGGGATGTACATCGGTTCCACCGGCGCGAGAGGCCTCCACCACCTGGTCTACGAGGTCGTCGACAACAGCATCGACGAGGCGATGGCGGGGTACTGCACCCACATATACATCACCCTCGAGGAAGACGGCTCGGTGACGGTCATCGACGACGGCAGGGGCATCCCGGTCGGCGAGATATTAAGGTTCAAGAAATCCGCGGTGGAGGTCGTGCTCACCATGCTGCACGCCGGCGGCAAGTTCGGGGGCGGCGGGTACAAGGTGGCCGGCGGGCTTCACGGAGTCGGACTCTCTGTCGTCAACGCGCTCTCTGAATGGCTCGAGGTGGAGGTGGGGCGCAACGGCCACGTCCACAAGCAGAGGTTCCAGCGCGGCAAGGCGGTGACGCCGCTGGAGGTCGTGGGCGAGACCGGCAAGACCGGCACGCTGATAAGGTTCATGCCGGACCCCGACATATTCGACGAGCTCGACTTCAAGTTCGACACCATCAGCCAGCGGATGAGGGAGGTCGCCTACCTCAACGGAGGGCTCGAGGTGATACTCGAGGACAAGAGGACGTCCGACGAGCAGAAAAAGGTCACCTACGAGTACAAAGGCGGGATCGTCGACTTCGTGAAGTACCTGAACTCCACGAAAGAGCCCATCCAGAAGGAGATAATACACATCTCGGGGTCCAGGGAGGACGCCGAGGTCGAAGTGGCCATCCAGTACAACAACGGTTTCATCGACAACATCTTCACGTTCACCAACAACATCAACACCCACGAGGGGGGGACACACCTCATAGGCTTCAAGGCTGCGCTAACGCGCACCATCAACGATTACGTGCGGACCCACAACGTGGGAAAAGACAAGGACGGGAGCCTGAGCGGCGAGGACGTGCGAGAGGGCCTGACGGCGATAGTCAGCGTCAAGATGCAGGAGCCCCAGTTCGAGGGACAGACCAAGACCAGGCTGGGAAATCCCGACATCAAGGGATTCGTCGAGTCGACGGTCAACTCGCAGCTCTCCGAGTTCCTCGAGGAAAACCCGGGGGACGCCCGCAACGTGGTGGCCAAGGCGATGACCGCCCTGAGGGCGAGGAGCGCGGCGAGGCAGGCCCGCGAGCTGGTCCGGAGGCAGACGATCCTCGAAAGCGGCTCGCTGCCCGGCAAGCTGGCCGACTGCTCCATAAAGGACGCGTCGCTGTCGGAGATATTCATGGTCGAGGGGGACTCCGCGGGTGGCTCCGCCAAGCAGGCCCGCGACAGGAGCTTCCAGGCGATCCTGCCGCTGAGGGGCAAGATCCTCAACGTCGAGAAGGCCGGGCCGAGCAGGGTCTTCTCCTCGCAGGAGATCCAGGCGATTATCACCGCCCTGGGCACGAACGTTCGCGACGAATTCGACATCACCAGGGCCCGCTACCACAAGGCGATCATCATGACCGACGCCGACGTGGACGGCGCGCACATCAGGACCCTGCTGCTGACCTTCTTCTACAGGTACATGCCCGAGCTGATAGAGGAGGGCTACATATACGTCGCCCAGCCCCCGCTGTACCGGGTCACGTCGGGGAAGCAGCACATCTACGCCTACGACGACGCCGAGCTGAAGAGGGTGCTGAAGGACAACGGCACGCGCAAGGTCTCCATCCAGCAGTTCAAGGGCCTCGGCGAGATGAACGCCGACCAGCTCTGGGAGACCACCATGGACCCCCAGAGGAGGAACCTCCTGCAGATGAACATCGACGACGCGGTCTCCGCGGACCGGATGTTCAACACCCTCATGGGCACCGACGTCGAGAGCCGGCGCGCGTTCATCCAGGAGCACGCGACGGACGTGAGGTTCCTGGACATCTAGGCGAAGACCCGCCCCGGCGCCGGGGCTCCATCAAGAAATAGACGCGGTGAGACGAAATAATCCGGAGAGGACAAAAATGATAGACCTTGTGGGCGGGAGGATCGAACCGGCCGAGCTCGAGGAGGAGATGCAGCGCTCCTATCTCGACTATGCGATGAGCGTGATCGTCGGCAGGGCGCTGCCCGACGTGAGGGACGGGCTGAAGCCTGTCCACCGACGCATCCTCTACAGCATGTTCGAGTCGGGCCTGATGCCCAACAACCCGCACAGGAAGTGCGCGCGGGTCGTCGGCGACGTGCTCGGACGCTACCACCCTCACGGGGATACGGCCGTCTACGACTCCCTGGTGCGGATGGCACAGGAGTTCTCGTACCGGTACGAGCTGGTGGACGGCCACGGCAACTTCGGCTCGGTGGACGGCGACAACGCCGCGGCCATGAGGTACACCGAGGCGCGGCTGGCGAGCGTTGCGCTGGAGCTGCTCGAGGACATCCGCAAGGAGACGGTCGACTTCGCGGACAACTACGACGGGTCGATGCAGGAGCCCCTCGTGCTGCCCGGCAGGCTGCCCAACCTGCTGGTGAACGGCTCGAGCGGCATAGCCGTGGGGATGGCGACCAACATCCCCCCGCACAATCTGGGCGAGGTGGTGGACGCGACGATAGCCATGGTGGACGACCCTGAGATCGACACCAGGGAGCTCATGCAACACATACACGGGCCGGACTTCCCGACCGGCGGCCTCATCATGGGCGCGGAGGGCATAGTCCAGGCGTACGAGACAGGTCGCGGTATCATCCAGGTCAGGGCACGGGCCCACACGGAGCAGCTCAAGGCCGGGCGCGAGCGCATCGTGGTTACCGAGATACCGTACCAGGTCAACAAGGCCAGGCTTTCCGAGAAGATCGCCGAACTGGTGAAGAGCAAGACCATCGTGGGGATCTCCGACCTGCGCGACGAGTCTGACCGCAGCGGCATGAGGCTGGTCATCGAGCTCAAGCGCGAGATCGACCCGCAGGTGATACTCAACCTGCTCTACAAGCACACCCAGATGCAGAACTCGTTCGGCATCATAATGATCGCGCTGGTGGACGGAGTGCCCAGGACGCTGCGGCTCAAGGAGATGATCTCAAAGCAGATCGGGCACCGGCGGGAGGTCATCACCAGGCGTACCCGGTTCGACCTTGCGAAGGCCGAGGAGCGCGCACACATCCTGGAGGGCCTGCTGATCGCGATCGACAACCTCGACGAGACCATCTCGATGATCAGAGCCTCTCAGACCGTCGAAGCCGCGCGCGAGGCGCTGATAAAGAGGTTCAAGCTCAGCGAGGACCAGGCCCAGGCGATCCTCGACATGAGGCTGCAGAGGCTCACCGGCCTTGAGAGAGAGAAGGTGCGAGAGGAGCTCGCCGAGCTCAGGAAAAAGATCAAGGAGCTCAAGTCGATCCTGGAGGACCCGGCGTTGGTCCTCGGGCTCATAAAGGCGGAGCTGCTCGAGATAAAGCGCAAATACGACGACCCGAGGCGCTCGGAGATAGTCGGGCCCGCCGACTACCTCTCCATGGAAGACCTCATCGCCGAGGAGGAGATGGTCATAACCATCACCCACTCGGGATACGCCAAGCGGGTGCCGGTAACGACCTTCCGCAAGCAGAAGCGCGGCGGGCGCGGCGTCACCGGCATGGACCTCAAGGAAGGCGATTTCGTCGAGCACCTGTTCATCACCACTACCCACCACTTCATACTTTTCTTCTCCAACAAGGGAAAGGTCTACAGGCTCAAGGTCTTCGAGTTGCCGACAGGCAGCAGGATATCGAAGGGTAAGGCCATGGTGAACCTGCTTCCGCTGGAGGCCGGCGAGAAGATCGTGGAGGTCATCGCCACCCGGGACTTCGGGGGTGACAGGTTTCTTGTCACCGCGACGCGAAACGGCATCGTGAAGAAGACCAGGTTCGAGTCGTACGACTCGGCCAGGAAAGACGGGATAATCGCCCTCAACCTGGCGCCCGGGGACGAGATGATCCGGGCGAGGCTCACAAGCGGCGACGAAGAGCTCGTGCTCGTCTCCGCGAAAGGCCGGGCGATCAAGTTCCACGAGAGGGACTGCCGACCGATGGGGCGGACCACGACCGGTGTCAAGGGGATGACCCTCGGAAAAGGAGACAGCGTCCTCACCATGGAGGTGCCGGGCGCGGGGGCCGACGTCCTGGTCATAACAGAGAACGGCTACGGGAAGAGGACGTCCGCGGCCCAGTACCCGACACATAAGCGGGGAGGCAAGGGGGTCAGCACCATCAAGCTGACCGAAGCCAAGGGCTCCCTGGCCGGAGCAAGGGTCGTCCGGGACAACCAGGAGCTGTTCGTAGTCTCCCATGAGGGGATCATCATAAGGGTCCCGGTGAACGGAATACCGCGCACAGGCAGGGCCACCCAGGGCGTACGGGTCATGCGGGTGCAGAAGGGAGACGGGGTCAGCGCCGTCGCGCTGGTCGTATCCGGAGACGACAGGGGCGCAGACGACGAGTCAGAAGAGCCGGACGAATACGGAGTCGTCGAAGAGAGCGGAGAAGACGAGGCTACCGAAAAAGCGGAGGAGTGAGACGGGCCCTCCCGGAGGCTCCCGGGAGACCCGACCGGCGATGTTCCAGCTGAAAAGGGTAAGAGCTGAAAGCGCGCAGCCCGTGCTCCAGGAGACACGAGAGTTCCTCGATGCCATCGGCGCAGCGGTCGTGATAATCGACTCGAACCACAGCATCCGCTATATGAACAGCGCCGCTGAGAAGAAGTGGGGCAGTAGCAAGGGCGAGGACTGTCACAAGGTCCTCAGGGGCCTTCGGGAGAAATGCCCCGAATGCCCGCTGGAGACTGTCATAGAGACGCGCGGGATGGCCAGCCGCAAGATGAGGATGCCCACCCCGAACGGCTGGCACGAACACGAGAACCTCTACGTCTTCACCCCCGGTCCCGAAAGCGACGTCGCGTACGTGGCCCTTGTCTGCCATGACCTCGAAGAGAGCAAGAGCGTCGAGAGGGAGCTCGTAAGGGAGAGGGGTTTCTCGAGGGCGCTCCTCGAGTCCATGAACGCCATAGCGCTGGGCCTGGACGACGAAGGTCGAGTGGTTTTCGCGAACAGGGCCGCACAGGAGATCAGCGGCTATTCCGAGGACGAGATCAAGGCCCAGGGCATGGGCCTCATGGCCGTCGAGAGGTCGATGTCCAACTCCGACGATTACTTCGAGGGCATCGCGTTCGCCGGAGGGCGGTCTCCCGTCCTCATCCCGCTGGTGACCAGGTCGGGCGAGACCCGGATGATCTCGTGGACGTATTCGCCGCAGGTACTGGACGGTGGAGGGATCCAGGGCGCGATCGCCCTCGGCCAGGACGTGACCGAGAGGTTCACCCACCGCAAAGATGTCGAAAAGCGCGCGCAGGAACTCGAGGTCGTCAACGCCATCCTCTCGAGCGACGGCGCCTCGATGTCCTCGGAGGACCTGCTGAAGTTCGCGCTGGACTCGTTCCTGGCGCTGCCGGACTACCGTTGCGGAGCCGCCTACACCCTCGAGTCCAGGGGGAGCAATGCACGCCTGGTGGCCTCAAAGGGGTTCAAGAAAGCCTCCCTTCCAGAACGCATCACCGAGACAAGCGAACTGTTTCCGGCGTCCTGTGTGTTAAGCAGGGGCATCGAGCTGGCAGACCAGGACACGCAAATGTACCCGGGCGCGCTCGAGCTGATCCAGGACGAGCGCCTCGGCGGGCTGGTGGCTGTCGAGATAGCGCCGGGAAAGCACCCGGTCGGCATAGTGCTGCTGGGGCACGACCTCGGCCCGGAGGGGGCCGAGGTCGCCAGGGACATGCTGATGGCGGCCGCGGAAGCCCTGGAGCTGGTCGCGGAGAACGCCTTCCTGCGCGGGCGCGCAGAGGAGAGGGCACGCGAGGCGACGGCGCTGTTGAAGATCTCGCAGGGCCTGTCGGGCACCATCGACCTGGAGGTCGCCCTCAACACGGTCGTTGACGAGTCGGTCCGCATGCTGCAGGTCGATGCATGTGTGATCAGGCTGCTCGACGAGAAGACTCGGGAGCTGAACCCGAGGGCGCAGTACGGCTTTGGCGAAGCAAAACTGCCAAGCATGCCGTTAGCCGAGAATGGGATTGCGATCGAGGTCTCGCAGACCCTCAAGCCGGTGAAGGTTCACGACACGCTGAGCAACGACCTTACCCCGCAATTTGCAATACAAGCAGGAATAAAGTCCGTGCTCGGGGTCCCACTGGCTATCGAAGGCAGGTTCATCGGGATCCTGCTCCTGGGAACGAGAAGGCATCGGATGTTCACCGATCGCGAGGCGGAGCTGATGGAGAGCTTCGCCGGGCAGGCGTCCAAGTTCATCCACGCGGCGTCGCTGGTCGAGCGGATGAGCCGGTCGGAGGAGAGATACCGGACCCTCGTCGAGTCATCGCGAGACGTGATCCTCCTTGTGAGCGGGACTGGTGAGATCCTGTTCGCCAATGAAGCGAGCGCGAAGACCTGGGGGATGCCGGTCTCGGAGGTCGTCGGGCGGAACATCCTGAAGTACATCCACACTGACCAGGCGGGAGAGGTTGAGACTCTCTTCGACGGCTTGAAGTCGGGCGGGGAGAGGATCGACAGATTCCCCGTGAAGGCCATAGTGAACGGCAACGAGAGGTTGTTCGAGGTGACGGCGGTGCCTCTGGCCTACGTCGGTGAGGCTGCGACACTGATGATCATCGCGGCCGATGTGACCGATCGTGAGCTGGCAGCCGCGCAGCTCAAGGAGTCCGAGGAGCGCTATCGCACCATAGTCGAGAAGAGCAGGGACGCCATAGTCCTATCGGACCGCGGGGGCGTCGTCCTGTACGCAAACCCGCGTGTCAAAGAGGTCTTCGGGCTCGAGCCCGAGCGCGTTGCGGGAAAGAACCTCCTGGAATTCGTCCACCCCGGAGACAGGGAACGGGTCGCAGCGGACTTCCTTCGCGACTGGGAGACCGGGCAGACCATCCCCAACTACCCGATCAGATGCGTGAAGGGCGATGGCACGGATGTGTACGTGGAGGCGACATCGGGGCTGGTCGGCTGGCCGGAAGAAGACGCCGTACAGATATTCGTGATAAGGGACGTGACCGAGAGGCGAAGGCAGGAGGCCGAGCGCGAGGCGCGTCACAAGTACGAGGAGGCGCTTGCGGCGGTGGACTCGGCCTTCGTGGACCCCGCCGACGCTGGCGACTCGATAATGCTCGCCCTCGAGGAGTCGGGCAAGCTTCTCGGGGTCGACCGGGCGTATTACTACGAGTTTTCGCCCGAGATGGACGTGGCTGTGCACGCGGGAGAATGGGCTGCTGAGGGGGCCAAGCCGCTGGTGGAAGTCCTGCAGTACCTTCAGGCAAGTGAGTTCCCCTGGCTCTTTGAGTATCTCGGAGACGGTCACGAGATAGTGATCAGCGATATCAACGAGCTGCCCGGAGAGAGCGAGCGGAAGCGGGCGGTCAGCCTGGGTATAAAATCCCTGGCCGTCGTCCCGGTTTTCGTGGCAGAAAAGCTTGTTTGCGCGATAGGGTTCGACAGCGAGCACTCCCGGGAGTGGGCAAAGCACGAGATCGACCTGTTGCGGAGCATGGCAACCGGCCTTTCCCACGCGCTGGAGAGAAAACGCTGGGTCGAGGAGCTCAAGAAGTCCGAGGCGTTCAGGACCCTGATTACCGAGAACGTCGGCGAGGGCCTTTTCGTAGTCAGAAACGGAGTCGTGACCTGGCTCAATCAACAGGCGGCCGACATATACGGGTACGAGCCGCAGGAGATGCTGGGGCGCACCTGCGAGTACCTCTTCGACGACCCGGACAGGCTGGAGGCTTTCGGCACCCAGATGCTCGAGGCCTTTATGACCGGGGGGAGGTACGTAAGCGAGGAGAAGACAAGGCGCAAGGACGGGGAGACCAGGTACATCCTGACCACCGCCGCGCCCCTTGGCACCGTCGGGGAGTACGGCGAGGTCGTCCTCGCGGTCAGCGATGTTACCGACTCCAAGCAGATGAGGGAGGATGCCACCGCGGCTGCCGAAGCCTACTCGACGCTCTTCGCCACGGTCGGCGACGGGCTGCTCGTGCACAACCTCGACGGTCGCATCCGCGACTCGAACGACCTGGCGTCCGACTACACCGGATTCAGCCGGGAGGAGCTGCTCGAGATGAGCGTCACCGACCTGGTCGACCTTGAGCTGCGTCATCTTTACGAGCAGAGGCGCGCCGAGCTCGAGGAGTCCGGGTTCTCGACGTTCGATGTCTGGATCCGGCAGAAGAACGAGGGCAGGATCCCCGTGGAAGTGACCTCCAGGTTGGCCACTATCCGGGGACACACCGTCGGGATATCGGCGCTCCGGGACATCTCGGAGCGGAAGAAAGCCGAGAGCGAGACAAGGCGAAGGGCCTCCCAGCTTGCTTCTCTGAACGAGGTCGTGAAGGCGGCGACCAGCTCGCTCGACGTCGAGACGGTCATCTCGTCGGTGACCGACGTGGCCGCGGCGGTCGCGGGTGCCGAGATAGCGGCGATGGTGATTGAGACGTCGCGGGGCGCGGGGGGGCGCCAGTTCGGGACATCTTCGCGGAGCAGAGAGCTCTTCGCCGAAACGATGGCAAAAGACGAGGTCCAGAAGGCGCTGCTCGACATGGTGAGAGACACCAGGGGTTCGGCTATCTCCGAGGTCCCCGCTGCGAGCGGCTCGGCACTCGGCGCGCGCTTGAGCGAGGCGCTGGGGGCAGAAGGGATGCGGCAGGCGCTCGCGATGCCGATGAAGAGCGGAGACAAGCTGCTTGGAGGCCTCCTGCTCGGCTCGGGAGAGCCGGGGCATTTCGACGAGCGGGACCTGGACTTCTACGACGCGGCCGGCGCGGAGATCGGCGTGTCGATAGAGAACTCTTTGATCTATCGCGAGCTTACCGCCGAGCACGAGAGGCTGGTCCTGCTGTACCGCAGCGCGCAGAGCATGTCCGGCCAGCACGGGCTCGGGTCGCTGCTTGACGCGACCGCGTCCGAGGCGGCGCTGGCGGTAGGGGCCCAGTCCGCATCGATCTCGCTGGTCGAGCCCGGCGGCAGGGAGTTCGTGGGGAGCGCCGCATACAACATGGAACTGGACCTGCTGAGGGAGCACCGGATGCCGATCGACAGCGGGGTGGGCGGCGCCTGCCTTGCGTCAAAGCGGGCCGTACTGATGCAGTATGGAGAAGACCTGGCGAAGCACTTCGGAGACGACGCCCTGTTCCGGGCACTCAACGTCAAGGCGTTCGTCGTCGTACCGCTGATCTCGGGTGACGCCGTCGTAGGGGTGCTCTCCGTCTTCAACCCGCGGCGCGGGGCCCTTATAGGCTCAGAGGATGTGCTGCTGCTGGAGGCTATGGGGAGACAGGCAGGCGTGGCGATCGAAAAGGCCAGGCTGTACGAAGAAACCAAGCTGCACCTCGAAGCCCTCGAGAAAGCCCACCAGGAGCTGATGACCCTCGACAGGATGAAATCGGACTTCGTATCGACAGTCTCACACGAGCTGCGCTCGCCACTGGCGGTGATCGGGGGGTTCGCCAAGACCCTGGTCGAGCACCTGGACCAGATAGACAGGGAGACCGAGAGAGAATCGCTCGAGATAATCCTCAAGAAGTCCATCGCGCTCGAAGGTCTCATCGAGAATATCCTGGACATGTCGCGCATCGAGGAAGGCAGGCTCGAGATCAACGCCGAAGCGGTCGACATCGTCGCGCTCTGCGAGAGGGTGAGGGTCGACCAGGACAGGGTGGCCGAGTCTCACGAGGTGCTGCTGGAGGCGCCGGGCGACGGCATCATAGCCGTCGCCGACCCCGAGAAGACGGAGATCGCGCTCGGCAACCTGGTCCGAAACGCGGTGAAGTTCTCCCCGGACGGAGGCGCGGTGCTGATATCTGTGGCGCAGGTCGGAGACGCGGCCGAGATAGACGTTCAGGACAGTGGCATCGGCATCCCGGCGGACGAGGTCGACAGGATATTCGACAGGTTCTACCAGGTGGACAGGGGCGAGACGCGCTCCTTCCCGGGCTCCGGCCTGGGTCTTCATATCACCAAAGAGCTGATCACGGCTATGGGCGGCAGCATCCGCGTCGAGAGTGAGCTCGGCGCGGGGTCCAGGTTCACGCTCACCCTTCCGATCGCCCGCTGACAGGGCACCCCGGAATTCCCGCAGGGAAGTCCCGCGCGGGTTCGAATTATAGCTTCAGGTCGAACAGGCGATTATCACAATAACTGGCACCGGCAGGTGCCTTGAGTTTGTACCTGGCAGTTGCGGGCGCCGGCCGGCGGGCCGGCCTTGCGGCCCGATGCGGAACGGCGGTGTGATAGATGGCGGGTTTCAGGACTATCGAGCATACAGCGGACATCGGCATCGAAGCCTGGGGGGCTGCGCTCGACGAGGTGTACGAAGCGGCGGCGCTTGGCATGACATACCTGATGGCCGATGCCGAGCGCATCGAGCCGAGGGTCTCGCGGGACATCTCGGTGTCGGCGGGTGACCTCGAGGAGCTGATGTTCGCCTGGCTCAACGAGCTGCTCTTCATCATCGACGCCGACGGGCTCCTCTTGTGCGAATTCGAAGTGACCGTCGAGGACACGAGCCTTGAGGCGGTCGTCCGGGGGGAACCTATCGACCCGGGGAAGCACGGCCTCAAGATAGACATAAAAGCGGCGACGTACCACGACCTCACCGTCGAGCGCGATGACACAGGGGAGCAGGAAGGCTGGACAGCGCGGATCATCTTTGACGTCTAGCCCCTACAAGGCTCAGGAGGTGAAGGGCGGTGGCTGAACTGAAAAGGGTCTCTGCCTACAAGTGGGAGCTACCCATCGAATTCAAGAGGGGGATGAGGGTCCCCGGCACGATTTTCGCGGACGACAAGCTGGTGGAGCAGGCGTTCGGTGATCGCGCGCTGGAGCAGGTCGCGAACGTGGCATTCCTGCCCGGCATCGTCTACCGCTCGATGGCCATGCCCGACATACACTGGGGATACGGCTTCCCCATCGGCGGGGTAGCCGCTTTCGAGCCCGGCGGCGTCGTGTCGCCCGGCGGCGTCGGTTTCGACATCTCATGCGGAGTGCGGCTGGTCAAGACCAACCTGGAGGAGAAAGACGTGCGTCCGCGCCTCCGGGAGCTGGTCGGGGAGCTGGCGGCCAACGTTCCGAAGGGGCTCGGCACCAGGGGACAGATCAGCACGCCGGAGTCGCTGCTCAAGAAGGTGTTCACGGGCGGAGCCAGGCAGGTCATCCACATGGGGTACGGGAGGGATGACGACCTGGAGCACATCGAAGGCGGAGGGGTCTATCCCGGCGCGGACCCGGAGCGCGTGAGCGAGCGCGCCTTCCTGAGGGGGAAGGACCAGCTCGGTACGGTCGGCTCCGGGAACCACTTTGTCGAAGTGCAGGTGGTGGAGAAGGTATTCCTGCCCGACGTAGCCGCGGTCTTCGGCGTCAGCGAGGGCCAGGTGACGGTGATGATACACAGCGGCTCACGCGGAGTCGGCCACCAGATAGCGACGGATTACCTTCAGGTCATGGACAGGGTCGTCCACCGTTCCGGGATAGTCCTTCCCGACAGGCAGCTCGCGTGCGCCCCGCTGGATTCGGCCGAGGCGTCGGACTACCTGGCCGCGATGGCATGCGCGTGCAACTACGCCGTCTCCAACCGGCAGGCGCTCATGCACTGGGTGAGGCATTCCTTCGAGCGCCACTTCTCCTCGGCCGAGAGAAGGCTCGGGATGGACCTGCTGTTCGACCTCTCGCACAACGTGGCCAGGATGGAGACGCACCAGGTGGAGGGCAAACAGATGCGGTTGTGCGTGCACCGGAAGGGAGCGACGGCATCGTTTCCCGCAGGGCACGCCGACGTACCGCCGGTGTACAGGGACGTGGGACAGCCGGTGCTGATCCCGGGCGACATGGGAACGCACTCCTACGTCCTGGTGGGGACCGAGACGGCCATGTCGGAGAGCTTCGGCTCCACCTGCCACGGCGCGGGCCGGACGATGAGCCGGTCGAAGGCGAGAAAGACGATACGCGGCGACGAGCTCATGAACAGGCTCGAGTCCCAGGGGATAATCGTGGACGCGGGCAAGATATCCCAGCTTGCCGAGGAGGCCCCCGAGGCATACAAGGACGTCTCGCGCGTGGTCGACGTCTGCGAAGGAGCCGGGCTGTCGCGCAAGGTCGCCATGATGCGGCCCATCGCCGTTTTGAAGGGCTAGAGAGACGCTCCTCTGCGCCAGACGGGGCCGGAGAGCGATTGTTGAATGTCCGCGATGATAGTGGTAACTTACGTTTACTTCGGGCCTATAGCTCAGTAGGCTAGAGCGCGCCCCTGATAAGGGCGAGGTCGCTGGTTCGAGTCCAGCTAGGCCCACCAGTGTCTTGGTCACAAGACACTGGTGTTCAAAGTGAACCCTCAGACTCGAACCACGCCTACGGCGATGCGCAGCATCGTCCGAGCATGCGTTTGGGATCACCGCTTGCCGGAGGCGAGTGGGGCGGTTCGAGTCCATTACCCCCACCGTCGAACTACTTTTTGTCAGCCTGTTTGTCACGGTGGGGACCCCAAACACCTTCGCTTATGTTCTTTTGGTGTCCGATCGACCCCCGTCGTCGAACTACTTTTTGTCAGCCTGTTTGTCACGGTGGGGACCCCAAACACCTTCGCTTATGTTCTTTTGGTGTCCGATCGACCCCCGTCGTCGAAGTGTATGCGGGATTGTCGTGCATGCAACGACGGGGACCCGACCACCATCGCTTGAATGGCTTCTTTTCGTGGCGTACGGCACCGCTTGCCGGAGGCAATTGCCCCTCGCACGACCGTGATCGTATTTCCATCGACGCCCGTAGTGGCTGATTTCCTGTTCCCACTCGAGTGTAGCGCAGGTCGATCGCGCGCGAGGTCGAAACCAGTTGTCACGACACGATGAATAAAGCTTCGAGGAAGGGGTGAGCGACATGCGGATGCTGGTGAAGTTCCACATCAAAGATTCGGTCGTGGGAGATCTCGTCCCTCAGGCGCGCAAGCGGGCCGAAGAGGTGACACAGAAGATGCTCGGCTCCGGGAAAGCGGAATGCAGCGGCTTGATAGCCGGTGAGCGTGGCGGGTTTGTCGTCATGAACGTGGATAGCTCCGAAGAGCTCTTGATGATGATAGGCCCGATGCTCGATGTGGCCGACATCAAGATCAAGCCACTGGTGCCTCTCGAGAGCCTGCCGGACATCCTCAAGATGCTCACGGAGATGGGTTACTGAATACCCGAGAGCGGACGAAGCCCGGTCAGACCGGGTCCTCTCTCATGAAACTGGTCGTTAGCCTGCGCTTGAGGCCGCCGCCGCGGGCCTTCCTCAGCTCAATGAGCCGCGACCTCACGGCCTCCGGGTCTTCACGCGCGATGGCGTCCGCGATGACGAGAGCCCGTTCGAGGTGGGCGCCCGGACGCGTGACCTCGTTGATGAGCCCGAGAGAGTAGCCCTCGTCCGCGGTCATCTCCGCCCCTTCGATGAAGCGGTTCGCGATTTCCCACCCCACCTCCATCGGGAGCCGGAGGCTCGGGCCGCCGGGGTAGAAATCCTGGCCGCGCAGGAACGCGAAGACCGCGTCGGGGGCCGCCACCCTCACGTCGGCCGCGAGCATGAGCTCGAACCCGACAGCCAGGCAGCGACCCTGGACGGCGATGATCACGGGCTTTGGGACGCGCAGGGCCTCATCAGCCTCGAGCGGGTCCACGGAGCCCTCCGGGAGCCGGAAAGCCCCGGTCCAGGCGGCGACGTCCAGGCCGGAGGAAAAATCCCGGCCGCTCGCGAACAGCACGCCGCAGCTCAGCTCGCCCGCACTCCGCAGTTCGCCGAACGCGGCGGCGAGACCGGCATACGCCCGAGGGTCCAACGCGTTGGCTCTCTCGGCAATGTCGATCCCGATCAGCAGGACGCCACCGCGCCGCTCGGCCGTAACCGTGTCATCGCCCATTCCGCGTCCCCCCCGTCGTCGAAGCATGCTTGCGTATCGCAAGTGTAACGACGGGGACCCCCACCACCGTCGCTTGCGTTTCTCTTGCAGACTCATCGACCAAGTCGTACCGGCGCCGACCTCTTGTGAACCCGGCCCGCGGATAGTCGAGAATGCACAGGTCTTCAACTTCGAGCTCGAGGCTGACGACCTCGCGCGGCTGTACTCGCTCAACGAAGCGGTGGTCTACCCCTGACTCGACCACGGACGCGTGGCTACCGCGGCGACCCGGCTCAATCCAGGAGGCTCTCCGCCCTGAGCCGACGCAGGGCGGCGCCCGGTTCGCAGCGCCTGCCGGTGCGGCGCAGCACAACCACGAACTCGACGGTCATGGGTTTCTCGCTGTACCTCTGCGAGCTTACCCGGTAGCGCTTGTACCTCGCGGTCAGAAGCTCTACCTCGCCGAACCCCGCGGCAAGCCTGATGAGGCTCTCCGCCGGGATGATCCCATCTGTGCTGTAACTGATGAGGACGTATCCAGACCGGGACTCCTCGAGGACACGCCCCATCTCTTCCTCGGCCGCGCCTCGCGTGCAGAAGCGCGAGCGCCTGCTGGCCCGCCAGTCCCTCCTTATCGCGGACTTGTTGTGCGTGCGGCCGCCGACGAGCACGCTGGGGTTCAGCGCCGGCTTGTCCCAGACCGCCACCGTGTTCAGCAGGTGGTAGTTCGACCCGTACTGGTGCTGGTTGTAAGGCGGGTCTATGTAGGTGATGTCGGCGTCCACCGCGGCCACCACCGAATGCGCGTCCTCGCACAGCACGATGTTCTCCATGCCGTTGTCGAAAAGCACCGGCGGGGTGGTCTCCATGCGGCTGAGTATGCGGTAGAGGGCCGTCCCCGTGGCGCCGCCCCAGCCGTTGTGGTAGGCCTTGAACACCCCGGAGGTGTTGCTCACATACGAGACCGAGTAGAGCAGCGGCCCGAGCAGGAACGACCTCTCGGCGTCGTTTATCAGCCCGTCGGCCGCCCAGGCCTCGATGGCATCCCTGGCCGCGTCGATCCTGGCTCCGTTGGCCCGGGTGAAGAACATCCTCTCGCGCGCCGGGCGCGGGTCCGAGTCGTCCGCCGGACAGAAGTGGCGGGCCACGTAGCCGTCGACAGGCTCGAGTCCATCGAGCAGGGCGAAGGCCCGCTGGGCGCCGCCCAGACGCTTGAACGCTGGAGGCCTGTTGCACCCGACGAAAGAGCGGTTGATGTTCAAGCTGTAGGGCTCCCAGTCGTTGGAGACGACCCTGAAGCCGAGCAGTTTCGCCAGCCTCGACACGACGCCGCTGCCGCTGAAGGCGTCCAGGAAAGTGCCGCCTCGCACCCCGGTCGATGCGATGGCGCCGTATATCAGCGGGAGCAATTTCCGCTTGTTGCCGATATACGGTATCAGTTGGTTGAACAGGTATGAGTCGGTCGACCGGGCGGAGTGGAGCCTCGGGTTGTAACGGTACGCCTCGGGGTCGTCGGGCCAGCAGGTGTCCTTTGCCGAGGGCAGGCCCCCGTCGGTTTTCTGCAATCTCTCGTTCCTCCGTTCGCCGCACCGCGCGGCTTCGCGCCGCCTAATAAGATTTATGCATCCGCAGCGATGAGTCCTCGAATGCCAGTGCCGTGGCGCGAAATGGATTGGCCGCGACTCCCCGTGCACGTTGACGAAAGTCCTTGAACGAGAGCGGGGTTGAAATATAGTTATCCCGTGGCACGAGCTGTCATACGAAAACGATCGTGAGGGCGTGAATGGATTTTCCTCACATGCTGAAGGTGCGGCAGCGCCTCGCAAGCGCGCCGCTCGAGGACCCGGTCGGCGAGCTCGAGAGCGGGCTATTGCGTTCGGGCTTCGACCGCATCTTCACCGGGCGAGAGAAGGTGGCTGTCGCCGTCGGCAGCAGAAGGATAGACTGCCTGGTCCCTGTCCTGACGGAGCTGGTGGCGCGGCTGAAGGAAGCCGGTTGCAGGCCTTACCTGGTGCCCGCCATGGGGTCACACGGCGGGGGCACGCCAGAGGGCCAGGTGAGGATGCTTGCGAGCCTGGGAGTGACGGAGGAGTCTGTCGGCGTGCCGGTCCGGTCCGGCACGGAGACCGTGAGCCTCGGAAAGACCCCCGACGGCGCCGTGGTCTTCACCGACGCCCTTGCGCTCGAGGCGGATGCCATCGTCGTCATCAACAGGGTCGCTCCCCATACCGCCTTCTCCGGGCCCGTGGAGAGCGGTCTGGCCAAGATGATGGCCGCCGGGTTGGGCAACCGCACCGGTGCCCGCTCCCTGCACAGGCGTGGCTTCGGAGCCGGGCACCTGATAGGGGAGATCGCCGACGTGGTCCTCGAGGCGGCGCCCGTCGCCCTGGGGGTCGCGATGGTCGAAGACGGCAACAAGCGCCTTTCAAGGCTCGAGGTGCTGCCGCGTGACATCATCCGGCGGCGCGAGCCCGCGCTCCTGGAGCTTGCCGCTTCTATGCACCCGTGCATCCCGGTCCAGTACGCGGACCTGCTGATCGTCGACGAGATGGGGAAGGACATCTCCGGCACCGGGATGGACCCGCTGGTCACCGGCAGGGGCAAGGACCTGGGCGAGGGAGAGCCTCCCTTCGAGGCTGCAAGACTGATGGTGCTGAGGCTGAGCAGCGGGTCGGCGGGCAACGCCACGGGAATCGGACACGCCGACGTCACCACCGAGAAGCTCGTCCGTTCAATCGACAGGTGGGTCACCTACAGGAACGTGGTCACTTCCGGAGCGCTCCATCGCGCGAGGATCCCCGTCATGGTCCCGACCGAGAGGGACGCCGTCGCCGTCGCGCTGGAGAGCCTGGGGGGCATCCCGGGGTCGGACGTGAAGGTCGTCCGCATAACCAGCACAGCGAGCCTGCAGGAGTTCCAGGTGTCCACGGCGCTGGCCGGGGAGCTCCTTGGCATCGAGGGCATCGAGGTCGACGCCGAGGCCCGGGAGATGGAATTCGACGCCGACAGCAACCTCGTCTAGCCTCTTCGCCGAATCCTTGAACTTGCCCCTCAAAGCCGATAACCTAATCTGCTAGCCGTTGTTTCACGGCCTCAAGCGGCACGGCCGGGCGCCTGCGGCGCACGATGCGCGACTCTTCGGACGTGGCCGGCCGACCGCTCGAACCACAAGACCTGGTGCTTCATGGGAGGTAGAGGAGTGGCGGAAAAGTACGATGCGATAGTGATCGGTGCGGGAATAGCGGGACTCGGGGTCTCGGCCCTGCTCCAGCGCGCCGGGATGAAGACCCTTTGCGTCGAAAAGGACCCACAGCCCGGGGGGCGGATGCAGAGCTTCGACCTGCCGGGCGGGTGGCGGGTCGATATCGGGCTCCACATGGCGGAGCTTGGCGACGCCTCATCGAGCGACGAGCTGGTGAGGGCGGTCGGCAAGCAGCTCGAGTGGGCCGGCTTCAGCGAGACGGTCGAGCTATACCGCGGCGGGAAGTGGAACACGCTCGAGGAGATGGTGGTGGTCTCGACGGAGGACATCGAAGCCATAAAAGGCCTCATGAAGTCCATCGCCAGGATGTCCGACGAGGAGCTGCAGTCCTACGACCTTACCAGTTGGCAGGAATGGCTCGAGGCCAACACCGACTCGGATGTTGCCAGGGAACTGATGGTGGTCAACGGGATGATAATGACCACCGTCCCCGACCCGCTGGAGATGTCCGCGGGCGAGATACTGTATATAACCAGGGACAACCTCCGCAAGAAGAGGAACGTCCTGACGGCGGCTTACCCGGTCGGCGGGATGATGGGCATAATCGACCCCATTCGCGAGGCTTTCGAGGAAGCGGGCGGCAAACTCATGCTTTCCACCGAGGTCGACTCGGTGCTGTTCTACGGGCGGGAGCCGCGCGGAGTGGCGCTGAAGAAGAAGAGCCTGTCTCCCTACCCCGGCTGGTTCTACATGGACGACGCCAGCATCGTCGAGGCCCCCGTCGTGGTGTGCGCTCTGCCGCTCTGGAGCCTGGGCGAGGTGCTGGACCTCGACCCCTCCACCTCGATGATGCCGGAGTGGTGGACAAAGCGATACGAGGACCTGAAGCTGGAGACCACAGGCCTCATCGGTTACACGATCGGGCTGAAGGAGCCGGTCTTCGACAAGAAAAGGTTCCTCTCGGCGATATGCCTGGACAACACAGGCATGCCGTTCCAGGCGTTCGTTCCCTCCGCGTTCGACCCTGGCGTCGCGCCCGCCGGCAAATCGCTCATGCAGACCGACTGTGTGGTCGAGGTCGACCAGGTGTTCGACAAGTTCGAGGTCGAACGGCTGCTGGCCCTGATGTGGGTCGATATCCAGGAGATGTTCCCGGGCATCGATGACAAGGTCGAGTGGAAGTTCACTTACAAGTGCATCGGATGCGACGGGCTCGCGCGCAAGCCCGGACAGGTCGGGATGTTCAAGCCCGACGTGGTGGCGCCCGGCGTCGAGGGCCTCTACTTCGCGGGCGACACGTACAGGGGTCGCGGACTTGCCCTCAACAGCGCGGCCCTCTCGGGGATGAACTGCGCCGCGAAGATCATCGAGAAGTACGCCGTCTGAGGGCTTTGGCCCGGAGGTCATATTGCTGGGAGCCAAGACCATCGCGAGGGCCAAGCTGAACCTGTTCCTCAAGGTCGGCCCGCCGCGGGGGGACGGGTATCACGAGATATGCTCCGTCATGCAGACGCTCGAGCTTTCCGACGAGCTCTACTTCCGACGGACGGACGGCTCCCGTGGGCGGATCTCGATCCGGTGCAGCGAAAGTGCGCTTCCCACGGGGGAGGACAACATAGTCTGGCGCGCGGTCGAGACGTTCGCTGCCGAGACCGGCGTCCTGACCGACGGCGGCATCGAGGTCTTCATCAACAAGCGTATCCCTATCGGCGCCGGCCTGGCAGGCGGAAGCGCGGACGCGGCTGCCGCGATCCTCGCGATGAACCACATCTGGGAGCTCGAGCTCGCGCAGGGGGCGATGGTGGAGATGGCGTCCCGGATAGGCTCCGACGTGCCTTTCTGCGTGGTCGGGGGCACGGCGCTGGTGCGGGGGCGCGGTGAGCTGGTCGAGACGCTCGAGCCCCTTCCCCCTTACCGGGTGGTGCTGGCCTCGCCCGAGGAGGAGGCCTCGACGTCCGAGGTCTACAGCCGCTTCGACGCGCTGGCTCCCGGGGATGTGCCCGACGCTGGCGAGCTGGACGCCGCGCTCGAGGGGATGCTGGCGGGCATAAGAGAACACGATTTCTGCGCCATCTGCGCCAACCTCCGCAACAGCCTGGAACCGGCGGCCCTGTCGCCCCAGCGCGTCGGGGTATACCGTGATACCGCGCTGCATGGCGGCGCGTCGTGCGCGATGATGACCGGCAGCGGGCCTACCGTCTTCGCGCTGGTCGAAGGGCTCGAGGAGGCCGCCGAAGTGGCATGGGAGTTGGAGCAGGAAGCGCCGATCACGATCATAACCAGTCTCGCGACCAAAGGCGCCGAGCTGCTGGTCTGAGACGACGGCTCGCTCGATGGGGTGTGGCCAAGTGGTAAGGCAGCGGCCTTTGGCGCCGCGATCGCAGGTTCGAATCCTGCCACCCCAGCTAACCAAGCGAAAGCCCGTACGGGTTCGGGCCGCCCCCATTTCAGCGCCAATCACTGGTAGTATTTATAGGGCATCGGCGGACGTATGAATTATTGGACACCCGAAAGGTGATGTCTTGGACTATTCGTCTCTTGCGGTCGTGGTGCTGGCCGCGGGCAAAGGCAAGAGGATGAGATCGGAGCTGCCGAAGGTGCTCCACCGCATCTGCGGCAGGCCTCTCATCGGCTTCGTGCTCGAGGAGGTCGCCGCGATAGGGCCGGGCAGGGTGGTTGTCGTGGTCGGCCCCGGCGCGGACGCGGTGATAGACGAGTGCGGCCCGGGCGCCTCGTTCGTCGAGCAGCCGGAGCCGCTGGGCACGGGCGACGCCGTCAAGGTCGCTCTGGCCACCCTCGAACAGCGATTCGACGAGATCCTGGTGCTCCCGGGTGACACCCCGCTCGTGACCGCCGACACCCTCGCGCGCCTGGTCGACGCGAGGCGGGCGGAAGCGGCCGCGGCTTCCATGCTGACCACGGTACTGGAGGACCCCACCGGATACGGGCGCGTGGCCCGCGGCGCGGAAGGGCTGGTCGAGCGCATCGTCGAGGAGGCCGATGCGTCCGAAACCGAGCGGTCCATCACCGAGGTGAACGCCTGCACGTACGCGTTCGAGCGCTCGGCCCTCGTGCCCGCCATGGGTGGATTGACCACGCAAAACGCGCAGGGCGAGTTCTACCTGACGGACGTCGTCGAGCAGTTCGCCGGCAGCGGCCGGAGGGTGTGCGCCGTTCCCTGCCCTGCCGAACAGGCGCTGGGGGTCAACGACAGGAGGCAGCTCGCGGAGGCGGCCGCCGTCATCCGGCGGCAGGTCAACTCCGCGCTGATGCTGGAAGGCGTGACCATGGTCGACCCGGACAGGACGTACATCGACCACGGTGTCGAGGTCGGGCGGGATACGGTTATAATGCCACTCGTGTTCGTCACGGGCCGGTCGCGGATAGGAGCCGGTTGCACGGTCGGGCCGTGCACGAGCATCAACGATTCGACCGTGGCGGACGGCTGCCGGATAGAGTTCTCGTGGCTCGACGGCTGCGAGGTCGCCGAGGACGTGGCGGTCGGCCCGTACTCGCGGATGAGGCCGGGCACTCGACTGAGCCGCGCCTCGAAGGTCGGCAGCTTCGTCGAGACCAAGAACACCGTGGTAGGAGAGGGCAGCAAGGTGCCGCACCTCAGCTACATGGGAGACGCGGTCATAGGGGAAGGGGTGAACATCGGCGCCGGGAGCATAACCTGCAACTATGACGGACACGAGAAGCACCAGACCGTCATCGGCGACAGGGCGTTCCTTGGGAGCGACACCATGCTCATCGCTCCCGTCCGCGTCGGCGAGGACGCGACCACCGGGGCGGGGTCCGCGATCTACGAGGACGTGCCCGACGGGAGCCTCGCCATAGAGAGATGCGAGCAGAAGACGGTGCCGGGCTGGAAAGACAGGATAGCCGCCAGGCGGACGAGAAAAGGCAGGCAATAGCCGGCGGGAAGGCCGGAAGTGGTCGACGACAGCGGGATCAATGGAGGTGCCGGTTTGATAGAGGTCAGCCGCAAGAGGCTCATGGTTTTCACGGGGACGGCGCACCCGAAACTGGGTGAAGAGGTTGCGACCGCTCTTGGCGTCAACCTAGGCCGGGTGGACATCTCGCGTTTCTCGAACGGGGAGATTTACGTGCAGTTCCCCGAGAGCGTGAGGGGCGTCGACGCGTTCGTCATGCAGACCTGCGCGGAGCCGGTCAACGACAGCATCATGGAGATGCTCCTGATGATCGACGCGCTCAAACGCGCATCGGTCAGGAGGATAACGGCGGTGATGCCCTACTACGGCTACTCGCGCCAGGACAAGAAAACGCTGCCACGCGAGCCAATCAGCGCTCACCTGGTTGCGGACGTGATAACGGCCGCGGGCGCCAACCGCGTCCTGTCGGTGGACCTCCACGCGGGACAGATCCAGGGCTTTTTCGACTTCCCGGTCGACCACGTGACCGCGCTGCCGCTCCTGACCGGCTTCATCGCCCAGAAGAACCTCCCCGACGCGGTGGTCGTGTCGCCGGACGCGGGTCGGGTCAAGGTCGCCAACAAGCTCTCCAACCGCCTGCACGTGCCCCTGGCGATACTCCACAAGAGGAGGCCCGACAAGAACGTGGCCGAGGTGCTGCACGTCATCGGCGAGGTCAAGGGAAAGACCGCCATCCTCATCGACGACATGATCGATACCGCCGGCACCATGGTCGAGGCCGCGTCGGCCCTGAAGAAGGAAGGCGCTGTCGAGATCTACGCATGTGCGACCCACCCCATACTCTCGGGCTCGGCTGTCGAGAGGATCGACAGCTCCGAGATCAGGGAGCTGGTGGTCACGAACAGCCTGCCGGTGCCCCCGGACAAGAAGATTGGTAAAATAACCGTACTGTCGATAGCGCCGCTATTGGCAAACACGATAATGGCAGTGTTCAAGGACGAGTCTGTCAGCGAGATAGTGGGCGGGGACAACCAGCCCTGAAAGCGGAGTGAGTCAGTTGGAGATCAAGCTGAAGGCGGAGACCCGCACCGAGAGCGGCAAGGGACCCGCGAGAAGGATGAGAGAGGCCGGGGAGATACCCGCGATCCTGTACGGGTCGGGCAGCGAGCCCCGCGCGATCAAGGTCAAGAAGGAAGACCTCGGGGAGATCCTCCACGGGTCCGCAGGCTCGCGCGTGCTGATCGACATGGTGCTGGCCGATGGAAAAGAAAAAGAGAACCACCTCGTGATGATAAAGGAGATCCAGAGGCACCCCTTCAAAGAGAAGCTCCTCCATGTGGATTTCATGAAAGTCGCGCGTGAGGACAAGATCAAGACCAGGGTCCCGGTCGCGGTCGTAGGGGAGGAGGAGTCCGTGGGCTTGAAGTCCGGCGGAACACTCCAGCACATCCTGTCGGAGATCGAGGTCGAGTCGCTGCCGGGCGAGATGCCCGAGAGGATGCTGGCGGACATCACGGGGCTTGAGATCGGGGAGCACCTCACCGTGGCCGACATAATCCCGCAGGACGGCGTAGTGGTCCTCGCCGACCCGGAAGACGTCATATTCACGATACTCGCCCCGCGCCTGCTCGAGAAGACCGAGGAAGAGGTCGCGGCAGAGGCGGCGGCCGAGGCAGAGGCGGCCGCTCCCGGCGAGGGGGCCGCGGCCCCCGAGGGCGCCGAAGAGGGCTGATCCCACGGCCGTGTTCAAGAGGAAACGAAAGTACCCCGACCTTTACGACGCCAGACCCGGCGAGGCCGCGGCGCTTGTCGTGGGGCTCGGGAACCCGGGCCGTGGGTACTCCGGGAATCGCCACAACGCGGGCTTCATGAGCGCCGATGCCCTGCTCCGCAAAGTCGACGTGATCTCCGAGGGCAAGTGGCCCGAAGGCCATCTCTTCTTTGCGCGCAGCCGCGGAACATCCCTCCTGATACTCAAACCGATGACTTTCATGAACGATAGCGGCAGGGCGGTGTCTCCCGTCGCTAAGCATTACCAGATCGACACCGGCAAGATGATCGTCCTTCACGACGACATCGACATCCCGGCGGGAGCCGTGAGGCCAAAGAAAGGCGGCGGGACAGCCGGTCACAGGGGGCTTGAGTCGATTGTCAAGGCTCTCCGGGACAGGGACTTCTACAGGGTCAGGATAGGCGTCGGCCGTCCGCCCGAAGGGGTCGACGCGGCCGACTACGTGCTATCCGATTTCGCGACGGGAGAAGAGCGGGAGGCGGAGGTGACGGCCGAGCAGGCCGCCCAGGTGGCGCTGGACCTCGTGGACGAGGCCACCGGTGACCGTGGCTAGGCGGCCCGCGGCAGTGGCCGCTCTCACCCTTATGTTCATCGCTCTCTGCGCCGTCGCCGGTTGCGCTCCGGCCAGGGTGAGCCCCCAGGCGCGCGAGCTGCTCGATCAGATAGACTCAATCGCGAGGAAGTCCACCCGCGAGATCCACGCGGCTGGCGACGCGAAGAAGGAATTCATCGACCTGCTGTCGAGCGCGCAGCAGCCCGCGGCCGACACAGCAAAGAAGGCCGAGGCGCTGCTGCTGTCGTCCAGGCACAGCGAAGAGCAGGGACTGGCGGACATCGAGCAGATGCAGAAGCTGTTTGAAGAGGTGCGATTGCTCCACTCGAGCAAGGAGCTCGACTCTTACAGCGGCATGAAGCTCGATGCGCTGGCCCAACAGCGGAGCCTGGTGGGCGCTGAGATCGAGGAGCTCGACCTGCGCGCGCAGGTACTTCGCCAGGTCGCGGCGGGGGCGACTCTCGACAAGCTGGTACAATTCGAGAAGAAGATCGCCGAACTCGAGGCCCGGGAGCGGGACATCGCCTTGAAGGCGAAGGCTCTCCAGGATGATGCGAACGAGTACTACCGAGAGAAAAAGCTGGGCTGACAAATGGGCCGCGTGCCTGCTGGCGCTGACCGTTATCATTTGCGTGGCAGCGCTGGTGGCCGGCTGCGGGCTGCAAACGGAAGAGGCCAGCAAGGACCTCGGCCAGGCGACGAAACACCAGGAGGAGGCCGAGGCTATCATGGCCCGGTTCAAGGCGTTCCCGGCCGACTGGCAGACCGTTTTCACAGCACCCCGGAGCGCGGCCCAGATCGAGAGCGCCCGTCAGCTCCTCAAGGCCCGCGAGGACGATGTCACCGCTTTCAAGGCGGCCCTTGCGGCCTGGAGGCTCGACCTCAGGAAGATCGACAAACTCAACGTCGAGGACGCCATCAAGGAGTACGTCAAGCTCAAGGTGAACTCCGTTGACTGCTATTCGGAATACGTCACCGCTTACCTGGCGCCCGTTTTCAAATCTTACGAAGGCCTGGTCGAGCAGATCGCGTTCGGGAGGCCCCAGGCGGAGCTGGACAAGACCGCGAGCGAGATAACAGGCCTCGTCAAGGAGTCTTCGTCCAAGCTCGAGGAGTGCCGCGCGGCGCAGAAACAGGCCGACGATTTTTTCCAGAAGAGCAAGCTGGGCAGCTAGACCTCACCGGGCGGGCCGGACCGCCGCGAGGTATCACGCAGCAGGCCTGGTCACCGAGAGCGCCAGGTCATGGCTCTCGGTGAGGAACCACTCGGCGAAAGCCTTTTCCCCCTTCGCGTACTCGTAGAGACCCAGGAGCGTGCCGACCAGCAGGTGCGGCAGCTCGGGGTTCTCCACGCGGGCCTCGAAGCCTTGCCCGTTGCCATCGATGCTCGTGAGATTGCCGAGGCCCTGCATCGAGATCCAGCGCGCAAGGCCCTCGCGGCCGGCGAGCTCAAGCCAGGGGCTCAACCGGTCGGTGGCGTAGCCGCGCTGCGCCTCGACGAGCGCGAAAGGCACCGCGATGCCGAACCTCGACTCGAGCTCCCGGAAGATCGCATCCAGCCGGTGCGGGTCCAGGATCACCATCCGCAGCCCGTGTGCGGGTGACGATATCGTCCCGGTCTCCAGGTCCCACTTGAGTCCCGATATCTCCCTGGGCACCTCGCAGACCGGGCACCTGTCGTACTCTATGTCGCCAGGTTTTCTGGGGCGCGCCCGGGGGCGCGGACCGGTCGGTTCCTCGGGGTTGGACGGCGCCGCGAAGCTTCTGACGAAGTAACGCTCGGGCGAGATCTCCTCCACAGACACGTTCTCCGAGACCCTCAGGTGGCCCTCGCCCAGGCCCTTGAGGTCTCCGCTCAGCAGCAGGAGGGAGTACGGGTTGGAGAGCTCGCAGAACATGTAATTTCCCTTGAGGTTGAACTTTGTCACGCGCAGGTCGCCGTAGCCCAGCGCCCTTCCGCGCTCCGCGAACTTCCGGACGTCTCGCTCGGGACTGGACCGCAGCCCCAGCGACCTCAGCGGGCTTTTCCTGTCGCCCCTGATCTCGGATATGATCGCGCGGGCCTCACTGGCCACCACGACGTCCCTGACGCGAGCACCGAGCAGCTTCTCGACGCGGGCGAACAGCAGGTCGAGGCCGCTGCTGTCCAGCAGGACCATGCGCTCTCCCGGCGCGCGGCGGCGCGTTATCGTCCCGTCCGCGTTCCAGTAGAGCTCCTGGCCTACCGTGAGGGGCACCCCACAAGACTTGCAACGGGTCATCGCTGCCAACTTGAGACCTCCTGATACTCCCGGGCTTTCCAAAGTCGTGTCGCGGCCGTCATGCAGCCGGCGGCTGGCGTTATTATTCAATAGCTCGCGCGGCATCCCTGCCGGGCCCGCCGTATCGGGTCGGCTTGCCGGGCACGGACAGGGGGGATAATATTCTTGGGTCAAGCGGTGAGGCGAGAGACTCGAGAGGTCTACGTTGGAACAGGACGACAGCCTTGGTGTGGAGGAGCTCGAGCAGCGCGTGGTGAACGCGTTCAGGGAAGCGTACCCGGGCATCGAAGAGGGCAAGCTCGTGCACATGGCACGCAACTTCACCCAGGTCCTCAACGGGATCGTCTCGATCGGTGAGATGGCCGGGGCCGCCGCCGCCGAGCCCTCTCACATGGACGTCGCGAACGGGCTCGTCTTCTCCTGCGTCTCCAGCACCTACCTCGAGGAGCTCCAGCAGGGCGAGTGGAACCCGGCCCTGGAAGACCCGTCGATCGCGAGGATAAGCGAAGCCGAGATGCAGAGGCTGCAGAACGAGATCGTCGCGAGGGTCGCCGACTGGCTCATCGGCCTCGAGGTCCTTCGCGAGGCGGACCCCGAGACTTATCGCCGCTTTATCATGGGAGCGGTCGCCCTGGGCGCGACCGAATGGAAGAGGAACAGGGGCGAGCTCTCTTATTGAAGGGCTTGACCGCCTCCCGGCCTCTCAGCCGTTAAAAGCTCCCTCCCCCACCTTGCCGGTGAATATCGGCTCGTAGAACAGCTTCCTTGCCTCGGGGTAGTTCTCAAAGCTCATGCCGATCTGCTCGTTGAGTCTCATGCCGTGCTGGCGGTAGACGAGCCACGGGGGCAGCCCATCCCTCAGCCCCACTGCCTTGATGAGCAACTGGCCGAGCGTGAGGGTTACGTCGCCGCCCACCATCCGCTTGAAGCCGGCCTCTTCCTCGTATGCGTCCCAGGTGTCATCAGAGAACGCCGGCAGCACGCCCTTGCTCCTCGCCTGCTCGATGTCCATCGCCATTATCATGCGCTCGATCTCGAACACGTTACCGATGGCGCCGAGCGGCTTGCCGATGAGGCCGAGCCTGTCCACGACCTCCCTGACTATCGGGATGCCCTCCTCGGGCCCGACCAGCCTGGTCTCGTTCTCACCGCGCGAGAGGCCGCCAGGGATGGGCGAGACGATCTCGAGGCCGTTCGACAGGCGCATCGAGGACATCAGGCCGTACCTCCCGGCCCCCAGGGTGGAGGGGTAGGCCAGGACGGAGGTGATGGTGACGTCGTCGCCGACGCCGGCGGTGATGGACGCCCCGGTCCGCCAGTCCTCCGCGGACTTCTGCATGTAGTAGTAGAGCCCGGCCCTGTTGGCGAGGAACACGCCGCCCAGCTTGGCCAGCACCACGCGCCCCTGGGGGCGGTAGGACGCGGCCAGCGTCGCGGTCACCTCGAGCGGGTCTGGGAGCGTGTCCGGCTGTGTCGAGCGGTGCGACATGACGGTGTTCTTGCCGGCGCTGTGGAAGACCTCCATGTACATCCACGCCTGCGAGAAGGTGCCCACCTGGTTCAGCTTGACCAGGCCCGCGTTGCAGACGTCGTCCTTGAGGGCGTCGTAGGCTATCGACGGGTTGGTCACCAGGCTGTCGTCACCGATGATTATCATCCGGTCCCCGAGGGCCTCGGTGAGCTTCTGCCAGAACTGCCACTGGTGGCGAGCCGCGGCGAACGGGTCCTCGAAGGCGAGCTGGTTGCCCCACTGGTAGAAGAGGTCGATGTACCGGTCGGCGAGCTCGTCGCCGCTCATCTTCCGGCCCTGCCAGGTATAGAGGTGCGCCTCGGAGTCGAACATGTCGTCGGAGTCGGCGGCGTTATCGATCCCGAGGAACAAGTTCTCGCCGTAGCGGTAGCCGTACTCGACGCCCGCCTTGCCGGCCGCCTCCATCAGCAGCTTGATGGCGGCCTCGTCACCACCGCCGTACCCGTTGAACGAGCAACCGCCCTCGTTCTCGCGGCCTCCGCCCGAGACCCCCTCGCGCGACAGTATCTCGGCGACCACCTGGTTCTGCAGGCGCGGCAGAACGCTCAGGGTCCCGAAAAAGCCCCTCTCGGCGATGTCCTCGGTCTCCTTCGGGAACAGGATTATCCACTTCTCCTGGCCCACCAGATCAGGACTTGTGTTCCCCTTGTTGCCTTCGGCGTCGATGTACTCGGTGTGCTTGCCCCCCTGGATGGCGTTGTGCGCCCCCTCCGGGAGGTAGACCGCCATGTCCTTGAACCGCGGGTCGTCCCCGCCGTACATAGCGTAGTTCCGGACCTCTCCGATCAGCCGGCCGTAGTTGGCCTTTGCGCGCTCGTCGATCTCCGCCCTTCCCGGGGCCTGGGTGACGGTGCCCGCGGCTATCTGTGCCGCGAGCTTCGCCTCTATCTTGCGCTTCTCACGGAGCCTGTAGAGAGCGTTGGCGTCCTGGTGGCGGCCCAGGTAGGCGATGACGCCGAGGGCCAGCACCTTCGGGGTGAGGTAGGCCATGACCTCCGGGGTACTGTCGCGGCCCAGGCCTATCGAGATGCCGAACAGCACCAGGCCGGCGATGCCGAAGATGTAGGCCATGTAGAGGTCGAATCGCGGTCCGGCGGCGGAGACGTTGAGGGCGGGGGTGCCGTTCAGCCTGAAGTTCAGGCCTTCCCTGATGGTCGTCGGGTACCTGCCGGTGGGCGCGGTGAAGAACATCCTGGCGAGCTCGGTCCAGAAACCGATGGTGCCGGTCCTGAACTTCACCGTCCCGTCGGGCCGCTTTGCCACGAACTTCGCGCCGATGGTCTCCTGGACGGTCCTCTCGAGGTTGTAAGTCTTTGCCGCCTCCAGGGCGTGCATGCTCTGGTGTCCGCCGATCATGATATAGGCAAACGCCGCGGCGATGGCCACGGAGGTCCCGAACTCGAGGAAGAACCCCCCGATAGAACCGGATATCCGGGAGGCGAAGCTCGGGTAGAAGATGCCGACCAGGACCTGCACGTGCAGGGCGACGGCGAAGTAGCCCCACTTGACGAACTCGGAGGTCGACCACGCGCCGTAGAAGATCCCCTCGCGCCAGCTCCTTGGGATGAACGCGGCGACTATCGAATCGAAGCGCGGGCTGGCCGCCGCGTGGTCGGTGCGCTCGACCGCGGAGCCCGAGCCGGCCACCGTCTCGACTTCGGGAATCTCAGGACCGTTCATGGAGCAACCCCCCACCTTTCCCGTTTCCTTGCCTCCAGCGGCCGCGGCCGGCCGTGGCGGTTCACTTTTCTTTCGCGCTCGCGTCCCGGATGCCTTCCGGGCCCGCCCCGGACAGGAGCGGCTCGATCTGGTTAATAAATCATTCCCTGAGGCATTATTCAACCGTCCGCGCCGGGCCGGGTGAAAGCGAGTGTGTGAGCGGGCAATGCGCGTCGGTCCCGCTGCGCCGTCCTGTCCCGCGGGCGTGTCTGACAAATGCCATGGGTCCAGGCGCTCCCATGGTGCTAACATAAGGGTTGCGGACTGGAGACGAGGCCTGGGCGCAGGAACGCCGAGGCCCTTTTGTCGTGCGTGAATAGTGATGGGGCTATGGAAGAACCGCTTCAAAAGATACTGAGCAAGACGCTGGACTCCGATTTCGCGGGCGAGATTCTAAAGGAGGTGGAGACCCCGAAGGGCCGCGCCATAATGGCTGCGGAGGCGGTCCTCCCGCTGCTGGCCGCCGCGGTCTACAGGCTGGCAGGCGGCCCCCTGCTCGTGGCGTTCGCGGGAGAGGCCGCGAGGCTGGCCGAAGACATAGGCGCCTACCTGCCCGGCGAGTCCTACCACCTGCCGGGGGGCACACTGTCCGGCGAATGGTTCCGTCCTTACGATGAGGCGGTCGGCCGAAGGATGAAGGCGGCGCGGGCGCTCGAGCGAGGCGGGCTCGCCGTGGTGGGGGTCGAGGCCCTGCTCGGCGGGATGCCCTCCGAGATGCCTGAGCCGTGGCCCATCGAGGTCGCGCCGGGCTCGGAGGCCGACCTCGAATGGCTGCTGAAGGTCCTGGTCGAGGGCGGCTATCACCGAGAGTACACCGTCGAGGGGTGGGGGAAGTTCGCGCTCAGGGGCGGCATCCTCGACATTTTCCCATCCACGGCTGAAAGACCTGTCAGGCTCGAGCTGGTGGGCGATCGCGTGGAGTCGCTGAGGGAGTTCAACGTCGTCACGCAGCGTTCGCTCGACCCGCTCGGAGCCCTGGAGCTGTTCCCCGCCGCAGTGCCCGAGCCCCCCGGGGGAAGGGCGGCCCCCTCGAGGCTTGCAGGCCTGAAGGTGCTGGCCGTGAACTCCGAGGTCATCGAGGCGAAGGCGCGCGAGTTCTGCCTCGAGGTAGGCAGGGAGCCCCTCCCGCCGGAGTTCTCGCTGCTCGAGGAGTGGGGGGACGTGATACCTGTCAGTACCCTCATATCGGGGCGCGAGGAGCCGCCGCGGATGCCGGGCGAACCGGTCAAGGAGTTCCGGGGCGACCTTCACGCCGCGGCCCGCGAATGGAAGAGGCTGGCCGGGGCGCGCAACGAGGTGATGCTGCTGCTCGACGGGCAGGGCCAGGTCGCGAGGGCGCGCGAGCTCTGGGAAGAGGAAGGCGGGCGTCGCAGGGCCCCCCGCATGTCGGTCGGGACCCTCTCGAGAGGTTTCCAGATCCCGGAGTTGGGGCTCGCGCTTTTCACGACCGCGGACCTGGTCGGGCGCGCGGAGAGGCGCCGTCCGGCCCGCAAGGCGTCCAGCGGCGCCCCGCTCGCCAGCTTCGCGGAGCTGGAGGTGGGCGGATACGCGGTCCACGTCGACCAGGGAATCGGCGTCTACAAGGGCCTCACCTCGCGCGAGGCCCTGGGGGTGACGCGTGAGTACCTGCTGCTCGAATACGCCGGAGGCGACAAGCTCTACGTGCCCACCTCCCAGCTCGAGAAGGTGCAGCGCTACGTCGGCTCCGAGACCCCGACCGTCCACAAGCTGCGCGGCAAGGAATGGTCGCAGGCCAGGGGCAAGGCCCGGCGCTCGGCCGAGCGGGCCGCCCGCGGTCTGCTGCAGCTCTACATGGAGCGAAAGACCCGCGAGGGGTTCACCTTCTCGCCGGATACGCCTTGGCAGAAGGAGCTGGAGGACTCCTTCGAGTACGAGGACACCCCCGACCAGGCGAGGGCCGCGGCCGAGGTCAAGGTCGACATGGAGGCGGACGTGGCCATGGACCGGCTGGTATGCGGCGACGTCGGCTACGGGAAGACGGAGGTCGCGGTGCGCGCCGCGATGAAGGCCGTCGGTGACTCCAAGCAGGTGGCCATCCTGGTGCCGACGACGGTCCTGGCCAAGCAACACTTCGACACGTTCAGGCGGCGCATGGCCCCCTTCCCGGTGAGGGTCGAGATGCTCTCCCGCTTCCTCTCGAAGAAGGAGCAGGAAAGGGTCCTCCAGGACGTCCGCCGCGGCCTGGTCGACGTTGTCATCGGGACGCACCGCCTGCTGCAGGAAGACGTGGCGTTCAAGGATTTGGGGCTGCTGGTGGTGGACGAGGAGCAGAAGTTCGGGGTGGTCCACAAGGAGAAGCTGCGCAGGCTGAGCCGCAGCGTCGACACGCTGACGCTCACCGCGACGCCCATCCCGAGGACGCTCCAGATGTCGCTGTCGGGAGTCCGTGACGTCAGCATGATAGACACGCCTCCGGAGGACCGGCACCCGATCGCCACCTACGTGGGCGAGTTCGACATGGAGCTCGTCAAGTCGGCCGTAAACTACGAGGCCGCGCGCGGTGGCCAGGTCTTCTACGTGCACAACCGCATACAGTCCATAGGCCGGGTGGCCGAGACGCTCCGGTCGGCGGTGCCGGGGGTCTCCGTCGCGGTGGCACACGGGCGCATGGATGAGGAAGAGCTCGAGAGGGTGATGCTCGAGTTCGCCGAAGGGCTGTACAGCGTGCTGGTCTGCACGACCATCATAGAGTCGGGCCTCGACCTGCCGAACGTGAACACCCTCATCGTCGACAGGTCCGACCAGCTGGGGCTGGCGCAGCTCTACCAGATCCGCGGCCGGGTGGGGCGCGCGGTCAGGCGGGCGTACGCATATCTGTTCTACCCGCGCCGCTCCGCGCTCACAGACACCGCGCTGGCCCGCCTCGCCACCCTTACCGAGATGACGCCTCTCGGCTCGGGGATGAAGGTGGCCATGCGCGACCTCGAGATACGGGGGGCGGGCAACCTGCTGGGCGCCGAGCAGAGCGGGCACATCGAGGCGGTGGGGTTCGAGATGTACTGCCAGCTCCTGAGGGAGGCGGTCGAAATCCTCAAGGGCGAGCAACGGCCGCCCGCGAAGGAAGCCGCCATCGAGCTGCCGGTCGACTCGTTTATCCCGCAGGACTACATCTCCGATGACGAGACAAGGGTCGAGATATATCGGCGCCTGGTGGTCGCGGGGAGGTCGGACGGGCTCGAGGAGATGGCGACCGAGATGGTCGACCGCTTCGGTGAGATGCCAGAACAGGTCGAGCACCTGATGGAGATAGAGAGGCTGAAGTTCGCGGCCGGCGACGCGGGCGCCGAGGCGGTCACGGTCCGGGGAGACGAGCTCCTCGTCAAGTCTTTTCCCGGCGAGGTATCGAGCCTGACCGCGATGTCCGAGCGCGCCGTCGAAAAGGGCCGGGCGGCGCCCGACGACGTTTATATAGACGAGCCCAGCAGGACGCTATACTTGAAGCTGAGACCAGACGAGGCCGGCACGAGGCAGGAACTGCTGCTGGAGAGCCTCAAGGCAGTAATAGGATATGTTTCAGATACCGACAGATAAGAACACCCGGCGAGGACGATCGGGACGCTTGCGGCCCGTCGCGTACGCAGCCGCCGTAGCGGCGGTCGCCTTCACGCTCGTCGCCTCATCCCTGCTCTCCGCGGGATGCTCGGGGTCCGCCTTCACAGTGAACGGGCGGCGAGTCTCGCCGGACGGGTTCCACAGGGCGGTCGCGCGCCGCATCGCGCTGCTCAAGATCAAGGACCCCGGAGGGCTCAAGGGCGCTCGCGGCAAGAGCCTGGAGCGGGAGACCGAGCGGAGCGTCGCCACCGAGATGATACGTTCCGCCCTGCTCGACGAACAGGGCGCCAAACTGGGAGTCTCGGCTGCGGCCGCGGCGGAGGCGTCGAAACAGCTCGAGGAGGAGCGGGCGAAGCTCGGCGACGATGCGTTCGATAAGCGACTCGCGACCCAGCGGCTCACGGAACCCGAGTACAGGCTACAGATCCAGGACAAGGTCACCGTAAAGCTCCTGGGCGAGAAGGTGTCGGCCGGAGTGACCGCGAGCGAGGACGAGGCGGAGTCGTACTACCTGACACACAAGGACCTGTTCGGCGCCAGCGCCATGGTCCACGCGGCGCACATAGTCTTCGACACCGAGGGCCAAGCGCAGATGGTGCTCGACCAACTGAAGTCGGGGGAAGACTTCTCGAAGATGGCGGGGCTGGTCTCGCGGGACGTCTCAAGCAGGGGCAACGGGGGAGACATGGGCTGGATAGAGAAGGGGACCGTGGACCCGGCGCTCGAGCAGGCGGCATTCTCCCTGGCGACTGGGCAGACCAGCGGGGTGGTCAAGACCGCTGACGGCTACCAGATCGTGAAGGTGCTGGAGCGAAGGGATGCCTACACCCCTCCGTACTCGGAGGTCAGGGACAAGGTCATGCGGACGCTCGTGAACACGAAAAAAGACGAGCGCTTCTCGGACTGGCTCAGGACGCTGTACGCCAACGCGTCGGTGAGCGTTGCCGACGGCGTCGGCAGGTGGGATCCGGCGCTCGGCATGGTAGTGCAGAAGGGTTGATGGGATGCGGATGGAGAGTGACGCGGGGGGAGAGGGAGGCGCCGGCGGATCGGGGCCGGGCGACACAGGCGGACGTGGCGACGGCGAGGTGGTGCCGCATGGGCTTGGCGAGCGGTTCGAGCGGCTCGTGGGCATAATGGCCGGGCTCAGGTCGCCGACGGACGGCTGCCCCTGGGACCTCGAGCAGAGCGCGGAATCACTTTCACGGCACATCCTCGAAGAAGCATACGAGGCTGTCGAGGCTATCGACTCGAGCGATTGGGGGCATCTCGAAGAGGAACTCGGCGACCTGCTGCTGCAGATAGTGTTCCAATCCCGCATCGCCGAGGAGGCCGGCCGCTTCGACCTGGCAGGTGTGGTGGACGGCATCTCTGAAAAGCTCGAGAGGCGCCATCCCCACATCTTCGGCTCGATGCAGGTCTCATCCGCGGAGCAGGTCTCGTTGAACTGGGACCGTATAAAGAGGGAGCAGGAGGGCGGCGAGCAGGACGGCGCGCTGAAGGTCCCGACCGGTCTGCCGGCGATGCTGGCGGCCTTGAAACTCCAGGGCCAGGCGGCGCGGGTCGGCTTTGACTGGACGGCGGGCGACGACGTCTTCCAGAAGCTCGACGAGGAGACGCGCGAGCTTTGGGACGCGCGCCTGGGCCCGGTGGGCGAACGCGAGAAAGAGCTCGGCGACCTGCTGTTCACGGTGATAAACGTGGCCCGTCACCTGGGCGTCGAGCCCGAGCGGGCCCTGCGGAGTTCGTGCGCCGAGTTCGCGAAGAGGTTCAACCGGATGGAGGAACTGGCTTCGGCGGCGGGCGAGGACCTGTCGACGCTGTCTCTCGAGAGGATGGACGAGCTCTGGGAGAAGGCGAAGCTGGAAGAGGCGGAGGGGACGCCGCGGGGGGGAGCGAAGGATGAGCGCGATAACTGACATCTTCGCCAGAGAGATAGCCCTTCGTACCGGCCGGAGGGGCTCCACGGTACGCGGCTCCTGATGTGATCGCCCGTACCCCGGACGGACCGTCAAGACCACCCGTCACCGACTCACTTGCAGCGACTGCCGCGCCGGAAACGGGCGCAGGCGTCGAATAATAGAACAGCGGAGGCCAGATGGTGAACAAGAACAACAAAGGAGAGCACTGCGAAGTCGCGGTGGCGCCCTACGCCGGTCCGCGGCCCGTCGCCGGGGGGCCACAGGAGCGTTCATCGGCGCGCAAGATAAAAATAGTCTGCACCATCGGTCCCTCTTCGTCCGACAGGCAGACTCTCAGGCGAATGGCAGAGGCCGGCATGGACGTGGCACGGATAAACACCGGCCACATCGAACCGGGGGACGTTAGTGGATACCTCGAGACCCTCGAGGCCGTCGAGGCCCAGACCGGGAAGAGGATCGGCGTGATGCTCGACCTTCAAGGTCCACGGTTGAGGGTCGGGGTCATCAAGGGCTCGAGTGTCGAGCTGGCGACCGGCGGGAAGGTGATCATCACAAGCGACCAGCAACCCGGCGACTCGAAGCGCATACCTGTCTCGTATGAAGGCTTGCACCGAGACCTGAAGGTGGGGGACAGCGTTCTCATGGACGACGGGTTGATACGGCTGGTCGTGCAGGGGATCGACCGGAGAGACATCATGTGCGACATACTCGAGGGAGGAACCCTCCTCGAGGGCAAGGGCATGAACTTCCCGGGGGCGTCGCTGAAGCTCCCGTCGGTAACGGAGCGTGACCGCCATTTCCTCAAGTGTTGCCTGGGTCCGGGCATCGACTGGGTCGCGCAGTCTTTCGTCAGGGACAGCGCGGACGTGAAGAATCTGAGGGAGGCCATCGACGCCCTCGGGCACGAGACGCCCATCATGGCGAAGATAGAGAAGGGCGAGGCGGTCGCCAACATCCTGGGCATCCTGGGCGTGGCCGACGGGGTGATGGTGGCCCGGGGCGACCTGGGAGTAGAGCTCAACACCGAGGAAGTGCCGTTCGTCCAGAAGGGCCTGATAGAGAGTGCCCAGCTGGCCGCGAGGCCCGTGCTGACCGCGACCCAGATGCTGGAGTCGATGGTCTGGCACTCCCGACCGACCAGGGCGGAGGCCACCGACGTCGCGAACGCCATCCTCGATGGGACGGACGCGGTGATGCTCTCCGGGGAGACGGCGGTCGGGCAGTTTCCGGTCAAGACCGTCGAGACGATGCGACGCATCGCCGACAGGGCCGAGCGAGCGATCGATTACAGGGAACTGCTGCAGGACCGGGGCAGGTGGGCGCATGGCAGCTCGGCGGAGGCGATGGGTTTCGCGGCGTGCCAGGTGGCGAGCGACCTGGAGGCGGGCGCCATAGTAACGGTGACGCGCACCGGCTACACGGCGAGGCTGATAGCCAGGTACAGGCCGGAGGCCCAGATAATAGCCGTCAGCTCTCACGAGTCGGTCGTCGACGAGATGTCGCTGGTCTGGGGCGTGACCGGGATCGTGGTGCCCTACGGCGCGGGCATACTCGAGACGGTGAAAAGGGTTGTCGAGGAGTGCAGGAAAGCCGGCCTTGTGAGCCGGGGAGAGCTGGTCGTGGTGACGGGCGGCTTTCTCGACGAGCAGGCGGGAACGACCAACACTATAAACGTGAGACTTGTCGAATAGGAGAGGCAGCGGCGGTCAGAATGCCCACAGGTGACGCGGTGAGAAAAAAAGAGGGCGGCACGAGGGGACAGGCCGCGGTCCCCGGCGCCGGTTCGCGGCGGCCGACCGCGAGGGCGGGCCGCAATAGGAAGGCCGACCAGGGCGGGTGGCGCAAGGTTCAGAGCGCCAGGCCGACGACGGCTCGCGAAACGCGGACTCCCGCCGGGGAAAGCGGTCATCGTGAGCGGGCATGGCCGGTGCGGAAGCTCGCGCGGGTGTCTCCCCGCACCGTGATACTGCTGATCCTGTTGCTCCTGTTCATCGGGTTCGCCGCGGGACCGACGCTGCGCAACCTGGAGGCCAACTCCAGGCTGTCGAAGAAACAGGCCGAGCTCGAGAGCCAGAAGGCCGCCACCTCGAAGCTCGAACGCGAGGTGGCAAAAGCCAAATCGATGACGTACATCGAGGAGGAAGCGCGCGTACAGCGGTTGGTCAAGCCCGGCGAGGTGCTGTACCTGGTGACGACCGATGACGCATCGAGCCCGGTCGTGTACAAGGTCAAAAGCCTGCAGTCGATGGGTGAGGCATGGGAGAGGGTCAGGGCCATCCTTCACTGCGCCTACGTCCCCCCCGCCAGGAGCGGCGAATAACGCGCAATGCGTCGGGCCTGGTGACACGCCGACGTAAAGGCCGGACCGCGGGATGCCGAAGGTGTGAGCGCGAACGGCGTACGATATCAGGATCGAGTTGCGCGCAAGAGCGCCGGCCGTGCCCGACGTCCGGCCACCGATTCGGTAGCGTTATAATAGTTGTTGGCTTAGAAGTCCACGCGTTATTACTTTTCGGGGGTGTGTAAGACTTGGATTGCGAAAAGCATCCCGGGCAGAAGACCGTGAGCAAGTGCCTCGAGTGCGGCGAGGGCATCTGCACCGTCTGTGTATCCGAGACAGGCGACGTACTCAGGTGCCCGGAGTGCTACCAGAAGGATGTCGCTCGCCTTGCGGCGATGATGGGTGGCGGCGAAGCGAAGTCGTCGAAGGCCCCAAGAGAGCCAAAGGTAAAGGAGCGCAAGGAGCGCAAGAAGCGCAAGGCCGAGGCCGAAGAGCAGGCCACCGTCGAGGAGTTCCTGCCGTCCGAGGGCGTCGTTCCCGTTGCTCCTCCCGCCCTGGAGGCACCCCCTGCTCCTCCGCAGGCACCGCCGGTCGCGGCGCCACAACCGCCGCCTTCCCTGGAGTCCTACGTGGAATCGCAGACGTACCCGGGAGAGGAGGCGCCCGCGCCGGTCGCACCCCTGACGCCGTCGCCGATCGAAGGGCCGCCGCCCCCCGAGGGCCTCGAGGTGAGGCAGGTCGTCGTCCCGATAACCGGGCCACCCGCACAGCAACCCGAATCGTTCGACGCGGGACCGACCGCGGATTTCGAAGAGTTGATGGGCGAGGGCCTTGAGCCCGGAGCCGCGGTGCCGGGTGAGTACGCTCCCGGCATCGCAGCGCCACAGTACGAGGCCCCTCCCGTGATGCACGGGGCCCCGCCGCCGGAATACGCGCAGGCGCCTCCGGCTTACGAAGCGCCACCCGCTTACGCGCCCGCCCCACCCGTTGCCGGGCCGCCGGTAGGCGAGTTCGGCGTAGAGGTTAAACAGAAGGGGCGCAAGGAGAGACCACCCAGGGAGCCCAAGCCCCCGAAGGTCAAGAAAGAAAAGCCTCCCAAAGAGCCCAGGTCCCCCAGGGAGAAAAAAGAAAAGCCCCCGAAAGCGGCGAAAGAAAAGCCACCCAGGGAGCCAAAGCCCCCCAGGGAGCCCAAGCCCCCGAAGGCGAAGAAGGAGAAGAAGCCGAAGAAGGGCGAGCCAGAGATGATGGCTCCTCCAGAGATGATGGCTCCTCCAGAGGTCTATGCGCCCCAGGCATACGAGGCCCCTCCGTCCTACGAGGCGCCCCCGGTGATGCCCGCGGCCCCGCCTCCACAGTACGCTCAGCCCGCGCCGCCTCCCTACGAGGCGCCGCCCGCATACGAGCCGCCGGTCGAGGCCGTTGCCCCACGGGTGGCCGTATCCGCGGCCTTGAACGAGTTCGGGGTACCGATCAGGACCAAGGGCGGCAAGGCGCCGAAGGGGCCGAAGGTCAAGAAAGAGAAGCCCCCGAAGGCGAAGAAGGAGAAGAAGCCGAAGAAGGGCGAGCCAGAGATGATGGCTCCTCCAGAGATGATGGCTCCTCCAGAGGTCTATGCGCCCCAGGCATACGAGGCCCCTCCGTCCTACG
>Ga0209226_10000199_pt1 | contig 38586 bp, 30 predicted proteins | sample BarGraNGADG00212_2_FD_184497 | JGI IMG/M metagenome (GOLD analysis project Ga0209226, IMG submission 184497) | Arctic peat soil microbial communities from Barrow, Alaska, USA - Barrow Graham LP Ref core NGADG0011-212 (SPAdes) (version 2) | ecosystem: Environmental > Terrestrial > Soil >...
AAGCTTCTTAATACTATAAAAATTATTCAGAATAATCTTAATCCGGAACTTGAGATTGAAGGATTCCTGCTTACAATGTATGATTCCCGACTCAGATTATCCAACCAGGTTGCTGAAGAAGTCAATAAACATTTCCAGCAAATGGTTTTTAAAACAATAATCCAGAGAAATGTAAAACTTTCAGAAGCTCCGAGCTTTGGTCAGCCGGCTATTCTGTACGATGCCGATTCAAGAGGTACTGTTAATTATCTTAATTTGGCTAAAGAGCTGATTGAGAAACAGGAAACAAGAACTAAAAAGTAAATCCGGACTTTTCAATTACAGGAAACAGAAATGGATATGACAAAGAAAAATGCGTTGGGAAGAGGTCTTGGTGCATTGATAGATGGTGTAGAGAAAGAGGTTCTTGAGAGAAAAGTTGAAGCAAACCTTGATATCTCTGTCGATTCGATCGAAGCTAACCCGTTTCAACCAAGAACAAGCTTTGATGAACAAGCACTTGAAGAACTTTCAACTTCTATTAAGAAACTTGGGATCGTGCAGCCACTTACAGTACGTGAGATTGGAGCAGGCAAGTTTCAGCTCATTGCAGGAGAAAGACGACTCAGGGCAGCTCGTCTGGCAGGACTTACACATGTTCCTGCCTATGTCAGAACTGCAGATGATCAGGCAATGCTTGAACTGGCGCTTGTTGAAAACATACAGCGTGAAGATCTTGATGCCGTGGAGGTAGCAATAAGTTTCCAAAGGCTGATTGAAGAATGTAAACTCACTCAGGAACAATTAAGCGACAGGGTCGGCAAACAAAGATCAACTGTGGCAAATTATCTTCGACTCCTCAAGCTTCCAGCTGAGATACAACTCGGTATAAAGAACAAACACCTGATGATGGGCCATGCCCGTACATTGGTTAATATTGAAGATCCGAAAAAACAGATCAATGTTTATTATAAAATCATCGATGGTGAACTGTCTGTGCGTCAGGCAGAAGAGCTGGTGAGACAATTACAATCTGAAAAAAGCAAGGATCCGGGGAAAATTGAAAAGAAAAGAAAACTGAATGATGATTTCGTTCAGCTCTCGGACCATCTTAACAAGATATTTTCGGCCAAAGTAAACTTCAGAATAAACGAACAGGGGAAAGGCAAAATCGTGATCCCATTTGAAACTCCGGATGAGATGGAACGCATTTTAGGAGTATTTGACCGTCTGAACTCCTGAAAATAATTATCTTTATCGCGCCGTTATACTGGTTTTAGAATATGAAGACCGGTTTGATTTTATTTTGAAGACTTTTCACAAAATACTGATTATACTTATCCTGCAGTTGTTTTGCGTACAGCAGAACATATTTGCACAGGATACACTTGTTGTTACCAACCCTGTGAGAAAAAAATTCAAACCTGAGACACTCAAGGCAACAATGATGGCCGTTTCATTTCCCGGACTGGGCCAGATTTACAACAGGAAGTACTGGAAAATCCCTGTAGTTTATGCAGGTTTCGGCGCTCTGATCTATTCTGCCGGATTCAATTCAAAGAGTTATATCAGGTTTATGAAAGCCTACCAGGATTTCACAGATAATATATTAGCAACAGACAGCTATCTGAAAGTAATATCTCCTTCAGTCGACCGGAATACCTATGATCCGCTTTGGAATCCAAAAGGTTATGATATTTCATCTTACTCCTATTATAAGGAAGGAATGCTCAGGATGGTTGATTATTACAAAAGATACCGGGATCTTTCGTATATTGGCATCGCCGGATGGTATCTTATATCTATCCTTGATGCTAATGTAGATGCCAGCCTTTTTAACTATGATATAAGTAATAATCTGGATATTGCTGTTGCTCCGATTCAATTTTCGTTACCGGGTGGATTTATAGGGGCAGGGATAAATGTGAGCGTGAAAGTAACTTTTTGAAAAATTATTTTACTATGAAATTTACAGCAGCTGTCATAACAATTTTCTTCGCAATTCTGAATGCAAATGCAGCATCAGTATCTGATACCATTATCATTAAATCGGACAATAGTAGTGAAAGAATTTCCCGCGATCTGGATAGCCTGGTCAATACATGGTATGTCAAGATTGCTATTAAGAATAATCTGAAGGAATATCTGGGTGACTCTATAGGATTACAGTGTCCTGATTCAGTATACGAAAGCAGGTTGAATAAGATTAACTCCATAATCAGGCTGCCTTTCAATGATATCATCCGGAATCACATTGAGGTTTATACTATCAGGCAAAGGGAAAAATTCAGTGCAGTTCTGGGGCTGAGAGATTACTATTTCCCCATGATAGAAGACGTATTCGACTCCTATGGGCTTCCGGCTGAACTAAAATATATGGCTGTGATAGAATCGGCTCTCAATCCGAGTGTTGTCAATGGACGTTCGGGAGCAACCGGTTTGTGGCAGTTCATGTACAGTACCGGCCGGATGTACGGGCTTACCATAAACTCTGTTGTTGATGAACGCAGAGACCCTTTAAAGGCGACCCATGCTGCTGCAAGATATATTAAAGACCTCTATAGTATTTATAATGACTGGGTCCTGGTTATTGCTGCATATAACTGTGGTCCCGGAAATGTAAATAAGGCAATTAAAAGATCAGGTAATAAGAAGGATTATTGGGATATATATTACAAGTTACCCAGGGAAACCAGAGGATATATTCCTCAATATATTGCTGCAAATTATGCAGTAAGCTACTATGCCGAACATAACATTCAGCCATTGCCTCTTAATATTCCTGTTGCTACCGACACAATTATGGTTAATAAGGATATTCATCTGGCACAGATCTCTGAAGTGATGAGGATTCCGTTGGGAGAGCTCAGGGCACTCAACCCTCAATATAAGACTGGCCTTATCCCCGGATCTTCAAAACCACAGGTTCTTACTTTGCCAATGAACCATCTGGGAGATTTTATTGATTTGAATGATACAATAAGACGGTACAAATCAGATGTTTATTTAAATAAGTCAACCCGTATAGCCGAACCAACGCGCTCTTCTTATATGCCCACCGATATAAAAGGCAAAACAAAACTGATTTATACAGTTAAGGATGGTGATAACATAGGATTCATATCGGAGTGGTATAAAGTAGGGCTATCAGATCTTAGGAACTGGAACAATATTTACCGAAACACTATCAGGGTAGGACAGAAATTGGTAGTTTATGTTGATCTTTCAAAAACTGAATACTTTTCCAAGATCAATATGATGTCATTTGAAGATAAACAGGCGATGACAGGAAAAGTAGCAACATCCAATTCCCAGACGCTGGCTCCAATGGCTCCTGTTGAAACTGATGGTGAGTTTATTACTTATACTGTCCGTAATGGAGATACAATCTGGGATATTGTAAAGATGTTTGATAATGTTACAACAACACAGGTACTTGCATTGAATAATATCTCTGATCCTGGTAAAATAAAGATTGGGCAGAAGCTGAAGATCAAGAAAAAGAGCTGATTTTTTCTTAATATATGCGTCCTTTAAGGTCATTCCTGTTATTATTGATCTTTCTGGCCTGTTTTACCGGTCTTCATTACATAATTCCGGCAAATCAACTTTTCCCTTCAATTTATGAGTTTATCCCGGCTGAGCTTATAAGTGATTTGATATTAAAAAGCAAGAGTCCTGATAGCATTCCAAAGCAACCATCAGATTCGGTTAAAATAATCTCTGCAGATAAAATTGCAGCAAGAGATTCGTTTCCTTTAATTACTGAAAAACTATCCGCTAATCCTTTAGAGAAGGTTCTTGATTCACTCAGATTTTCCGGAGGACAAGTGAGGGTAATTTACTATGGTGACTCACAGATTGAAGGTGACCGGATTACATCCTATCTCCGCCAGACATTAAGAAAGGGAAGAGGAGGAACAGGCCCCGGGCTTTTTTTACCTCTGATACCTGTAATGTACACTAAATCGGTGTGGTTACGATCATCTTCAAACTGGAAAAGGTATAATTATCTCTCTTATAAAAGCGGGGAGATTTCTAACCGGAAACTGGGTCCCTTTATGGCAATATGCAGATACTTGCCTGAAGGAGAAACAACATCAGAACCGGTAAAAGCTTATGTCAGGATAAGACCTTCAAAATTTGCAGACAGTGCTTCAGCTCAATATGATATTTTAAGGATATTTTATGGAAACACAGATGGAATTGTAAAAATCGTAGTTAAAGCTGATGACAATGAATTGTTATCAGATACTTTAAAGAAGGGTAGTGCTTATAATGAGATTAATTGCCGGTTAAAAGGAGCAAAAGACATCATTATTGAATTTGAAGGAAGGGTAAGCCCTGATATTTATGGAATAAGTATCGAAAGCGAAAATGGAGTTGTTGTTGATAATATACCTCAGCGCGGGAGTGCCGGACTCGAATTTACAATGGTCGATAAGGATAATCTCAGGGAATCGTATGAAAAACTTTCTCCCGACCTGTTTATTCTTCATTATGGACTGAACATTGTAAAGAATGTCAGAGACGATTATTCATATTATCAGAAAGGATTGGTCAGGCAGATATCACTTCTAAAAGAGATTTCACCATTAACACATATATTGGTTATTGGCGTCACAGATATGGCAGCAAATGAAGGTGATAGTATAATATCATACAAGAATATACCTGCAATAATTGATGCACAGAAACGAGCCACACTCAAGGCGGATGTGGCATTCTGGGATTCCTACAGGGCAATGGGGGGTAAATCGTCAATTATTAAATGGGCAGAAAAAAAACCTCCTCTTGCCCAGAAAGACTATATTCACTTTACTTATCCGGGAGCAGATACAATGGCTGGCCTGCTGGCGTCTTCAGTATTTGTTATCCCGGCTATTGATACTGCTCAACGGGTAAGATCAGTAGTAGCAGCAGCCAATGTCCCAATTCCTCCAGGGATCATTATAGCTAAAAACCAATCTGATGTTGGAGAAAAAAGTATTGCGGAGAAATGTATAGAAACTATATTTAGTTTTAATCCAGATAAAGCTTTTGTCTTTACATCGCCCGCCTTCTGGATATTCTTTCTTTTTGTCCTGGCCGGATATAGCATGGTATATAAAAAATTGCCGGTCAGAAATGTCTACCTCTTTCTGGTGAGCCTTTTCTTTTATTATAAAGCAGGCGGATTGTTTTTATTTATTTTGATTTTTGTAACAGTAATTGATTATACCAGCGGTTTTTTGATCTATAAATCGAAGAGACTGGCTGCAAGGAGGTTTTTTGTTCTTTTAAGTATAATCTCAAATCTCGGACTTCTTGGTTATTTTAAATATACAGGATTTATTATCAATTCGATAAATGAGTTATTCGGAACTCAGTTCAAAGTTTATGACCTTCTTTCAGGTTTTTCAAATTCAATACTCGGAACATCCTTTGACGTGAGTTATATAATACTTCCTGTCGGTATTTCATTCTTTACTTTTCAGTCACTCAGCTATACAATTGATGTTTACAGGAAAAAAATGGAACCGGTCAGGAATATTATTGATTTTGGTTTTTACGTTTCATTTTTCCCTCATCTTGTTGCAGGTCCTATTGTAAGAGCTTCAGTTTTTATTCCTCAGATTTATCAGGAGTTCCGGCTTTCAAAGCATGAATTCAGCCATGCTCTTTATATGATCTCCAAGGGATTAATAAAAAAAATAATTATTTCTAATTTCATTGCGATTAACCTGGTTGACCGTGTTTTTGATACCCCTTCAATGTATTCCGGATTCGAGAATCTGCTGGCAATATACGGATATGGTCTGCAGATTTACTGTGATTTTTCGGGGTACACTGATATTGCCATTGGTGTGGCATTGATTCTTGGATTCAGATTACCGGTAAACTTTAACTCACCTTACAAAGCGAAGAGTATAACAGATTTCTGGAAAAGATGGCATATATCTCTTTCGCAATGGCTTCGAGACTATCTCTATATTTCGTTAGGGGGTAACAGGAAGGGAAAGATACGTACCTACTTTAACCTGATGATTACAATGCTTCTTGGCGGATTATGGCATGGTGCTTCCTTAAAGTTTGTAATATGGGGAGGATTGCATGGAATCGGACTGGTAATTAATAGGATATGGGATTCAATTTTCAAAAGACGTAACAGTAGAAGTTGGATTGGAAAACTACTTGGTGTCTTTATAACCTTTCAGTTTGTAAACTTCTGCTGGATCTTTTTCAGAGCTTCTGACCTTGATAGTGTAAAGATTATGTTAAAACAGATATTTGAGAATTTTTCTCCGGGATCTTATATGACCGTACTCCCTGCTTACAGCAGTGCCTTATTATTAATGGGTGTGGCTTATATAATTCATTTTCTGCCGGAAAAGACCAAAGAGTCATACAGGGGACTGTTTATAAAAATCCCGTTGGTGGCTCAGCTGGCAGTTATTATGCTGATAGCAATCCTGCTTTTTCAGATGAGGACTACCGAAGTTATGCCATTTATATACTTCAGATTCTGAATTTGATTTTTGAATTTTATAGATAAGTATTCCGGGTGTTTTCACCTTTTACAAACGGAGCTATAGCACGGTCGTAGATACCCTGAACATACGCGATTGCCATACCATAATTTGTTACAGGTACACCTGCTCTGATTGCCGACTGAAGCCTGTTATGAATTTGTTTTCTTGTTATCATACAGCCACCACATTGTATTACCAGTGAGTATTCTGTTATGGGTCTGGGCATGGTATCTAGTCCCGCCACAACATCATACTTAATCTTTTTACCCGTAAATTTGGTTATCCACCGGGGAATTTTGGTTCTTCCGATGTCGTCGCAGGAGACATGATGGGCACATGATTCCAGAAGAAGTACCCTGTCACCATCTTTTAATCGGGATATTTCAGGAGTGCCTTTGAGATAATTATCAAAATCACCCTTGAAACGGGCAAGCATAATACTGAAACTGGTAAGAGGAATATCCTTGGGGATGGATGCATCGGCTTTAACAAATACCTGAGAATCGGTAATTGCCAGAGCCGGCTTTATCTTTGTCTTTTTAAGGAAAGCGTCGACCTCCCTTTCTTTCAGAACTATGGCAACTGCTTCATTGTCAAGAATATCTCTTATAGCCTGCATTTGAGGAAGAATGAGGCGACCGGCCGGAGCTTCAATATCGATCGGAGTAATGAGAATTACTATATCACCGTAACTGATAAGATCACCAAGCAAAGTCTGCGTTTTATATGAGTGTTCCGGGATTGTATCACGAATCTGTGTTATTAATTCCTCATAATTTCGTTTATCGACCGATGAAAATTCAAAGAGTAAAGTTGCAGTGATTGAAAATATCTTATTTTTAAAGTCAACTGTTGGCTCCTGGATATCAGATTTACTGTGTATTACAATAAATGGAAGGTCGTGATCATGGAAATTCTTTATAAGCTCATCTTCAAATCTTCCCCATGAATTCTCAGCAACGACAAGCAGGGCAAGATCAACAGTCTCAAGTGTTTTTACTGTCCTGTCCACTCTTTTTTGTCCAAGATCCCCTGAGTCATCTATACCTGCAGTATCCACCAGTATCACAGGACCAAAACCCGTGATCTCAAAAGATTTCTTAACAGGGTCGGTGGTTGTTCCGGCCTGGTCAGATACAATAGCAATTTCCTGTCCCGCCAGGCAGTTGATCAGGCTGCTTTTTCCACTGTTACGACGCCCGTAAATTCCGATGTGAGGTTTTGACTCTCTTCCTTTGGTAACCATTCCCTGAAATTTGCTGTAAAATTAACGATTTTTCAACACCCTCAGTGAATCCGGATTGGTTTCAAAGATCATCCAGTGAAAAGCCCAATTTTAGCAGATTGCCTGGTTCCAGAATGGATTTTAGCTTATTTTCATCAATCAATTTCAAAATACTATTGGCTTCAAAGATGCTGATCTTCTTATCTTTCATCAATTGGGCCAATTCAGCAGCCTTGTGATATCCGATATGAGGACTTAAAGCTGTTGTGACAGAAGGACAATTGATAACAGCTTCATATCCTGCAGTTTCATTTATAATCAGTCCTGTGAAAAGATTGTTTAATAAGGTTACATTGCATGAGATAAGCAGATTAATGCTTTCAATAACAGCTGATCCGATAACAGGTATATACGCATTCAGTTCGAGCGTACCTTGTCCGCTGAGAGAGGAGATGAGAACATCATTTGAATATATTTTATGAGCGGCTGAAATGACAAACTCCGGTATAACAGGATTGATTTTCCCGGGCATTATAGAGCTTCCTATCTGCCGGTCAGGTATTGAAAGAGTTTTTGCACCTGCAAGGTCCGAAGACAGAAGACGGAAGTCCGAAGACATTTTTTCAAGATTAACTGCATGGGCTTTTAATGTTGCATGTATCTCTACCCATTTGTCCATATTGGACGTTGCATCTGAAAGGTTTTCACTGTGTGCCAGAGGAAGTCCTGTAAGACTGCGAAGTTCAGGGACAACTTCCATAATAAAAAACCTGGGCAGGGATAGTCCTGTACCTGTTGCACCACCACCAAGATTGACCTGTTTGATTCTTTCAGAACATTTTGACACTCTCCACCAGTCGCGCGAAAGAGCTTCATTGTAGTTGCTGAAGAGTATTCCGAATGAAGATGGTACTGCTAACTGCATCTGAGTATAACCCGGACGAAGCTTATCCCTGTTTTTCTTCTCAAGCTCCTCTGTCTTCTGCCGGAGAAAATTTATTTTTTCTTCGAGTGATTGCAACAGTGTCATTACAGCGACAGTAAGCGCGGTTGGAATTACATCGTTTGTAGACTGATATATATTTGCATCTTCTGTAGGATCAATATAATTATACTCACCACATTTATGACCTGTTTTAAGAAGTGCATTATTGGTAATAATCTCATTGATATTCATATTTATGCTGGTACCGGCACCTCCCTGTACTGCAGGAATAATGAAATGATTAAAATAGTCCCCGGCAGAAACTTCTTTTGCAGATGCACTTAATGCATCAAGGATATCGTTGTTGATTTTTTTGAGAGACAGATCTTTTGGGAATTTAACTTCAGCAGCATTACGGAATTTTCTATAGGTGTTATAGCAGGCAAGTTTTGTGATGCCAACTGCCTTGTACCATTCAACAGGAAATGGGGAGTTGCCAGGAAAATTTTCTCTGGCTCTTTCCGAATGAATACCATATAAGGCATCTGACGGTATCTGTTTTTCTCCAAGAGCGTCTTTTTCGTTACGAAACATAGGTTACGTATTTTTTATTAACCACAAAGGAACACAAAGGTACACTAAGGACTTTTCAACAACCAAATTATTATCAGTGTGAGTATTAGCCCCCCAATTGGGGGGTTGGGGGGTAAAAAGTCACAGAGTTATATGTTGCTGCCGGAAACAGGCAAAGCATAAGCAAGTACGTCTTTTCCGCTGATTTCATTTGGGCAAAGGATGATTAATCTTTCAAGGACATTCCTGAACTCTCTTATATTCCCTGTCCATTGTATTTTTTTCAGTTCTTTTAGAGCATCATTTTTAATTATTTTTTTACTCATTCCGTATTCATTGCAGATCAATGTATTAAAGTGTTCTGCAAGAAGTGAGATATCATCTCCCCTTTCGTTAAGTGCAGGAACGTGAATCAGGATAACACTAAGTCTGTGGTACAGATCCTCACGGAATCCATTATTTTCGATCTCCTTTTTAATGTTTTTATTGGTTGCTGTGATTACGCGTACATTTACGTGAATGTCTTTGTCGGATCCAACCCTTGTGATCTTGTTTTCCTGAAGAGCTCTCAAAACTTTTGCCTGGGCGGAAAGGCTCATATCGCCAATCTCATCGAGAAAAAGTGTTCCTCCGTTTGCCTGTTCAAATTTGCCAATCCTCTGTTTGACGGCTGAAGTGAATGAGCCTTTCTCATGACCAAAAAGTTCACTTTCAATAAGTTCTGACGGGATTGCAGCGCAATTAACTTCAATGAAAGGACCTCTTGCCCTGCTGCTTTTCTCATGTATCTGATGAGCCACCAGTTCTTTTCCGGTTCCATTTGATCCTGTGATCAGTACCCTTGCTTCAGTAGGAGCAACCCTGTCGATCATGCTTTTGACCTTTAGAATTGCTTCCGACTCACCAATAATCTCATACATCTTGCTTACCTTGTTCTTAAGGACCTGAGTCTGTGTAATAAGCGTCGATTTATCCATGGCATTACGGATCGTAATGAGGAGTCTGTTCAGATCAAGTGGTTTTTCAAGGAAATCATAAGCTCCTTTTTTAATTGCTTCAACCGCTGTATCTATATTGCCATGTCCTGAGATCATAATTACCGGTGTATCCGATGAAGTTTCCGATATTTTATGAAGGACCTCGATGCCATCCATCTTAGCCATTTTGATATCACAGAGAACAATGTCGTAAGAATTGGATGAAAACATTTCAAGTCCATTTGGTCCGTCTTCTGCAAGGTCAACTTCATGTTTTTCATATTCCAATACCTCCTTCAGAGTATTCCGGATTGCCCTTTCATCATCAATGACTAATATTTTAGACATTTACTTTTGTCTTTTTACTTTTGTCTTTTGTCTTTACCCACTGTACCTAAGCCACTTCCACATCTCTTTCCAGGAGGTTTTCTTTCCATACATAAGGATACCTGTACGATAAACCTTTGCAGCCATCCAGACAAATGCAGCAAAGGTTACCACCATTAATATCATTGAAACGGCTATCTGCCAGTATGGTACACCAAACGGAATGCGAGCCATCATAACGATGGGAGATGTGAGCGGGATCATTGAACACCAGAATGCCAGAGGGCTTTCAGGATTTTGCATTGTCCCCATTGCGACCATAAGCGCAAGAATAATAGGTATGGTAACAGGAAGCATGAATTGTTGCGTCTCTGTTTCGTTATCAACCGCAGATCCGATTGCTGCGAACACTGAGGCATAAAGCAGATATCCAGTTATAAAATAAAAGATAAAACAGATTATGATCAGTCCCCAGGGTTGATTCATTGCACTGTCAAATAACCTTGAGAATTCGGCAAGCTGCGGTGACATTGTAGCAGCCTGACTCGTTCCTGCTGTCTGTTGATTACCCGCCATTAAGTTCTGTGGCATCGATTGTGAGATTTCTGTATTGGATTTTGGGAGAATTGTGGTTTTTAAAACTGTGACAATTCCGATAGTAAGGAAAATCCAGATGAAAAATTGCGTCAGACCGACAAGGGCAATACCTATAATTTTACCCATCATAAGTTGTATCGGCTTCACCGACGAAATAATTACCTCCACAACTCTGCTTGTTTTTTCCTCTATTACTCCTCTCATAACCTGGGATCCGAAAATGAACACCAGCATATACATCAGGAAACCAAATATGTAGGCCAGGGCCATTGCTATCCCGGTGCTTGTCTTCTTTACGACTCCTGATGAATCAATCTTTATCGTCTGAACAGATACATTTGTCTCGACGTTTTTCATTATTTCATCGAGGTTTTGAATTTTGTATGTCAGTAACTTTTGCCTCTCGATCTCTTTTTTCAGTGAATTTTCAATATGTTGCAGAAGACCAATCGGTGGTTGTTGCTTTGAAATAAGTTGAACAGCATTAGGCGTATTTACCAGTTCCGGTGAAATATAGAGAATTCCATAATATCCTGCCTTTTCAAACGTTTTTTTCAGATCCTCAACTTTAGTGTTTTCAAGGTAGACAAATTCGGCCTCTTTTGTATTTTTAACCACACCTTTGAAAAGATCAGAGTTATCTTCAACTACTGCAATTTTTTTATTTTCACCACCCTGGCTCACCATCAGAATAGTGGGTACTATAATTATTGATGCCATAAGAACAGGTGCAAGAATAGTCATTATAATGAATGATTTTTTTCTTACCCTGGTTATATATTCTCTTTTAATAATTACGGATATCTTGTTCATAATAGAAAGGTTTCGATGTTAATAGCAGGTTTTAATTACGGGCTTCAATTACCCTTATAAAAATCTCATTCATTGATGGCAGCGCCGGATTAAAAGATAAGATTTTGCCCGATTTCATAAGGTTTTGCAGGATATCATTTGTATTGATATCACCGGTAGTTTTCAGTCTGATATTACTTTTATTATTCTCTGTCATCTGGTTCAGAACATTATAATGACCATTCCCCACTATTTTCACATCACCGTCAAATACAAGATCATATTCATTGGCAGCCCATTTGCTACGAATCTCATTAACACTTCCTTCAAGAATTGTTTTTGCCTTGTCAATAAGTGTAATATTATCACACAATTCTTCAACAGATTCCATGTTGTGAGTAGAAAAAATAATTGTAGCTCCTCTTTCCCTGAGGAAAAGGATCTCATTTTTTACAACTTTAGTATTCAGAGGATCAAATCCCGTAAATGGTTCGTCGAAAATCAGAAGTTTGGGTTCGTGAAGGATTGTTGTCACAAACTGAACTTTCTGTTGCATCCCTTTTGAAAGTTCTTCGACTTTTTTGCCCCACCAGTCAATAATATCGAGTTTTTTAAACCAGTATTTAAGTCTTTTCATAGCTTCCGCTTTTGAAAGTCCTTTGAGCTGGGCAAAATACACGGCTTGTTCACCAACCTTCATTTTTTTATACAAACCTCTTTCCTCAGGAAGATAGCCAATAACCTGAACATCAGAAGGTATCAGCTTTCTACCATTAAGAAATAATTCGCCGGAATCAGGTCCGGTAATCTGATTGATGATTCTTATCAGTGTAGTTTTTCCAGCACCGTTAGGTCCCAAAAGACCATAAATGCATTGTTCCGGAACAGACATGCTTACATTATCCAGCGCCAGCGTGTCGCCGTATTGTTTTGTGACATTCTTTGCTTCAAAAAGTGCCATAAGATTAATTTAAGGTATTTTAAATGAAGTGTAAATATAAAAAAAACTCTCGAAACTAAGTCATGGAGCTTCAACTACGGAATAGTACATATTTCGATAGAGTGAGGAATCTCTTTGGCAGAGAGCAACTTCAGAGATCAAGAAGTAAGAACATTTGAACAAACGAAATCAGAAATCAGAACTTTTTCAACTTCTGATTTCAACATTCAAATGTTCTGCATTCAATTGTTCGATTTTAAATTACTCAAAATACCCTTTCATCCTTTCGAAAAAGCCCTTATCGTTTTTGTCAGGATCGGGAGTGAAAGAGTCGGAGTCTTTGAACTTTTCAAATATCTTCAGCTCTTCCTTGTTCATGTTTTTGGGGATCCATACATTCACATTAACAAGCAGATCACCACGGCCATAGCCATTTACTTCAGGTAATCCTTTTCCGCGGAGGCGAAGGATTTTCCCCGGTTGGGTGCCTGGTTCTATTTTTATTTTTACGTTATTATCGACAGTAGGTACTTCTACATGAGTGCCAAGTACAGCATCAGGGATACTTATAAACAGATTAAAGATCAGATCGTTACCTTCTCTTATGAGGTCAGCATGCTCCTCTTCATCGATTACGACCAGAAGATCGCCGTTTATTCCTCCCCTCCTTGGAGCATTTCCTTTACCACCGACCGTCATCTGCATTCCTTTCCCGACACCGGCAGGTATATTGATTTTGATAATCTCTTCTTTTTGGACGATTCCTTCTCCGTAACAGGTAATACACTTTTTGGTTATAGTTTTTCCTTCGCCACCACATGAGGGGCAGACAGATGTAGTCTGCATCTGACCAAGCATTGTATTGGTGAGCCTGGTGACATGCCCTGAGCCGCGGCATGTTGAACAGGTAGATAAACTGGAGGCATCGGCTGCTCCTGTTCCTCCGCAGGTGTCGCATGTATTGTATTTGTTGACTTTTATTTTCTTTTCTGCTCCTGCAGCAATTTCCTGAAGAGTAAGTTTAACTTTTACTCTGAGATTACTTCCCTTGTTCACACTACGTCCACGTCTTCCTCCACCAAAAGCACCAAAACCACCACCAAAAGCATCACCGAAAATATCACCGAATGATGAGAAAATGTCATCCATGGTCATTCCCTGACCAGAGAAACCGCCGCCATTGCTTCCCATTCCGGCGTGTCCATAACGGTCATAACGGGCTTTCTTCTCATCATTACTCAGAACCTCATATGCTTCTGCAGCCTCCTTAAAATTTTCTTCTGATTTCTTATCACCCGGATTCTTATCGGGATGATACTTTAAAGCCTGTTTCCTGTATGCTTTTTTTATCTCCTCCTTTGTGGCCTCTTTTGATACTCCAAGCACCTCATAATAATCTCTTTTTCCCATTTTTTTTATTTATATTTTATTCGGCCATTTTCCCGGATTGAGGACTAATATTCAAATTTTATTCACCTACAACGACTTTCGCAAATCTCAAAACTTTGTCTTGTAAATAATATCCTTTTAATATTACCTCTACCACTTTTCCCTTTTTTCCGTCCTCGGCGACAGGAACATTTGCAACAGCCTCATGAAGATCAACATTAAAATCACTGTTCAGTGCTTCAATCTCCTTTATTCCATTTTGTTTAAGAAATTCGCTGAACTTATTATAGATGATATCGATACCATCTTTCATTGCAGCGCAGTCGGTCGTCGTGTCCATATTTTTTAAGGCCCTTTCAAAATCGTCCATCAGGGGAATGATGCTTACGAGCAGGTTCTCACCGGCATATTTTGATAATTCCATTTTTTCCCTGAGTGTTCTTTTTCTGTAATTATCAAATTCTGCCGAAAGACGAATGTACTTATCCTGCATTTCTGCCAGTTTTTCCTCAACAGCCTTAACTTCGGGGACAACTTTGTCAGAAGCTCCGTTCTCTCCGGTTGAATTTTCAGAAGATTGTGTGGTTGATTCCCCTGAATCGATGGTCTCCTGTTTTTCCTTGTTGCTACTATCGGAATTTATAGTATTTTCTTTATTTTCAGTTGTTTTGTCAAAGTAATTCTGTATTGCCTCATCCTGGTACTTCATCTTTTTCTTCATCATCATTCAGCATATTTCAATTTCATATCATTGTTAACAAATTGCCTGCCAAGCTCCAGGAGTTGACAAATTGGCAGGGGATTTAGGATTAAGGGACTAAGAGACTTAGGGACTTAGCGACTTAGGGAGTTTGAACAAGCATGTTTTAGCCATTAAGTCTCCATGTCACTTAGTCTCTCAGTCTCTTAGTCATTGTTATGGTATTCGTTGAATATCAGCACCGATTGCATTCAACCGTTTATCAATATTCTGATAGCCACGGTCGATCTGCTCAATATTGTGAATAACACTTTTTCCGTCTGCAGAGAGTGCGGCGATCAGCAGTGCTACTCCGGCTCTGATATCAGGTGATGACATCACCGTACCTTTAAGTCTGATCTTTTTATCCTGCCCAATAACAGTTGCTCTGTGCGGATCACAAAGAATAATCTGTGCGCCCATATCAATCAGTTTATCAACAAAAAACAGACGACTTTCAAACATTTTCTGGTGGATAAGAACAGCCCCTTTTGCCTGTGTTGCAATGACAAGGAATACACTGAGCAGATCAGGAGTGAGACCTGGCCAGATAGCATCAGAAATAATCATTATTGATCCATCTATAAAAGTCTCTATTTCATAATGTTTCTGAGCCGGTATAAAGATATCGTCACCTCTTCTCTCGAGGTTGATTCCAAGCCGGCGAAAAGAATCCGGTATTATTCCAAGGTTCTCGTACGACGTGTTTTTAATAGTGATCTCCGATTCTGTTATTGCAGCCATTCCAATGAAGGATCCAATTTCAATCATATCGGGCAGAATAGTATGGACACATCCGCAAAGACCTGAAACTCCATCAATATAAAGAAGGTTGGATCCGATACCCTGTATTTTTGCTCCCATTGAAACCAGCATCCTGCAGAGTTGCTGAACATATGGTTCACAGGCTGCATTGTATATTGTGGTGCGACCCTTTGCAAGAACCGCCGCCATAATTATATTGGCGGTACCGGTAACAGAAGCCTCATCGAGGTGCAAATAAGCACCTGTCAATGACTGTGCTTCAACTTTAAAAAACGGATCTTTCGAATCAAATTCAAATCGGGCTCCCAGTTTTTGGAAACCGGTAAAATGTGTATCAACTCTGCGCCGCCCGATTTTATCACCTCCCGGTTTAGGGATAAAAGCTCTGCCAAACCTAGCAAGAAGTGGGCCGACGATCATTATCGATCCTCTCAGACTGGAACTCTGTGCTCTGAACTCACTCGTCTGGAGATAATCAAGATTTACATTTGTTGCCTCAAAGCTCGTAACAGAATCCGATTCTCTCGTGACCTTAACTCCCATAGATCTGATCAGTTCGATCAGCATTTTTACATCACTTATATCGGGAATATTCCTGATTGTAACTTTTTCTGAAGTAAGGAGAATTGCACAGATTACCTGCAAGGCTTCATTTTTGGCTCCCTGAGGTGTTATTTCTCCCTTAAGGGATCTTCCTCCATTAACAATAAAAGTAGCCATTAACGTCTGCTGTGTCCTTTTTTCTTTATGAATTGTTTGTTTTGTTGCTTGCCATGGGGTTTTCCAAGAGGCTTTCTCTTGACAGGCGGTATCAGTTCTCTGACTTCCAGAATTCTTACTCCCTCAGTCATTAACAGTTTTCCCTTAGATAATAATTTCATGTCTTTAATTATCACCTCGTCAGCTACCTGCCCTCTGTTCCATGTGATATATGATTTTTTCATCTGATTAACGATCAGGGTAGTAAGGTATTCCTTTTCACCTCCTTCTTCCATTTCACAAGCAGCATCAATCATAAGTTCGATGATGCGTCCATAGTGGAGAAATCTGATGTCACCCTGCTTGTAAGGTACCTGCTTTGGTTTTTCAACAAACTTCGACGGTTCAGGAACAGGATATGGAGAATCAATATCCAGCTCAAAGCTTGCAATCAGGGCCAGATGATCCCATAATTTATGTTTAAAATCGCCCACATCACGGAGATGTGGATTAAGATTGCCCATTATCGAAATTATGGTCTTTGCAGCACGGTTCCTTTCGTCCCTGTCCTCAATGGACTTAATATGATCAACCATTTTCTGAACATTTCTTCCATATTCAGGCAATGACATTCTTTTCCTCTGAGTATTGTAATCGTAAGTCATTATATGCTTTTTATTTTATGCAAAGCTAGTAATTTAAAGTAAATTCGCGATAGAATGCTGAATGGTAAATCATGAAGATAATTCTTTCTATATCCCTTTATATAATCTCTTTTTTAATTGCCGATGCCTCGGATGGCTATAAAAGGAATCCTTTTATTGACGTTATTCACTATGAGTTTTCAGTTTCAGTCAGCGACACAAATAATGTAATTTACGGACATGCTGCAATAACCATAAAATTTACCGGACCTGTCAGAACTCTTGAACTGGATCTCAAAAACAAAGGAACCGGAGAGAAAGGTATGATAGTGCAAAATGTTGTTTTTAATGGTGGAAAAATCAGCTGGATTCATACGGATAACAGAATTAAGATCAGCATGAATGAATCAACAGTGACCGGATCAGAGGGAGTTTTTTTTATTGATTATTCAGGTGTACCGGCTGATGGCTTGATAATATCTGATAATAAGTTCGGAAGACGAACCTTTTTTGCAGATAACTGGCCCGACAGAGCAAGCAATTGGATTCCCTGTATTGACCACCCTTACGACAAGGCAACAGTAGATTTTATTATTACATCACCTGATCATTATGAAGTTGTTGGGAGCGGATATCTGGTGGAGGAGAGCTGCTTGCCCAAAGAAACAAAACTGACTCACTGGAAAGAAGATGTACCGATAGCTACCAAAGTCATGGCAATTGGGATTGCTCCTTTTGCGGCAAAGTTGGAAGCCAATGTTAATGATATCCCTGTATGGAGCTGGGTTTTCGCAGAAAACAGAACCGAGGGATTTAATGACTATTCAGTCGCAATAAAACCGCTTGCCTTTTATAGCCGGCTCATTGGACCTTACCCTTACGAAAAGCTGGCAAATGTACAATCGAAAACAATCTTTGGTGGTCTGGAGAACGCGGGCTGCATATTTTATTCCGAGAATTCAGTTACCGGGAAAAGCAGGGCAGAAAACCTTATGGCCCATGAAATTGCACATCAGTGGTTTGGGAATTCTGTCACTGAGAATGACTGGCATCATATCTGGTTAAGTGAGGGATTTGCAACTTATCTTGCTGCAGTATACCAGGAAAAAACTTATGGGAAACAGAAACTCGATGAGACAATGAAATCGGCACGCGACCGCGTTATAGGATTTTCTTTAAGATCGCCAAAACCTGTCGTCGATACAACAGTCACAGATCTTATGAGATTACTGAATGCTAACTCATACCAGAAGGGAGCCTGGATTCTTCATATGTTACGAAGAGAACTGGGCGATGATCTGTTCTGGAAAGGAATGAGGTTATATTATGAAGATTACAGAAATAAAAATGCTCTTACACGAGATTTTCAGATGGTTATGGAGAAGGTCAGTAACAGGGATCTTGGAAAGTTTTTTAATCAGTGGCTTTTTGTCGCAGGCCAGCCCGATCTGAAAATTTATGCAGACTCAGGTAAAAGAAAAGGATTTACTGATCTGATCATCGAGCAGACCCAGGATAGACTGTATAGTTTTGAGATTGAGTTGCAGATTAAGGATTTAAAAGGAACTCACATGCTTAAAATCCCTGTAACAGATAGAATTACGAGAAAGACTATTCCATTTGAAAAGATAATTGAGGTTCTTCCGGATCCGGATATTAACCTATTGTTCAGGATGGTTCCCGATCAGAATAAAACCACAATCAGACCTATAGTCCCAGAAACTGAATAGCGAGGCCTGAAAAGAAAATCACTCAATTACTTAACACCCATGAGCTGCCATTGAAAATATACTCCTTAACATTTATATTTTGAGTATTAAGCAGTTTCCTCGAATCGCTGATGAATTTTTTCATAAGTAGGAAAGCCTCGGGTCTGTCGAAAAAATCAGGTTTGGTTTCGAATTCCGAGCAGGGAAGGATAAAGAATTTTTTTCTGTATTTTTCGATTGGAGTATAAACCCATGTGAGGTAATATCCGGCATTTGAAATAAAATATTTATCACCATTCTTCGCAAAGTCAATTCTAACCATTGACCCGCCATCGGTTTTAGGTTTTCTCTGATTTGAAACAAAATTACCAAGAGAGTAGACAACAATCCCATCTTTTCCGGTAATATTATTTTTAGTCACAACCATCTTCTGCAGAACATGAGGGTGAGAACCTATTACCATGTCAACACCCAGTGATTGGAAGTATTCTGCAAGATCAGTCTGACTTTTTGTCGGGATTGTATCATATTCTGTTCCCCAGTGCAAAAACAGTATTATGATATCGGCTTTCTTTTTTTTGGCTTTATTAATATCACTGGTAATTGATACTTTATCCAGCATATTGACGATTACCGGCTCCGGGACTTTTATTCCGTTGGTACTATAAGTATAATTAAGCAGGGCTATTGATGCTCCATTCCTGTGAATCATCAGCGGAGTGAGACTATCACGGCATATTGAATTAAGAAATGTACCGGTATGCGGAATTCCGATACTATCCAGCCTATTGATAGTATTTATAATCCCATTCTTGCCCCTGTCGGCTGCATGATTATTTGCAGTGACAAGGTAATCAATACCGGCATTTTTGCATGCTACTGAAAGTTCAGCCGGTGAACTGAACTGAGGATACCCCATATACGGAGAACCAGCAAGTGTAACCTCAAAATTTGCGATTGCGATATCCGCTTCGTTTATTACTGGTTTTATATATTTAAACACATCATCATAATTATATGCATGTGTCTCCCTGTTCTCTGCCGACCAGATCTGTTCATCATGGCCCATAATATCACCAATAAAAAGCAGGGAAATTTTGTCACCGGATGTTTGCTGACCCTGGCTTTTAGCTGAAAAAAAAGGAGAAATAAAAACCGATAGAAGCAGTAACAATCTGAGATTGACAGACATTCGATTCATAGCTATTTTTTATCAAGTTGCAGATTATCAGATTGATAATTGTCTTTTCAAAGATAACTTAAAATGTTTTGTAATTCTTCAAAATTAAGCTAACATTTTCGTTTATAAATATAGTTACCATTTAACCACAGAGTTACTACGTGGTTAATGGATTTCATTCTTTTTCTATTCATTATATTTGCGGGATTATTTTATAAAAACCTATGCACCTGAATAGCAAAAAGAAATGGATAGTCAGTATCAGGAAGCTTGTTCTGTTTACATGGCCCCTTTTTATATCTATTCTTGTTTTCCTGAGTACCAGGTTATCAATACGACACGCCGGATTTATAGAACATTATTATTCAAAGGGAATTTATCCAATTATTGCAAAGCTCTTTTCCTCTTTTAGCCACCTCATTCCCTTTTCATTATGGGATGTCTTTTGGGTACTTGTTATAATGTTGATAATTACTGGATTAATCCTATCTATTTTAAAAAAAATAAAATTTGGCTGGTATATCTTGCGAACAGCTCAGTTGCTGGCTATACTTTACTCACTATTCTATATATTATGGGGTTATAACTATTTCAGACCAAAAATTGAAAAACGGATTGGCTGGGAGAATTCAAAAGATGATGAATTGATTTTCAGATCGATTCTTGATACTTTAATTGTAAAAACCAATTGCAGCTACCTTTCTATTTCATCTTCCGATTACTCAAAAATTGATTCGCTTGTGGAAGAGTCTTACCGTAAAAACAGTTCCGAATTAGGCATCAATTATCCAAACGGTACCAGACGACCAAAAACGATGGTTTTCAGTAATTTATTCTTAAAATCAGGCGTAAGCGGTTATTTCGGACCATTCTTCAACGAGATCCATGTAAATCACTACCTTCTTCCGATAGATTATCCTTTTGTGCTTGGCCACGAGAAAGCACACCAGTTTGGTATTACCAGTGAAGCAGAGGCTAATCTTGTTGCATTTGTAATTTGTATAAAATCAGAAGACCAACGTTTGAAATACTCGGGATATCAGTCATTACTTCTCTATTTTCTAAAGGATGCCTCTCAGATGAAAGGGTACAAGGATTATGTAAATAGGCTCGATAAGAGAGTAATAGGGGATTTACGATTTCGACAGAAGTATTACGAGGGAATGCAAAACAAAACTCTTTCAAAGATACAGACCGCTGCTAATAATAGTTACCTGAAAGTTAATCATATTGAAAAAGGGGTTATGAATTATAACCAGGTTGTTTCTCTGGTGATAAGTTGGTACAATAATTCGAATAATTATTAACTTTGCCCGCTTAAATTTAATATGACCCTGATAAAAATTCAGGGTATATTCATGAGAGGAAAAGAGCATCATCTCGATATTAAAAAGATTTCCTTAGCTGGTCTGGTTATAACCCTTGGTGTAGTTTACGGTGATTTAGGGACCAGTCCTCTTTATACTATGAGGGCAATTCTGCTCGCCGGGAAAGAAAACATTAACGAACTATTAATATACGGATCTTTATCGTGTATATTCTGGACACTGACACTTCAGACCACAGTCAAATATATCATTATTACACTTAGGGCTGATAATAACGGGGAGGGAGGAATTTTTGCACTCTTTGCCCTGATCAGGAAAAAATCGGGCTGGGCGGCGATTCTCACCATGATCGGTGGTGCAGCCTTACTTGCTGATGGTGTAATAACGCCTTCAATTACAGTGACATCGGCAATTGAAGGGCTAAAGCTTTTCAATACCAACATTCCGGTTATTCCAATTGTTCTGATCATTTTCGGCGCATTGTTTTTTATTCAGCAATTTGGTACTAATTTTGTCGGAGGCTCGTTTGGACCCATTATGGTTGTGTGGTTTTTGATGTTAGGGATCTTTGGATTTTCCCAACTTATACATTATCCCGACATCTTTCGGGCTCTCAGTCCGGTTTTTGCAATCAGGTTTCTGAGTGATTATCCGGGAGGATTTATTCTGCTTGGCGCTGTTTTTCTCTGCACAACGGGAGCGGAGGCGCTTTATTCCGACCTTGGTCATTGCGGAAGGGCTAACATAAGAGTATCCTGGATATTTGTCAAGATTACCCTGTTGCTCAACTATTTCGGACAAGGCGCATGGGTGATGATGAATAATATTTCCGGTGCAGATCTGAATCCCTTCTATTCGATTATGCCAAAGTGGTTCCTTCTTCCGGGAATATTAATTTCGACTGCAGCCGCTATAATAGCAAGCCAGGCCCTTATAAGTGGATCATATACCCTTCTTAGCGAAGCTGTCTCCCTGAATTTCTGGCCAAAGATCAGGATATTACATCCTACTTTTATTCGGGGGCAGGTCTACCTGCCATTTGTAAACTGGTTCCTTTGGATCACCTGTAGCCTCGTTGTATTCTTCTTCAAAGAATCTTCAAACATGGAAGCTGCCTATGGTTTAGCTATTACCATTACAATGATAATGACCACCTTATTATTGTCATATTATTCTTATCAAAGAGGATGGAACCACAGGTTGGTTTTGTTAATGCTGACGGTTTATCTTACGATTGAAGGGAGTTTTTTAATTGCTAATCTTCATAAATTCAAATACGGAGGATGGTTTACCCTGTTACTGGCATCTGGCTATTTCCTGATCATGTTCGGATGGTATTTCGGTCGGAAATTAAAAAACCGATATGTAACCTTCACGGATCTGTACAAATATATTGATCTCTTTAAGGACCTGTCCAAAGATGATTCTGTGCCTAAAGCAGCAACCAACCTTGTATATATCATAAGGGCCAACAGACCGGATCAGGTTGAATCAAAGGTGATTTATTCAATATTCCAGAAGCAACCCAAACGGGCAGATACATACTGGCTTTTACATGTGGACAGGATTGATGAACCGGACCGGATTGATTATCAGGTTAACCAGATTATTCCGGGAGTTCTGATCAGAGTTGATTTTCATATCGGATTTAAGGTTGAGCCAAAAATTAATCTCTATTTCAAGGAGGTGCTGGAAGATATGACAGCATCCGGAGAAATAAAACTCGAAAGTACTTTTGATTCACTTAGAAAGCATTCTATGCCTGCCGATTTCAGATATATACTAATAGACAGGATTATGCCTCGAGATTATAAACTTTCGGGCATGGAAAATGTCACACTTGCACTCCATAGTCTGTCAAGGCTTTTTTGTATTTCAGATGTAAAAGCTTTACAGCTCGATTCTGCAAATACTATTGAGGAACAAGTACCTATTACTATTGATCAACCTGTGGAAACAAGAATTAGCAGGTTAAAGTAAATAGTTTCTGAAATGGATAAGAGCTTTCAGGAATACCTCATGGATCAAAAAAACTTATTTCTGAACTCTCATCAGGGATTTAATTCTTCATTAGCTTCGTCCAGATCGTTATGGTCGTCGCCCCCTAAACTGTAATAATTATTCTCTTCATCTTCATTTCCGGTAAATTCCAGCTCATCATCAGGTTCTGAACCCGGAATATCCAGATCCTTACCTGATACATCATCGTTAAAAGCCTTTTCGTTATTTGCTCCTGTTTTAAATTTGTCAACTGATTTTTTGATATTGGGAGGATCCTCCGGATTTATGTTTCTGACTTTGTGATATTTTCCATAAATGTCTTCGCGTGGAGGATATGAAGGGTATCCTTGTTGATCCTCTGTATATTGTGCATCCTTTTCACAGAGATCCTGGTTAGCTTTGCCGGGTTTTGTTTTCATATAATTTCAGACAACGAAATGTCCGTTTTGTTAATCGTTATAATAACATATTTCTTCTGTAAAAACTTACTCAAAACAACTCATAAAGAGTTCTCAAATATAAACAATGACACCTCTTTTATTGTTCAGTATTTATATTGAAAAAATTAGGCATAGTATACCTTGTATTTACATCCATTGATTTTCAAGCGATTTTGGATTTTTAGTTCAAGGTTTCATTAATCAATTTTGTTTTAGACCGGGATAAGCTATATAAAAACTGTTTATTGTTATATTTGTATTCATTAATATTGAACGTCATGTCTTAGAATCTGTATTTTGTTTAATAAAAATGAAGTACTAATACACATTCAACACCTCTAGATTATGTTGTTGGTACAAGATATTACTTTCTGGCCTTTTATAGTTTTCGCATTTGTTGTAATTTCCCTTATTGGAATAATGATTGGTCTTTCCTGGGTCCTGGGAGAGCGGCATAAGGAAAAGGCTACTGATGAACCTTACGAGTCGGGTATACCTCCCACAGGTGATGCCCGGTTACGGTTTTCTTCCGGTTTTTATATTATCGCTATGTTTTTTGTCATTTTCGACCTCGACGCTGCCTTTATTATGCTATGGGCAGTATCATTCCGCGAACTAGGTCTTGCCGGCTATATTGGAATATTGATATTTATAGGATTACTGGTCGTACTGTTGATATATGAGCTGAGCATCGGAGCTCTTGACTTTGGACCAGACGGGAAGAAAATACTGAAGTCTAAAAAAAGGATAAAAGAAGAACTCCGATGATAAAAGCCAATGACAGATATTCCGGAATGGAAAAGCAAGTTACCGATGATATTGGAAGATCTTTATTACTTGGCAGGCTTGACAATATGATTTCCTGGGGAAGAAAGAACTCAATATGGCCATTTAGTTTTGGACTATCGTGTTGTTTTGTCGAAATGGCAACAGCACTTACCAGCAGGTATGATATCGCCCGGTTTGGTGGAGAGGTGATCCGTGGAACGCCTCGTGAGGCGGATGTATTGGTTGTTGCCGGTACTGTGTTTCTTAAGATGGCTCCTATTATACAAAGGTTGTATGAACAGATGATGGCTCCCAGATGGGTAATCTCAATGGGATCATGTGCAAATTCGGGTGGGATGTACGATATCTACAGTGTTGTTCAGGGTGTCGATAAGTTTTTACCTGTTGATGTTTATGTTTCCGGCTGTCCTCCTCGTCCCGATGCCTTTCTTGAAGGGCTTTTGTTATTGAGGGAATCCATTGGCAAGGAGGTACGTCCCCTCAGTTGGGTTATCGGACCTCAGGGAATTCACAAAGCTGAAAAGGTTTCACTTCGGGATAAAAAGCAGGAAGAACGATCCAAAATGAGTGTCATCAGGCCAATAAATGAGATTTAATACCTGTTTTAGAATGTAGATGTTAATATGAGTAGAGCAGATTACAATATCATTTCTGAACTTGTATCAAATTTTGGTGGTTCTGCTGTACTCTATGAACAGATGACGATGGATGGGACATCAACCATCTGGACAGACAGAAGCAACCTTGTTCAGATTTTAAAATATCTGAAAAACGAAATCACGCTTCCTTTTAGAATGCTTTATGACCTGACATGTATCGATGAACGGATAAGAAACAAGCGGGAAGGCCAGCCGGCAAGCGATTTTTCAGTTGTCTACCACCTTACCTCCTTTGACAGAAATCAGGACATCAGGATAAAGGTAGCTCTGAAAGATGAGGATTTAAACATTCCTAGTATAACAACAGTATGGGAATCAGCTAATTGGTATGAGCGTGAAGTATTTGATATGTTTGGTATAAACTTCACTGGCCATCCTAAACTTTCCAGAATACTGATGCCAAAAAGCTGGAAGGGACATCCATTAAGGAAAGAGCACCCGGCCAGAGCTACGGAACTTGATCCGTTTGTTTTGACAGATATTATAAGAGACGAAGAAGATTCAAATCTTAAGTTTAGTCCTGAAGAATATGGATTGAACACAAAAAGTGAGGACAGTGATTTCATGTTTTTGAATATTGGGCCACAACATCCGGGGACGCACGGTTTATTACGGCTTATCGTTCAACTAAATGGTGAAGATATTGTAAACATAATACCTGATATAGGATTCCATCACAGGGGTGCCGAGAAAATGGGTGAAAGACAATCGTGGCATACGTTTATTCCTTACACCGATCGTATTGATTATCTGAGTGGTGTGATGAATAACCTGGCGTACCTTCTCTCTGTTGAAAAATTAGCCGGTATTGAACCACCCGACAGGGCAAAGGTTATCCGTATAATGATGAGCGAATTGTTCCGGATCGCCAGCCATCTGGTATGGCTGGGAACATTTGCACAGGATCTGGGACAGATGTCCCCTGTTTTCTATGCATTCAACGACAGGGAAAGAATCTTTGACATAGTAGGCGCAATCACGGGTGGCCGTATGCATCCATCGTGGTTCAGGATTGGCGGTGTAGCTCATGACCTGCCGGAGGGATGGGATAAGCTAATGCAGGAATTTGTAAATTACTTTCCAAAGAGACTTAAAGAATTTGATAATATTGTTCTTAAAAACCGGATACTAAAAGCAAGAACCATAGGTATCGGAGTATATACAACTCAGGAGGCTATCGAATGGGGAATCACCGGTTCGGGACTCAGAGCAACCGGCTTTGACTGGGATTACCGCAAGAAAAGACCCTATTCAGACATAGATAAATTTGACTTTGATGTCCCGCTCGGGAAGAATGGTGACTGTTACGACAGGGCGCTGGTAAGAATGGAGGAGATGCGTCAGAGCCTGAGGATCGTTCAGCAGTGCATAAATAACATGCCGGCCGGTCATTACAAATCAGATCATCCTCTTGCAATACCACCCAGAAAAGACAAAACCATGACAGACATAGAAACACTCATCACTCATTTTGTAGGTGTCTCATGGGGACCTGTCATACCTGCTGGAGAAGCTATGATACCTATCGAGGCAGCAAAGGGAAGCAATGGTTATTACCTGATAAGCGATGGAGGTACATCCTCGTACCGTTCAAGAATACGAACTCCGTCTTTCCCTCATGTGCAGATGCTGCCATTTATTGCAAAAGGATATACAATACCAGACCTGCTGGCAATACTGGGAGCGATGGATTTTGTTTTGGCTGATCTGGATCGTTAAAAAAAGGAGAAAGTGAACAGTATAAGACAAAAGATAAAAGTCACAAGACAAAAGTTAGAAGCAAACCAGTAACCAGCAACAAGCAACCAGCAAAAAATTAATTTACGATGCTGACTGAAGAAGAAATAAAAGAGATAACAGAAGAAATAAAACAATATCCTTACCCGTCAGTGGCTTGCATAGATGCACTGAAGATCATTCAGCATCATCGGGGATGGGTGTCAGATGAGTCAGTGAAGGATATTGCTCAATTGCTGAATATTTCAAATGAAGAGGTCGATAGTGTCGCCACATTTTATAGCAGGATCTATCGGAAACCTGTAGGCAGGAATGTTATACTTATCTGCGACAGTGTTAGTTGCATGGTAATGGGATATGAATCGTTATATGAGTACATTTCAAAGAAACTTGGAATCAGCTTCGGGTGTACAACATCCGACGGACGGTTCACACTTCTCCCAATATCATGTCTTGGCGATTGCGATAATGCTCCTGCCATGATGATCAACTATGATCATTTCAACAGGCTTTCAATAGAAATGATTGACGAATTATTGGCGCGATATAAATAATCTGCGATGGAAAGGCCATTGACCAAACATATTAAACCGGGCTCTGATGCTTATAACCTGGAAGATTACAGGCAAGCCGGTGGATATGTAAGTCTCCGTAAAGCGCTGAAAAATATGGAGCCGGGCGAGGTGACAAATTTAGTTAAAGCTTCAAATTTACTCGGACGAGGGGGCGCAGGTTTTCCTACAGGAATTAAATGGAGCCTGGTGCCGGTGGAAGGAGATAGATCAAAACCAAAATACCTGATATGTAATGCCGATGAGATGGAACCAGGAACTTTTAAAGACAGGTATCTTCTGGAAGGTAATCCACATCAGCTTATTGAAGGAATGATTATTTCAGCTTACGCTATTCAGGCAGAAAAAGCATATATATTTCTTCGCTGGGCTTATAAAAAAGCCGAGGCGGGACTTCGCAAAGCAATAGATGAAGCTTATAGGGCAGGTTATCTTGGAAAAAATATTCTCGGATCAGACTTTAATCTCGATTTGTATGTACACTCCAGTGCCGGAAGATATATCTGTGGAGAAGAGACAGCTTTGCTAAACTCACTTGAAGGGAAAAGAGCTGTACCAAGGACAAAACCGCCATTTCCTGCAATAAGCGGTTTGTTTGGAAGACCTACTGTAGTTAATAACGTTGAAACACTATCGTGGATTTCACATCTTGTTGAAAATGGTGCTGACTGGTTCAAAGGCTTAAGTATGACTGCTACAGGTGGAACCAAGCTCTTTGGAGTAAGCGGGAAAGTTAAAAATCCCGGAATATGGGAGCTGCCCCTGGGAATAACTGTACGGGAACTTCTTGAGGAACATGCCGGAGGCATGACAAGTGGATACAAATTCAGAGGAGCATTACCAGGAGGGGCTTCTACCGACTTTCTTATTGAAGAACATCTCGATGTAAAAATGGATTTTTCAACAGTTGCCGCTGCTGGAAGCAGACTTGGAACAGGTACAATGATTATTCTTGATGATAAAACCTGCCCTGTCGCCTTCATTCATAATGTTGAAAAATTCTTTGCTCTCGAAAGTTGCGGCTGGTGTACACCATGCCGCGAAGGTCTCCCCTGGGTTGAAAAGATGCTCGCATCAATCGAGGAGGGTACAGGAAAAATGGAATACATTGATTTGCTTAATTTTAATGCAAAATATTTTGGTCCGGGTAATACCTTCTGTGCTCATGCACCGGGAGCTGCAGAACCATTACAGAGCGGGCTGAAATATTTTCATGATGATTTTGTAAAGCATATTGATGAAAAAAAATGTCCCTGGAGGTAAATATGGCTAAGATCCGGATAGACGGAATAGATTACGAGGTAAAACCGGAAAAGAATCTTCTTGAAACTTGTCTGGCTCTTGGAATTGATATACCTCATTTCTGCTTTCATCCTGCTCTTGGTTCAGTCGGTGCATGCAGACTTTGTGCAGTAAAGAAATTCAGGGATAAAGATGACACAAAAGGGCGCATTGTTATGTCGTGCATGGAACCTGTTACGGAAGGGCTGATTATTTCAGTTAACGATAGCGACGCAAAATCATTCAGATCATCTGTAATCGAAAGTCTGATGACTAATCACCCTCACGATTGTCCGGTTTGTGACGAAGGTGGTGAATGCCATTTACAGGATATGACAGTTATGACCGGCCATAATTACAGACGTTTTGATTTCTCCAAAAGAACTTATTATAACCAGGAATTGGGGCCATTCATAAGCCATGAGATGAACCGTTGTATTCAATGCTACAGGTGTGTCAGGTTTTATAGGGATTATGCTGGTGGAAAAGATCTTAATGTCTTTGCCTCACGAAACCACGTTTATTTTGGACGGCATGAAGATGGAACCCTGGAAAATGAATTCAGTGGTAATCTTGTTGAGGTATGTCCGACGGGAGTCTTCACAGATAAAACATTGAAAAAGCATTTCACCCGCAAATGGGATCTGTCCAATGCTCCTTCAGTCTGTGTGCATTGCAGCGTAGGCTGTAATACAATTGCCAGTGAACGATATGGCTCACTGAGACGGATAATGAGCAGGTATAATGGGGCTGTGAACGGATATTTTATTTGTGACAGGGGACGTTTCGGATACGAATTTGTAAATGATGAAAATAGGATACAAACTGCACAGATCCGTTCTGAAAAAAACATGAAACCTGAACCGGTTGCAAACGACCTTCTGTTTTCTTCACTGGAAAAGTCATTTTCAAAAGATAAAAAAATTATTGGAATAGGTTCACCAAGAGCATCTCTCGAATCCAACTTTGCCTTATTGTCTCTTGTGGGGCAGGATAATTTCTATCATGGCATCTCAAATAATGAATATCTGTTAACCAAAATAGTCACAGAGTACTTAAAGAATAGTGGTGTACACACTCCTTCTTTGAAACAGATCGAAAAGGCTGACGCAGTATTGGTTCTTGGTGAAGATCTGATCAATTCGGCACCGATGATTGCGCTCGCTCTGCGCCAGGCTGCCCGCAATGTGGCGGACGACGAAGCACAGAAGAAAGGTATCCCGTTATGGAACGATGCACCGTTACGGGAACTGATGCAGGATTCAAGATATCCTGTATTTATTGCCACACCTTTTACCGATTCTCTAGATGAAATTGCGAAGGAAGCGTTTCGAGCTTCATATAACGATATTGCAAATCTGGGATTCACAGTTGCTAAAAATCTGGACAAGAATCTACCGGATACAATGTCAGGCGAAAAAGAGGTTCAGATACTTGCAGGCAAGATTGCACATTCGTTGAAAAATGCCCGGAATCCTTTAATTATTTCAGGGGTAAGTTCTGGTAATGAAGCAATAATAGTTGCAGCATTAAATATTACCTCTGCACTATTGTCTTCCGGTATAAATGTCATGCTTAGTATGGTACTGCCGGAATGCAACAGCATGGGATTATCGTTACTTCCCGGCAAATCATTTGGAGATGCTTTAATATTCGTTGAAAATGAAAAGATTGACACACTTGTTGTCATTGAAAATGATTTGTACAGAAGAGCAACTGAAGATTCGATCAATGAACTGTTTAAGAAAAGCAGGCAGGTAATTGTTCTCGATCATCTTCCGAACAAAACTGTTCAGAATGCTGATTTTTTACTGCCGGCAGCTACATTTGCTGAATCGGAAGGTACGATTGTAAATAATGAAGGCCGGGCTCAACGCTTTTACAAAGCAATAAACAATAAAAAACCGCTAAAGGAAAGCTGGAGATGGATTGCAGATCTTATACAAATCAGGTATGGAAAGGTTTCATGGACCCGGTTTGATGATATTGTTGAATCTCTTGCCAATGATTTCCAGGTCTTCAATAAGTTAAAGCAATATGTGCCTGGCGCAGACTTTCGTATGCTGAATATGAAAATACCACGACAGACAATACGTTACAGTGGCAGGACAGCAATGAATTCAAATGTTGCGGTTAGTGAACCAAAACTTCCACAGGATACTGATTCCCCATTAGCATTTAGCATGGAGGGGCAGCAGGAAATTCCTCCATCTTCGCTTGTCCCGTTTTACTGGACACCCGGATGGAACTCAGTACAGGCTATGTATAATTATCTCGATGAACCAAATGCATCCATGAAAGGTGGTGATCCCGGAGTCAGACTGATTGAGCCGGCCGGGGCAAGCAAAAATGTTTATTTCAAACAAGAAACTAAGATCTCAAAGGTTAATGAGGGTGAATACCAAATTGTTCCTGTATATCAGATCTTTGGAAGCGAGGAGCTTAGTTCCAATGGTCCTTCAATTCTGCAAAGAATTCAGGATCCTTTTGTGTTGATGAACCAGAAAGATGCCGATATTCTTATTGTAAAGGATGGTGATCATGTTCAGCTTGAACTTTTAAATACTAAATTGAAAGTAAAAATTAAAATCGATAAAAGTCTTGTTCAGGGATTGGTCGCTTTGTCTGTAAATTTACCAGGTATGCTATTTGTGGAAATTCCTGGTAGTGGGAAATTTCATAAACTATAACTTATCGTTCATGAAATATATCTTTATAATAGCCGGAGTACTTTTGATAGCATTGTCTATTGCAGCCGGATTGATCTGGGTTGAAAGAAGGCTTCTTTCAGTCTGGCAGGACAGACTGGGTCCGAATCGCGTAGGTCCGTTGGGTCTCGGACAAGTAATTGCCGATACAATTAAGCTATTTTTCAAAGAGGACTGGGTCCCTCCCTTTTCAGACAAGCCGGTTTTTATATTAGCTCCGGGAATTCTGATGATAACCATACTGCTGACATTTGCAGTTGTACCCTTTGGTCCGAATTTTTATGTATTTGACTCTAACATTGGTGTCCTGTTTTTTCTTGGAAATTCATCGCTGGGTGTTTATAGCATTGTTCTGGGTGGATGGGCATCAAATAACAAATATTCATTGATAGGAGCCATGAGAGCATCAGCACAGATGCTTACTTACGAAGTATTCATGGGTCTTTCGCTGATGGGGGTAGTAATGATGGCTGACAGCTTTAGTTTTTGTAAGATCGTTGAGGCACAGAAGGGAGGGTGGTTCTTCATTCCTCAGATTATTGGCTTTATAGTTTTCTTCATTGCCGGTATAGCAGAAACACACCGGCTGCCATTTGATATTCCTGAGGCTGAAGGTGAACTTATAGCCGGTTATCATTCGGAATATTCCGGTATGAAGTTCGGGATGTTTTTCGTAGGTGAATATCTCGGTATTACACTTATTTCAGCTCTTATTGCCACCCTGTTTTTTGGTGGATGGCTGGGACCATCATTTTTTCCTCCTGTTTTTTGGTTTTTATTTAAAACATTCTTTTTTATTTGTGTGTTTATCCTGCTCAGGGCTTCATTGCCCCGGCCAAGGTATGATCAGTTAATGGAGCTTGGATGGAAAATTCTATTGCCTTTATCATTACTTAATCTATTAGTAACCGGAGCAATCCTGATATTTTTAAAATGAAAGTAATAAATCAAATATCAGCCCTTTTATGATCAGTATTCTACGCAGTATGTGGCTTACTTTTCTTCATGTGTTTCACAAAACTGAAACTGTGGAATATCCTGAAGTAAAGCCATATCTTGCTCCCCGGTACAGGGGAAGAATAGTGCTGACCCTGGATGCTGATAAAAAAGAAAGATGTGTTGCCTGTTATCTTTGTGCAGCTGCATGTCCGGTAGATTGTATTTCTCTTCAGGCTACTGAGGATGAATCAGGCAGGAGATACCCTGAATTCTTCAGGATCAACTTTTCAAGATGCATTTTCTGCGGATTCTGCGAAGAAGCTTGTCCAACTTATGCTATTCAGCTTATTCCCGATTTTGAGATGGCAGAATATGACAGACAGAATATGGTATATGAAAAGGAACACTTGTTAATAAGCGGAGAAGGTAAATATCCGGGATATAACTTTTATAAAAATGCAGGTGTGGAAATGGGAGTTAAAGGAAAAGGTGAAGGTTATAATGAAGAAAAACCAGTTGACATAAAAGAAATATTGTCTTAATTAACATGCAGTAAAATGGATATATTTTTCTATATAGCAGCGGTGGTGGCAATTATATCAACAATAATGGCTATTTCTGGAAGGAATGCCATTCATTCACTGCTTTATCTTATTTTATCTCTTTTAGCAGTATCAGTAATTTTTTATTTGTTAAGTGCGCCATTCATAGCGGCCCTTGAGGTAATAATTTATGCCGGAGCAATTATGGTATTATTCATATTTGTAACGATGATGCTGAATATAGGGCTGGAAAGAGAAACTGAAAAAAAGTGGCTTAAACCGCGTATGTGGATTATTCCGTCAATTCTGGCAGCTATTCTTCTTGTTAACCTGATCGTGGCAGTAAAAAGTGTAAACACATTCCCTGGCGGGAAAGAAGCAATATTGCCAAAGCAGGTTGGAATTTCATTGTTTTCCACTTATCTCATGGGAGTGGAAATTGCTGCTATACTTCTTATGGCTGGAGTGATAGGAGCTTACCATTTGGGGAGTCAAAAGAAAAAAGTAAAACACCGTTTTCTCGAAATAAAATAGAAATATGCTTACAGTAACCGTCGAAACACAAATATTGTTTGCAGGAATACTCTTTTTTCTGGGACTTATTGGTTTGCTTGTCCGCAGGAATATGATCTTTATGTTGATGTCAATCGAGATCATGTTTAACAGTGCCGGTCTGGTGTTTATTATTGCCGGTACACACTGGAAACAACCGGACGGTCAGGTGATGTTTATTTTTATATTGGCAGTAACTGCAGTTGAGGTATCTATAGCATTAGCTTTGATCCTGCAGGTTTATCACCATTTTAAGACTCTTGATGCTGATGCAGTTAATAATTTGAAGGATACAAATTAATTGATAATGTCAACTATTATTGCCCTGATACCTGCCATCCCATTTCTGAGCTTTCTCATACTGGCTCTGTTCGGCCATAAGCTGAGCCGGAAGACTGCAGGTATTATTGGCGCCGGATCGATTGGTATAATTTCCGTTCTCACATTCATTATTGCTATCGGTTTTTTCAAATCATTGCCGGAAGTCAAATCATATTCAGTTAATGTGTGGGAATGGATAAATGCCGGGAACCTGAAGGTTGATATATCATTTAGTCTGGATGCCCTGTCACTGGTATTCTGCTTTGTAATCACTTTTGTCGGATTCCTGATACATGTTTATTCGGTAGGATTCATGTCAAAAGATGAAGGGTTCTCAAGGTTTTTCGCCTACATGAATCTTTTTATCGGCTCAATGCTGGTACTTGTTCTGGCTGACAATATTCTGCTTATGTATCTCGGATGGGAGGGGGTGGGTTTATGCAGTTACCTGTTGATTGGCTTCTGGTATAAAGAGCCCCAAAACGGTTATGCCGCCAGGAAAGCATTCATCATAACACGCATCGGCGATACTGCAATGATTATTGGCATCTTCATCCTCTTTCTGAACTTTGGTACAGTCAATATAAACGAATTGATGCAGCAGGCATCTGCAAAGTGGGTCGCCGGATCTTCAATAGCCGTTCTGACGGCAGCATTATTACTTGGTGGTGCTTTGGGAAAGTCGGCCCAACTGCCGTTGCAGACATGGCTTCCCGATGCCATGGCAGGACCCTCTCCGGTAAGTGCTCTCATACATGCCGCAACCATGGTTACTGCAGGTGTCTATCTGATTGCCCGTACTCATATATTGTTCAGTCTTGCACCGGTTGTTCAGACTGCAATTGCGATTATTGGAGCACTGACTCTGCTCATAGCAGGATTCAGCGCTTTGGCGCAACACGATCTTAAGAGAATCCTTGCTTACTCTACAATAAGTCAGATTGGCTATATGTTTCTTGCTCTGGGTGTTGGAGCATGGTCAGCTGCGGTATTTCATTTCATGATACATGCCTTTTTCAAAGCCCTGCTTTTTCTCGGGGCCGGAGTGGTGATACTGGCTCTGGATGAAGAGCATAATATTTTCAGGATGGGTGGTCTTAGGAAAAAAATGCCTGTCGTGTTTTACACATTTTTAATTGGTTCTGCTTCTCTTTCTGCGCTTCCGCTTATAACAGCTGGTTTTTACAGCAAGGACCAGATCTTATGGTATTCTATTTCGTCACAAAGCGGAAATACATTGTTATGGCTGGCTGGAATTATCGGAGCTTTGTTAACAGCACTTTATTCCTTCAGAATGATTTTTATAACATTCTATGGTGAGGCTAAAATGCAACCAACTTTTCTTCCGGGTAAACTTATGACAGTTCCCCTAATTATCCTGGCAGTATTGTCACTTGTTGGAGGATTCATAGAACTGCCGGCATCAATCGGGAATATTCATCTTTTTTCTAACCTGGTTGACAATACCCTTCCTGCAGTTGTCATTAAAGGTGAAGAGCATAATGAATTAATGTTTCAGGTACTTTCTGCAGTAATTGCTTTGTCGGGAATTTATGTGGCATACTTAATTTACTTAAAAAAACCTTCTCTCTCTGAACCATTTAATCACAGCTCGATAAACAAATTCTTTGAAAATGGCTGGGGATTCGACAAACTATATAATAATCTGTTTGTAAAACCTGTTGTCTGGCTTTCAGTTAAAGATAAAAGTGATTTTTTTGACCTGTGGAACATAGGACTATCACGCCTTGCACTTTTCTTTAACCGGCTGCTTGGTATCACTCAAAACGGGAAAATGAGATGGTACTTGTTGTCGTTTGCAATTGGTATTGTTATAATCTTAACTTATATGCTCAGCTAATGATATTAATTTATCTTATTGTCATATTATTAGCAGGAGCTTTCCTTGCATGGACAACAGGAAAACAGAATCCTGTCTGGCCGCGTATAATTTCACTTACGACATTGTCTGCTGATCTGATTATTATTCTGTTCTATGTTTTAAAATCTGCCCCTTCAGATAAGGACTGGTTGATTGATATTAAGTATAACTGGATTCCTCAATTCGGAATAAGCTTACATTTTGCTCTTGATGGACTTAGTCTCGTTCTGCTCATTTTAACCTTCTTCCTCGGAATAATTTCAGTTATAATTTCATGGAAAGAAATAGACTCAAAAGTTGGCTTCTTCCATTTCAATCTTCTCCTTATTCTGGCAGGTATTACAGGAGTGTTTCTTTCTCTTGATCTCTTCCTGTTTTATTTCTTCTGGGAACTGATGCTTGTTCCAATGTATTTTCTGATTGGCATATGGGGACATGAGAACAGAACCGCTGCCTCGAATAAATTTTTTCTTTATACCCAGGCAAGCGGTCTGTTAATGTTTATCTCAATAATTGCTTTATATTTTGTGCACGGACATTCAACCGGGATATATACGTTTGATTATCTGCAACTGCTGGGAACCGGAATGCCCGCTTCGACAGCATTGCTGATAATGCTTGGATTCCTGGCTGCATTTCTTGTAAAACTACCTGTTGTTCCGTTACATAACTGGTTACCCGATGCCCATACCGAGGCCCCTACTGCAGGCAGCCTGATTCTTGCGGCGCTGCTTTTAAAAACCGGAGCTTATGGTCTTCTTAGGTTTATTGTCCCATTATTTCCTTCAGCAGCGGTAGCATTTGCCCCCATCGGGATGATTCTTGGTGTTGTGGGAATTTTATATGGAGCAAAGCTTGCATTTGCACAAACCGATCTGAAAAGACTTGTAGCTTACACCAGTGTCAGCCACATGGGATTTGTAATTCTGGGTGTTTTTTCATTCAATGAGATTGCCTATCAGGGAGTTGTTATTCAGATGATTGCCCACGGAATCAGCACTGGCGCCCTGTTTATATTAGTCGGCCAGCTTTACGAACGAATTCATACACGGGATATTAACAAAATGGGAGGGCTCTGGGAAAAGGCTCCGGTGATGGGTGCTATCGGACTGGTTTTTTCCATGGCATCTCTTGGATTACCGGGACTAGGAAATTTTATAGCAGAACTTCTTATTCTGATCGGAGCATTTAAAGCAAATATTCTGATGTCGTGTCTGGCCAGCCTTGGACTTATTGCTGCAACAATTTATTCTCTACGGATCGTTCAGAAAGTTTTCCTGGGGAATAAAAACACTGACTGGAAGATGAATGATCTGACTATCCGTGAAAAGATAGTCTCGGCAGCATTGGTAATTGCGATCCTTTGGCTGGGACTGTTTCCTCAGCCGGTTCTTAATACAGCAAAACCTTCTCTTTTGAAGACATTAAAGAATCATAATGAAATAACCTTTCAGGATACGGGAAACAACAATTACAATGATGAAAAGATCCTTTGTGTGCCTTCGTGTAACCCTTTGTGTTCCTTAGTGGTAAAATCAAATTCATTTAACCACGAAGGTGGGAAGAAATAGCATAAAGTACAAAACCATATGACCGAAAAAGATTTTTTGTGTTTAATGCCTTTCCTGATCATAGCAACGGCTCCCGTCGTGATTATGATCGTAATATCAATATTTAGAAATTATAAAGTTGTTTATGGTTTTTCGGTTCTGTCATTATTAGCTGCATTTTCTTCGATTTTCTTTATTATTCCCTCTGTTCCCCATACAATTGAACCCTTGTTTATTATTGATGGTTACAGTCTGTTTTTCCTCGGAATAATTATCATTTCGGCATTGCTTGTGACTTTTCTTTCTTATGAATATATAGAACAGCTCGATGGAGTGAAGGAAGAGTACTATATTGTTCTCTTTACATCAACTCTGGGAGCAGCATTACTGGCTGTTGCAAATCATTTTGTACTGTTCTTTCTTGGTATTGAAACACTTAGCATTTCCCTGTACATACTTATAGCCTTCCAGAGATCTAAGGATAGTTCGATTGAAGCAGGAATTAAGTATCTTATCCTGGCTTCAGTTTCAGCAGCATTTTTGTTATTTGGTATGGGCTTGATATACACTGCATTCGGGACAATGCAATTCTCTGCAATAGTAAAAGCACTTGGAACTTCTAGTCAGTTCTCTCCGCTGGTTATCACAGGTTTTGGAATGATGATGGTAGGTATAGGATTTAAGCTGGCGCTGGTTCCATTTCATATGTGGACTCCGGACGTTTACCAGGGAGCCCCGGCTCCTGTTTCAGCATATATAGCTACAGTTTCAAAAGGAGCAGTAATGGCAATTCTGATACGATTCTTCTTTAGTCTCAGGGGATTCGATAACCATTACTTTTTCATTACAGTTTCGGGTATTGCAATACTTTCGATGTTCGTTGGAAACATACTTGCTATAAGGCAGCAGAACATAAAAAGGTTATTAGGATATTCATCAATTGCAAATATGGGATACCTGATTGTAATATTACTGACAGGCAGCAGCAGGGGAATACAGGCTTCAATTTTTTACCTGATATCATACTTTGTAACTACAATCGGGGCATTTGGTGTAATAACACTTCTTTCGACATGCAAAACTGAAGCTGAAAATATAGAAGATTTCAGAGGTCTCTTCTGGAAAAGACCATGGATCGCGCTTGTATTTACACTTTCACTATTGTCTTTGGCAGGGATCCCCGTTACCGCTGGTTTTATAGCGAAATTCTATATCATTCTTGAGGGTATGAAAGCCGGGCTTATGGTACTCGTATTTTCAATGATAATAAACAGTGTTATAGGATTATACTATTACCTCAGAATTATTACAGT
>Ga0209226_10000203_pt1 | contig 38160 bp, 31 predicted proteins | sample BarGraNGADG00212_2_FD_184497 | JGI IMG/M metagenome (GOLD analysis project Ga0209226, IMG submission 184497) | Arctic peat soil microbial communities from Barrow, Alaska, USA - Barrow Graham LP Ref core NGADG0011-212 (SPAdes) (version 2) | ecosystem: Environmental > Terrestrial > Soil >...
GACGGTCCAGCCGATCCGCGAGATCGCGGCGGCTGTCAGGAAGAAGGGAGTGCCGTTCCACACCGACGCCGTGGCCGCCGCCGGCTATATCCCGCTGGACGTCGGCGAGCTCGGGGTGGACGCGCTGTCCATGGCGTCCGACCGGCTGAACGGTCCCAAGGGAGCGGGCGCTCTCTGGGTGAGGAAGGGCCTGCGGGTCATGCCCCTGATGGACGGCGGCGTCCAGGAGGGAGGGCGCCGGGGTGGCACGGAGAACGTCCCCGGCATCGTCGGTATGGGAAAAGCCGCCGAGCTGGCGGCAGCCGGACTCCCGGACCGCGCCGCGAGGCTGAGCGCGATGCGGGACTCTCTCATCGAGCGCCTTCCGGCGGCGATACCCAGGCTGAACCTCACGGGTCACCCGACCGAGAGGCTCCCCTGGAACGCCAGCTTCGTCGTCGAGTTCATCGAGGGCGAGGGGATGCTGCTGTTCCTCGACCAGAGCGGCATAGCCGTGTCCAGCGGCTCCGCCTGCACGTCGAGGGCGCTCAAGGGATCGCACGTGCTCGCGGCCTGCGGCATCCCGGCCGAGAGGGCCCAGGGCTCGCTGCTCTTCAGTTTCGGGCTGGACAACAGGCAGGAGGACGTCGACTATGTGCTCGAGGTCCTTCCGCCGATAGTCGAGAGGCTCAGGAAGATGTCACCCCTGTACGACAAGTTTTTGAAATCGGGAGGTGGTCAGGATAGCGATCTATAGCGACACGGTGATGGACCATTTCATGAACCCGCGGAACGTCGGGGATATCGAGGACCCCGACGGGGTCGGTGAGGTGGGAAACCCGGTATGCGGAGACATGATGACCTTCTACATCAAGGTCGGCGACGATGACAGGCTCGAGGACGTCAAGTTCAAGACCTTCGGGTGCGGCGCCGCTATCGCCGTCTCCAGCATGGTGAGCGAGATGGCGACGGGCAAGACGCTGGACGAGGCGCTGAAGATAACCCGGGAGGACGTCGCCGACCAGCTGGGCGGCCTGCCCAAGAACAAGATGCACTGCTCGAACCTGGGGGCCGACGCCCTGCACAGGGCCATCGAGGACTACCGTAAAAAGCAAAAAGCGAAGGAGAAGGAGAGCCAGCATGGCTGAGCCGCGCAAGGAGAAGAGTGCAACGGAATGCCTCTGTCCCTACTGCGATACCGAGGTCGAAGAGGAAGCGGTCTTCTGTGTTGCCTGCGAGGCCGTGATATTCGACTGCGTCCACTGCGGCGAGCCCGTCAGGGACGGCGTCGAGGTCTGCCCTCACTGCGGGGAGCCGCCCAGGGAGAGCTGACCCAGCCCCGGTGCGGCGGATCGTCCGGTCGGTGCGCCGCGGGCCGAAGCGCCGTGAAAGCGCGCATGCCGGCAGTCGCGTGAACTCTGAGGTTACCGGTTATTCTCTGCCGGCCTTATCGCGGGAGGTAGATAGCGATGCCTGATGACAACGTGACCATCGTCGTCTTCAGCGGCGAGTTGGACAAGGCGCTGGCGGCGTTCAATATCGCCAACACGGCTGCTGCAATGGGGATGAACGTCTCCATGTTCTTCACGTTCTGGGGCCTGGGAGTCATCAAGAAGGGCGGCATCGAAAGGGGCGGCAAGAGCTTCATGCAGTGGATGATGGGCCTGATGGACCGCGGCGGGGCGTCCCACCTCAAGCTCTCCAAGATGAACATGATGGGTGCGGGTACCAGGACCATGAAATCACTGATGAAGAAATACAGGATGCCGTCCCTGGAAGAGCAGATCAAGCTCGCAAAGGACCAGGGCGTCCACTTCATCGCGTGCACCACGTCGATGGCCCTGATGGGCCTCGAGGAGGGCGACTTCATCGACGAGGTAGACGAGCTCGCGGGCGCGGCCACCTATCTGGGTCTCGCGTCGGAGGGCAAGGTAAACCTCTTCATATGACCCGCAACGGAGGTGCCGACATGAATGCTGACCAGTCGATCGACTGCGTCGGGCTGTACTGCCCGATGCCGATCGTGAAGACGGCGCAGAAGATGAAGGAGCTCGAGCCGGGACAGGTCCTCGAGGTGATCGCTGACGACAAGGGCATCAAGACCGACATGCCCGCGTGGGCCGAGAAGACGGGAAACGAGTTCCTGGGAATCGAGGAAGAGGGCGGTGAGATCAAGGTCTACGTAAGGAAGAAGTAGACGGGGGTCCGTCCTCGCGAGCGGAGGTGGATTGGATGGGGAACGGTTCGCAAGACAACCTGCAGCAGGCCTTCGAGGGTGAGGCCAAAGCCAGTGTGAGGCTCAAGATCTTCGCGAAGAAGGCTGATGAGGAAGGCTACGAGGGTGTTGGCAAGCTCTTTCGGGCGATCGCCGAGTCGGAGTCCATACACGCCCGGAACAACCTCCGACTGTTGAAGGAGGTCAAGGACACCGAGACCAACCTGTCGGACTCGTTCGCGACCGAGACCAAGATCGCCCAGGTGGCTTACAGCAACTTCATCGCCCAGGCCGAAGACGAGGAGAACAAACCGGCCGCCACCATGTTCACCTGGGCGAGGGACGTCGAGGAAGTGCACGCAAAGCTCTACGAGAAGGCGCTCGAGCACATGCTGGCCGAGGACGAGCCGACCTACTACGTCTGCGACGTGTGCGGGTACGTCTCGGACGGCGGCATACCCGACAAGTGCCCTGTCTGCGCCAACCCGGCATCGGTCTTCTTTGAGATCCCCGAGCCGCCGGTCTGCGACTGACGGTACCCCCGGTGGATCCCCCGGGTCCGGGTCTTTTTTCCGGCGTTGCGAACGTATTCTCAGTGAGCGCCGGGGACCACCTGTGAGCCGGGCCCGACTTCATGCTCATGGCTTTACGGCTCGGTCGTGCTGAGAGCCGCTTTGTTATAATGGGGCAAACCGCTAGCAGAAGGGCGTATCCTCCACATGACCGGTAGATTGTTGAACTCCAGATACCAGCTCCTGGAACAGATCGGCACCGGCGGAATGGCGGAAGTGTACCGGGCCACCGACAACCTGCTCGGGCGGACCGTCGCGGTCAAGATGCTCCATCCCCAGTACGCTAAAGACCCCGTTTTTATCGAGAGGTTCCGCCAGGAAGCACAGGCGGCGGCAAACCTCAACCAGCCGAACATCGTGAACGTCTTCGACTGGGGGATCGAGGACTCCACCTACTACATCGTGATGGAGTACGTGGAGGGGATGGACCTCAAGGACATCATCCTGAGCGGCGGGCCGCTCCTTCCCGAGAGGGCGGTAGAGATAGGGATGGCCATCTGCCTCGCGCTCGAATCCGCTCACAGCCACGGCATAGTCCACCGCGACATCAAGCCCCAGAACATCATCGTAACGCGGGACAACCGCGTGAAGGTGATGGATTTCGGCATAGCCAGGGCCGCCGGCGGCTCTGCCATGACGCAGACCGGGACCATCATGGGCACCGCCCAGTACATCAGCCCCGAGCAGGCGCAGGGCCGAACCGCCGACCCCCGCTCCGACCTCTACTCGCTGGGGATCGTCATATACGAGATGCTCACGGCCAAGGTGCCGTTCGGGGGGGAGAACCCGGTAGCGATTGCCTACAAGCACGTCCGGGAGGATCCCCTCCCGCCGTCCATGCTCAACCCCGACATATCGCCCGAGCTCGAGTCCGTCGTCATGAAGGCGCTCTCGAAGAACCCGGAGAACAGGTATCAGAACGCGCTGGAGATGCGGGCCGACCTGGAGCGATGCCTCGAGGGCGCGCCCGTCTACGCGACACCGGTCCTCAGGCATGATGAGACCTCCGCGGGAGCCACCCAGGCCCTCCCGGCCTACGCGCGGGGCTCGGCCGAGCCCCGCAGGTCGCGGGCATGGCTGTGGATCATCGTGGTGATGATCGTCCTGGCGGGGGCGGGCGTCGGGGCATGGGCGCTCGTCAAGAGCACCAGCGGCGTCTCGGTGCCGGACCTGGTCGGGCAGACCGAGACCGCGGCGAGACAGATGCTGACCGACGCGGGCCTCGCGCTCGGGAACACCGGCCGGGCCGCGAGCAACTCGCTAGCAAAGGGGCAGGTCGTCTCCCAGAACCCCGGGGCCGGCAGCAAGGTGTCCAAGTCCATGAAGGTCGACATCGTGGTGAGCTCAGGGCCAACGCTCATCACCGTTCCTGACGTGCGAGGGTTGTCCCAATCGAGCGCCAAAGCCAAGATCACCGGAGCCGGGCTCGTGGTCGGAAACGTGAGCGAGGAGTTCAGCGCCGGCGTCCCCGTCGGCAGGGTCTCCTCCCAGGAGCCTGCCCCGGACGAGAGGGTGAGCGAGAAGACCGAGGTCAACCTCGCGGTCAGCAAGGGTCCCGAGATGGTGACAGTCCCCAACGTGGTCGGCATGCAGCAGGACGCGGCCACTCAGCAGCTCCAGGCTTCGGGCCTCGGCGTCCAGGTGCAGCAGGTCCCGGATGCCACCCAGCCGGAAGGCGCGGTCACGACGCAGGACCCGGCCGCCGGGCAGAGCGTGCCCAAGGGCGGCAAGATCACCATCAGCGTCGTGGTACGGCCCCAGCAGGTCAAGGTCCCGAGCGTGGTAGGGCAGACCCAGTCAGCAGCCCAGGCCACCCTCGCGAACGCGGGGTTCCAGGTCACCCTGGTCAGGCAACAGACGTCGACGCCGTCAAAGGTAGGCAAGGTCATCTCGCAGAGCCCGGGCGCGAACGTGCTGGCCGACAAGGGCAGCTCCGTCACTATCACCGTCGGGGCGGCCCTTCCCGCACCGTAGAGTCACCGTCAAAGGAGGAAGAAGTGCAGCGCGCGATACAGCTCTCGACACTGCTGGAAGAGGCGAGGGAGACGGACGTCCCCGACGCCTTCGTGCTCCAGAACAAGAAGCTACTCAAGGTAAACATGACGGCGAGCGGCGGCCAGGTACTGACCAAGGCCGGCGCGATGATCGCCTACCAGGGGCAGATGAACTTCGCCAAGAAGGGCGGCGGAGCGGGCAAGTGGCTGAAGAAACAGGTGTCCGGCGAGCAATTCACGCTGATGGAGGTCAACGGCACCGGGGACCTTTTCCTGGCCGATGCTGCCAACGACATCGTCCTGCTGTACCTGAACGACGAGGCGATAGGGGTCGAGGCGTTGAACCTGCTCGCCTTCTCGCCCAGCATCTCCTGGGACATCAAGATGATCAAAGGCGCTGGAGCGATGGCCGGAGGCATGTTCACGGTAGAGCTCAAGGGGACCGGATACCTCGCCCTGGTGAGCAAGGGCGAGCCGCTCGCCCTGACCGTCACGCCCGACGCGCCGACCTTCACAGACCCCAACGCCACCATCGCGTGGTCATCGAGCCTGGAGCCTTCGGTCAATGTCGACGCCAACCTCTCGAGCCTCAAGGGCATCTTCGGCTCCATGACCAGCGGCGAGACGTTCCAGCTTGCGTTCCAGGGGACCGGCTACGTGATAGTGCAGCCGAGCGAGGTCGCGCCCTCCACAAGCCTTGCCGGGCCGCAGGGCGGGGGCTCCGCCGGCGGCATCCTGGGAGGCATCCTGGGCACCTGACCCGGAGGGTGGGGTCAGGTCTTGAATAGTGGATTTCGAGCGGTTTCCGGTCGTTTTCTCCTGGCGAAATCCAGCGCCGGATACCCGACCCCATTTCTGTCCTGTCAAGGCTCCAGCTCATTTGAAATCTCGCCAAAATTATGTATAAACTAACAAGGTTGTTCTTTCGGAGATGAGTCGCGGTGCACCCATTCGGGTGCGCCGACTTATGTCGAGACAAAAATGGAGTATGAGATGAGCATCGAACAGGGGACCTTTGTGCAGAAATACGACCTCCTCGGGTGTATCCAGTGCGGCAGGTGTACCGGCGGGTGCCCGGTGACCGTTCGCACGGACCTGAACGTCCGACGGTTCGTCTACGACACCCTCGACGACGACCGCCTGGAGGAGCTCTCCGAAAAACCGGAGATCTGGGACTGCACCACCTGCAACACCTGCGCGCTGCGATGCCCGAAAGGCCTCGACCCGTTCGAGGTCCTGCTGGGCCTGCGGGCCATGAGGGCCGAGGAGGGCAACATCGAGCCCACCGCCAGGGACGCGCTGGAGAGCATGTTCAACAACGGCAACCCGTGGGGCAAGCCGGCCGCCAAGCGCTGCGACTGGATGCAGGGCATCGAGGGAGTCGAGAACGTAAGGATACTGGAGCCGGGCGAGAAGGCCGACGTCCTCGTCCACACCTGCTGCACCGCCGCTTACGACCCCAGGATCATCCCCCTGGCCAAGAACCTGGCAAGGGTGCTCGAGGCCGCCGGCGTCGACTACGGGTTCATAGGCGAAGAGGAGAAGCACTGCGGCAGCGAGGCCAGGCGCCTCGGCGAGGAGGGCCTCTTCGAGTACTTCGACGAGGAGAACTCCGAGCTGTTCGGCAGCTACGACGTGAACCGGATCGTCACGCTGTCGCCCCATTGTTTCAACACCTTTAAGAATGAATATCAGAACCTGGGCGAACTCCCGGTCCAGCACTACACGCAGCTGGTGGCCGAGCTCATCGAGGACAAGAAGCTGGTGCTCTCGAAGGAGCTCGCCTCCCAGGTGGTCTTCCACGACCCGTGCTACCTGGGCAAGAAGAACAAGGTCTTCGACGAGCCCCGCTACATCCTGAGCCAGATCCCCGGGACCGAGATGGCCGAGTTCTTCCGCTCGAAGGAGCGCAGCCTCTGCTGCGAGGGAGGCGGAGGCAAGATGTGGGTAGAGTCCGAGTCAAAGGCTCCGCGGCTCGCGGAGACACGCATCGCCGACGCCCAGGCGCTCGGTGCCAAGATCGTCGCGGTGGCCTGCCCGTTCTGCCTGCTCACCCTGGAGGACGCGCTCAAGGTGAAGGGGCTCGAGGAGGAGATGCGGGTCGCCGACATACTGGAACTGCTGGGCGAGACCCTCTGAGGGCTGCCCGTGTTTTTTGAAGAGAAGCATGCAAGACCGTGTCCGATCGACAAAAGCGAGGTGAACTGGGGATGAACGTTGTAGTCTGCGTGAAGCAGGTGCCAGACACTTCCGATCCTGACACTGAAGTCCACATAGACTCCAGTGGAAGGGGCGTCAACCAGAGCAAGTTCAGCTTTGTGATCAACGACGCCGACAACTATGCGGTTGAAGAGGCCATCCTGCTCAAGGAGAAGCATGGCGGAGAGGTGACCGTGGTCAACATCGGCGGCGAGGGAGCCAACCAGGTGGTGCGGATGGCGCTCGCCAAGGGCGGCGACGCGGCTATCAGGCTCGACGACGAGAAGTTCGTCTACTCGGACATCGTGGCCACGGCGAGGCTGCTGCAGGCGGCCGTCAAGGACCTGGGATGCGACATAGTGATGACCGGCTGCCTGGCCTCCGACGACGGATACGGAGCGGTCGGGGTGACGCTCGCGCAACTGCTCGGGCTGCCGCACGCCGCGATGGTGAAGACCGTCGAGGTCATCAGTGACAACAAGCTAAAGATCGCGCGCGAGCTCGAGGGCGGTCTCCTGGAGATGAACGAGATCGAGACCCCGTGCGTGCTGACCATCCAGACCGGAGGCAACGAGCCAAGGTACGCGTCCTTCAAGGGCATCAGGGAAGCCTCCAAAAAAGAGATCAAGGTGATGGACCTGGCGGCGACGGGGCTGTCCGAGGACCAGGTCGGAGAGGCCGGGTCCGTGGCGGTCATGACGGCCTACTCGGCGCCCGAGGTCGGCGAGCTGGCCGAGATCCTCGAGGGCGACCCTGGAGAGACCTCCGCCAAACTGGCCACGATACTGAAGGAAAAGGGGCTGGTATAGATGGGCGACATATTTGTACTGGCGGAGCACAGGCAGGGAGAGCTCCGTGAGGTCTCCCTCGAGCTGCTGACCCTTGCCGGCCAGCTAGGTGGCAGCGTGACGGCCCTGCTGTTCGGAAGTGGGGTTGACGAGTTCGCGAGCAAGCTGGCGCAGTTCGCGGACAAGGTGCTCGTGGTCGACGACCCGATGTACCAGAACTTCAACGCGATGGCGTACCAGGCGGCGCTCGCCGAGCTTATCAAGGCGAACAAGCCGGGCCTGGTGCTGATACCGAACACGGCCCAGGGAGTCGACATCATCGGCTCGCTGGGCGTCGAGCTGGAGCTCCCGTTCTCCACTGACGTCATCGGCGTCACCATGGAGGGGGACAAGCCGGTCGCGACCCGCCAGTATTACGGCGGCAAGATCAACGGGACCATCACCTTCAAGGACTCCGACACCTACCTGCTGGGCATCCGCGAAGGCGCGGTCCCCGCCGGCGAGGGCGGCAAGTCCGGCGAGGTCACCAAGGTAGACAACCCCGTGACCGCGGAGATCACCGTCCGCAAGTTCCTCGAGTACGTCGAGGCGGCCATCGGCGAGGTGGACATCACCCAGTCGACGATGCTGGTCTCGGTGGGCAGGGGGATTCGCGAAGACAAGAACATGCCGATGATGGAGGAGCTGGCCGGGCTACTCGGGGCCGACGTCTCCGGGAGCCGCGCCGTGGTGGACGCGGGGTGGCTGCCGGCAGACCGGCAGGTCGGGATATCGGGCAAGAGCGTCAAGCCCAAGCTGTACCTGGCCGTCGGGATAAGCGGCGCCTTCCAGCACGTGACCGGCATGAAGGGCGCGGACCTCGTGGTCGCGATCAACAAGGACCCCGACGCCCCCATTTTCCAGTATGCCGACTACGGCATAGTCGACGACCTGTTGAAGGTGGTGCCAGCCATGATCGACAAGCTGAAGGAGATGAAGGGCTAGGCGCCCGAGGAGGACCCGTTTGAGATGAATGGTTACAGACCGAAGATAGGCGTGTACGTCTGCCACTGCGGCATAAACATCGGTTCCGTGGTCAACGTGCCCGAGGTCATCGAGCATGTCTCCAAGCTGCCGGGGGTCGCGGTCGCGCGGGAGTACACCTATATGTGCTCGGACCCGGGGCAGAACCTCGTCAAGGAGGACATCGCCAACGAGAACCTCAACCGCGTTATCGTGGCTTCATGCTCGCCCCGCATGCACGAGCCTACTTTTAGAAAGACGCTCAAGGAGGCCGGGCTGAACCCGTACTACCTCGAGATGGCGAACATCCGCGAGCAGTGCTCGTGGGTTCACGAGGACAAGGAAGAGGCGACCGAAAAGGCCAAGAAGCTGGTCGAGGCCGCGGTGGCCAAGGCCCTCCTCCTCGAGGCTCTCGAGGAGAAAGAGGTCGACGTCATCCCGGCCTGCCTGGTGATAGGCGCCGGGATCGCCGGCATCCAGGCATCGCTCGACATCGCCGACGCGGGATTCAAGGTTTACCTGGTCGAGAAGAGCCCGTCGGTGGGAGGTCACATGTCGCAGCTCGACAAGACCTTCCCCACCCTGGACTGCTCGGCCTGCATCCTGACACCCAAGATGGTCGACGTCGCCAACCACCCCAACATCGAGCTGATGACCTACTCGCAGGTCGTGGGGATCGAGGGCTACGTCGGCAACTTCAAGGCTAAGATCCGCAAGAAGGCGCGCTTCGTCGATGTCGACAAGTGCACCGGCTGCGGCGTGTGCGCCGAGAACTGCCGGCTCGCGGGGCGGATCCCTTCCGAGTTCGACGAGGCGGTCGGGAACCGCGGCGCCATCTACCTGCCGTTCCCGCAGGCGGTGCCGGCCAAGTACACCATAGACCCCGAGCGATGCCTGCAGCTCTCCAAGGGCAAGTGCGGAAAGGAAGGGCCGGCGTGCGCGGCGGCCTGCACCGCCGGCGCTGTCAACTTCGAGCAGGAAGACGAGATAGTCGACGTCGAGATCGGCACGGTCATAGTCGCCACCGGCTTCGACGTGTTCGACGCGGCCCGCAAGCCCGAGTACGGCTACCTCGACTGCGAGAGCGTGATCACCGGCCTCGAGTTCGAGAGGCTGGTATCGTCGTCCGGCCCGACCGGCGGCAAGCCGATCATCGGCCGCGACAAGAAGGGCGAGGGCGGCTACCTGCCCAGCAAGGTGGCATTCATCCACTGCGTGGGCTCGCGCGACGAGTCCGTGGGCAACGAGTACTGCTCGCGCGTATGCTGCATGTACCTTGCCAAGCAGGCCCACCTCATAAGGGACAAGCTGCCCGAAGCCGATATCACGGTCTACTACATGGACATGCGGGCTTTCGGCAAAGGGTTCGAGGAGTTCTACGACAGGGTCCGCCGCGAGGGAGTGCGCTACATCCGCGGCAACCCGTCCGAGATATTCCGCAAGAGCGCCGACGAGCCGACGGTCATCGTCAAGGTGGAGGACACCCTGACAGGGACTGCCCTCGAGGCCGAGCACGACCTGGTGGTGCTGGGGGTGGGGCTCGAGCCCCGCAAGGACATACGCGAGATAATCGACCTGTTCAAGCTCTCCCAGTCGACCGACGGCTTCTTCCTCGAGGCCCATCCCAAGCTGCGGCCAGTCGACACCGCCTCCGACGGCGTGTTCCTGGCCGGCTGCTGCCAGGGCCCCAAGGACATCCCCGACACCGTGGCCCAGGCCAAGGGCGCCGCTTCGAGCGCGCTCATCCTGATGGCCTACGGCAAGGTGAAGGTAGAGGCCCAGGTGTCTGTCGTGACCGCCGACCAGTGCAGGGGCTGCGGCTTCTGCGTCGAGGTTTGCCCGTTCGGCGCTATCGAGCTCGTGGAAGAGAACCGCATGGGCAACATCGTGCAGGTCGCCCTGGTCAACGAGGCCCTCTGCAAGGGCTGCGGGAGCTGCGCGGCGGCCTGTCTGTCGGGCGCCATACAGCCCAAGTCCTTCAAGGATGAACAGATACTGCCGCAGATAGCCGTGCTAGGAGTGAAGTGATGAGCGAAGAATTCGAGCCCAACATAGTCGCGTTTCTCTGCAACTGGTGCTCGTACGCGGGGGCGGACCTCGCGGGGACGTCGCGGACGCATTACCTCCCGAACGTGAAGATCATCAGGGTGATGTGCTCCGGGCGCGTGAACCCGCTGTTCCTGGTCAACGCCCTCCAGCAGGGGGCTGACGGCGTGCTCATCTCCGGTTGCCACCCGGGAGACTGCCACTACCTCGAGGGCAACTACTACGCCCGACGCCGCTTCATGCTGATGCACAAGTTGCTGGAGCACGTGGGAGTCGACCCGGGCCGCGTGAACATGAGCTGGGTCTCCGCCTCCGAAGGCGCCAAGTTCGCGGACGTCGTCCAGGAGTCGGTTGACAAGGCCAAGGCGGCCGGTCCGATGGACCAGTTCAGACGGAGGCAGATAAATTGGTAGATGTTAACGAACTACAGGAGAAAGCCAGAGAGGTCCTCGCCGGCGACGACGTGAGGCGCCTCATCGGCTGGAAGAGGGGGACCTACGGCTACGAGGCCGCTCCCACCGTTCTCAAGGACGTGTCAGAGGTCGACCAGCTCATATTCGACGCGACCTGCGTACAGAACCCGGCCTCCTTCATAACGCTGGAGGAGAAAAGGCCGGTCCCGCGCGGCCAGGAGCCCGACACCCGCAAGATAGCGGTCATGGTCAAGGGCTGCGACTCGCGCGCGGTCGTTCAGCAACTGGTCGAGAAGGCCTACGACAGGGACGACGTCATCGTGCTGGGTATCCCCTGCCGCGGTGTCATCGACCGGCGCAAGGCGGAGAAGCTCTTCGGCGAGAGCACCGAGCCGGTTGTCGCCAGCACGAACGGCGACAAGGTGACCGTCGAGGTCGGCGGCGAGAAGAAGGAGGCCGACCGCAAGGACATCCTGATGGACAAGTGCATGCGCTGCCGCTACCCCAACCCGCTGGTGAGCGATTTTCTGCTCGGCGAAGAGGTCGAGAAGTGGGCGGACGACGAGTTCGGCGACGTGGACGAGTTCGAGAAGATGATCCCCGAGGACAAGTGGAAGTTCTGGGACGAGCAGTTCTCCAAGTGCATACGCTGCTATTCGTGCCGCAACGTGTGCCCCATGTGCTACTGCGTCGAGTGCGTGGTGACCAAGACCAGGCCCCAGTGGACGCGACGGTCGACCGACATCAGCGAGAACACCGTGTACCACATCCAGAGGGCGTGGCACCTCGCGGGCCGCTGTATCGAGTGCATGGAGTGCCAGCGGGTCTGCCCGGTGGACATCCCCATCATGACGCTGAACCGCAAGCTGACTCGAGACGTGAAAGAGATGTTCGACTTCGAGCCGGGCGTGGACGTCGAGTCCGAGCCCCTGCTCGCCTGCTACAGGCCGAACGACCCCGAAGAATACATCATGTAGGTGGGTGAGAGATGGCAGATTACAAGTTCGCAAAAGACAAGCTGGCGGGTGTCCTGGCCGGCCTCAAAGAGTACAAGGTTTTCGCCCCCACCGTGACCGGCGACGTCGTCCGCTTCAAGGAAGTCGACGACCCGGCCGCCGTCACGCTGGACTACGAGAACTCGAACGTCCCCCCCAAGGAACTGATGTTCCCCGAGACGGAGACGCTGTTCAAGTTCCGGTTGGGGCAGGCGGATATCGAGCCCGAGGTCCCGGCCGAGGATGCCAGGCGGCTGGTGTTCGGCATAAGGCCCTGCGACTCGCAGGCGTACTCGATAGTGGACCGGCTCTACGAGTGGGACTTCAACGACCCTTATTTCGTGAACAGGTTGAGGAGCACCGTACTGGTGGGCCTCGCGTGCTCCGACCCGTGCGCCAACTGCTTCTGCCCCAGCCTTGGGGGCGGCCCGGCAAACGAGGAGCACCTGGACGCGATAATGTACGACCTGGGCGAGACCTACTACCTCAAGACGCTGAACGAGAAGGGCGACGAGGTGGCAAAGGCCCTCGGTGACGTCCTGGAGCCGGCGGGCGCCGACGAGGCGGCGGCGGCGGGCAAGCAGGCCGAAGAGGCTCTGGCCAGGATAAAGCGCTCCATAGATACCGAGGGCATCCCGGAACACCTTCCGGCGCTCTACGACCACCCGTTCTGGGAGCAGTTCTCGGACCGGTGCCTGGGCTGCGGGATCTGCACGTTCCTGTGCCCGACCTGCCATTGCTTCGATATCCAGGACGAGATCGAGGTGTTCGACGGCAGGCGGGCCCGCATGTGGGACACGTGCATGTTCGCCGAGTATACGCTCCACACCTCGGGCCACAACCCGCGCCCGACACGCAAGGAGCGGACCCGGAACCGCATCAGCCACAAGTACTCGTACTTTCCCGAAAAATTCGACGTGATAGCCTGCGTGGGCTGTGGGCGATGCATTAACTACTGCCCCGTGAACATCGACTTACTGGACATCCTCGAGAAGTCCAAGCAGGCTGAGTCCAAGGAGGCAGAGACGGCATGATGGTCGAAAGCAACCCCTATCTTCCTTACACGGTAAAAATCGAGGACGCCTGGTACGAGACCCCTGTAGGCGACAGGGCGGTCAAGACTTTCAAGGTGAACTTCGTCGACGAGAAGGTGTGGGACACCTGGAGCCACAGGCCGGGCAACTGCGCCATGGTCGGGCGCCTCGGCATAGGCGAGTCCATGTTCTGCATTTCGTCCTCGCCGACCGAGGAAGGCTACCTGCGCTTCTCGATCATGCAGGCGGGCAAGGTGACCAACGCCCTTCATGAGCTGGAGGCGGGCGAGCTGATGACCGTCCGCGGGCCGCTGGGCAACTCGTTCCCCATGGAGGAGTGGGAAGGGAAGAACATAGTATCCATCGGCGGCGGCATCGGTCAGGCGCCCCTGCGCCCCGTCATAAACTACGTCCGCGCCAACGCTGACAAGTACGGCAAGCTCTCGGTCCTGTACGGCGCCCGGACCTCGGACCTGCTCTGCTTCAAGACGGAGTTCGAGGAGTATCACGAGGAGACAGGCACCGAGTGCCACCTGGCGATCGACATCGAGGAGGAGGGCTGGGAGCACTTCGTGGGCTTCGTCCCCGACCTCCTCATGAAGGTCGCGCCATCGCCGGAGGACACCATCGCCGTGACCTGCGGGCCGCCTATCCTGATAAAGTTCGTCACCCAGGGTCTTGAGAAGCTGGGGTTCGGAGCGGACCAGATCTACACGACCCTCGAAGAGCGCATGAAGTGCGGCATCGGCAAGTGCGGCCGCTGCAACGTGGGGCACCTGTACGTGTGCAAGGACGGCCCGGTGTTCTCGTACGCGACGCTCAAGGAGATACCCGAAGCGTTCGCCTGAGATCCGCGACGCCGGCTTCCGACCGGCATCCAGAGATACCTCGAAGGCGGGTTGAAAAGCCCGCCTTCTGTTCTGTCCCGTCCCGCTTGGAGGCCGGCTTCAGGAAGGTTCTTCGGACGGGGGCTCGACCTCGGCGCACTTACGGCCGCTGAAGAAAAGGATGGATTTTACTTTCCTGGTGACGATCTTGTTGATGCCGCGCGCGTTGAGCTCCGACACGAGCTGTTCCTCGGTGTATATGGGCCTCGCGAACCAGCCCAGGGCGGCGCCCAGCCGCCCTGCCAGGACGTCGGTCAGGAAGCGCTCGCCACGCACGTAGCACGAGCCCGCCAGCTTCCCTCCGGGCTTGAGGACCCGGGACAGCTCGTCCAGCGCCGCCGGCTTGTCAGGGAAAGCGTCGATGCCGTTCATCGTGAGCACGCCGGTGAACGATCCGTCCACGAACGGAAGGCGGGCCACGTCGGCCCGGACCAGCATGACGTTGCCGAAGGCCTCGGCGCGCACCTTCTCGAGCGCCGATTCCAGCATGCCGCGGTTGTAGTCGGCCGCGATGAACTCGAGGTTCGACTGCATGCAATACTCGCCGGATGTGAACACGCCGGTCCCGATGGGGATGTCGAGGAACAAACCCGGCTCGCAGTCGGAAGCAACGCTTTCGAGCAGCTCGAAGAGCAGCGGGATGAACTTGGTGGTCCCCCACATGACCTTGTAGACGAACCGGTCGAAAGCCCCGGCGCCGGTGGCCATCTTCTCGTATCGCCTGCCCGCGATCCACGAGAACGCCCTGTTGACCTTTTTCTGCTTTCCCCGGTCCGCCCCGTCGACCAGGTCGGCGATCTCACCCTTTATCCGGTAGGTGTGGAGCACCTTGCCCTGGCAGCAGTAGGAGAAGACGCGCGGCCGGTACACCATCTCGCGCCCGCAGGCAGGGCACTCCAGGAGCTGGGCGAGACGCTCATGGTTCACGGGAGTCCCCCCCGTCGCCGCCCGAGGTGGCGTTGTCGTCCCCGTCCCCATCTTCCTGCTCCGCCGGCGTGGCCGGCTCGCCCTCCCCCGCGTCGCCCTCGCCCTCGTTCTCGTCCTCGTCCGGAGCGGTGCCGCCGACGCCGGAAAGCGCCGCTGCCTCGTCCAACCGGGCCTGGATATCAGCCACCAGTTCACGAGATTTCCGGTACTGGTTCAACAGCATCACCGACCAGAAGAAAGAGACCAGGCCGAGGACGATGCCGCCGGTGTCGCGCTTCGGGCCGAAGCGCACAAGGAGGAGCACGCCTACGACGAACAGCCCGATGCCGCCAATCAGGTAGAGAGCCATGTTGAGTTTTTCTTTGCGCAGAACGTACTGCGTCGGGGCGGACTTGACCATAAGGACCTCGCACTGTGGGCCTGCATTAAATATTACCCGGCCCGAACCTCGTTGACCTTTGGGAATTGCCACCTTCGGTCGGAAGTGGAGGCTGGGTGCGGCGGCAGGCGTCGCGGCTAGTATAATTACTACTCGTACGCTTACGTGGAGGTTTGAATGTCGGTATTCGGCTTTTACATCGCGGGGTCATTCGGAAACTCGCTGGTCAACGTGTGGCACAGCATCGCGGACAACGCGCCGAAGTGGCTGGTCGCGTTGGCCATCGTGTTCGTCTCCTGGCTACTCGCGAAGCTAGTCCGCAGGATGGTGCAACGGGTGATCGGGCGCACCAGCACGCAGGGGCACGTCGATATCCTGATATCGAGAGGCGCCGCCGCGCTGGTACTCCTGGCGGGAGTACTCGTGGCGCTGACCGAGGTCGGGGTCAGCTTCGGGCACGCCCTGGCCGCGCTGGGCCTGGCGTCGGTGGGAATAGGATTCGCGCTGCAGGACATCCTGAGCAACCTGTTCGCTGGCGTAATCCTGCTGGTGCAGCACCCGTTCACCATCGGCGACCAGGTGCAACTGGGCAACCTGGAGGGGATCGTCGAGAACATCAGGGTGCGCGACACCCAGATACTGACCTACGAGGGTGAACGTGTGTTCATACCGAACAGGACGGTCTTCAGCAACCCGATAGTCAACTTCACCTCCACCCCCAACCTGAGGACGGAGGTCAGGGTGGATATCAAGTATCCGGAAGATATTGAGGCCGCGAAAGTACTGGCGGAGGAACTCCTGCTCGGATTTCATGGGGTCCTCGAGCTCCCGGCCCCCGCCGTACTCGTCGAGGCCAAGGATGACGCGATGACGGTCGTCATGAGGTTCTGGATCGATTCGGATCGCAACCGCAGGGCGAAAGTCGCCTCGGACGTGGTCGAGGCCGCAGTAAACAGGTTCAGGGCGAACGGAATCACGACACTGCAGGATATCCCGGAGAAAGGGCAGGCCGGACCGGACCCCGGCGGTGGTCGGCCCGATATTGGCGACACCCTTCCGATGGAGCCGGTGACGCCCGAGGAGCCGGCTTGAGGTTGAACCCTCTTTACAGGCTGGCATTCAATACGCGCGACGCGTACAGCCGCTACCTGTGGAACCGGAACCCGCCGGCAGTAGGAGCAGTCCACCGGGACGTCCCTTACGTGGAAGGGGGTCGCAGGAAGCAGACGCTGGACGTTATCGTGCCCGCCGGCGAGCCTCCTTACCCCGTCATCGTTTACATCCACGGGGGCGGCTGGCATTTCGGGGACAAGAAGAGCCCCGAGAGGATCTGCAAGTGCTTTGCCCACCAGGACTACATCGTGTTCAACATAAACCACAGGCTGGCTCCGCGGCATGACGTGCGCGAACAGCCAGGCGACGTGGGCAGGGCGGTGCTCTGGGCCAGGAAAAACGCGGGGCGCTATGGCGGCGACGCGGGCAGGCTCTTTCTGGCAGGTGAGTCTTCGGGCGCCCATCTGGCCAGCCTCTACGCGGCGGCCGCAACGGACCGGCAACTGGCGCAAGCGTTGTCCATCGAAGAGCCCGTGCCCGCAGCCTGTATACGGGGTCTACTCCTCTTCTACGGAGTCTACGACCTCGAGAGCGCGCTCGTGTCCAGTTCGAAAACCACCAGGGCGGCGACCCGGGGCTTCCTCGGTGGGGTCGGTGGAGCGGCTGGAGGGCTCGCGAGGCTGGCCAGCCCGCTGCGGCATGTCAGCGCCGGTTACCCGCCGGTGTTCCTGTGCTCCGGCGACGTTGACGAGATCCACGGACAGTCGGTTCGCTTCGACAAGGCGCTCGCGGACGCGGGCGTCGCGAAGGTCTCGGTCTTCTTCAGGCATGACGCCGGGGAGATTGCGCCGCACGCCTTTCTCGGTGCCTATACGATGGAAACCTCGCGCACGGCCATGCGCGAAGCACTCGCCTTTCTGGACAAGGTAACCGCCGCCTAGTCATTCCGCATCGGGGTCAGATCCCGGTGTCGCACGGTGTCACATCGGCGTGACCGTCTAGACCTCGAACTCGCTCAAGTAGACCTCGCGGTTCTCATGCGCGGAGCGCATCATCCCGAGAGCGAACTTCAGCACCTCTCGTCCCGTCCGGCCGTTCAGCACCGGCTCGGTATCGTTCTGGATGGCGTCGATGAACTGGTGTGTGCAATCGATGAACGAGTCGGCCCAGTCCTGCCTCATGTCGTTGTACTCGGTCACCTTGCCGTCCTTGTAGAGGATGACCGCCGGCGCCTTGAGCATGTCAGCGGTCCACTTGGTAACCCATATGACGCCTTTCTCACCGGTCAGCTCGAGCCTCTCGTCTATCACGTAGTACTTGCTGTCGATGTGCAGCTCGTCGGAGATCGTCGCGTCGCACACACCGAAGATGTCCTTGTCGCGCGCGTACCTCCATACCACGACTGCCGGCGAGTCGACACTCACCCCGGGGATGATCTCCTTGGCCCCGATCCAGGCGAAGACCTTCTCGACCTTGCCGAGCAGGTCGATGGCTACGGACCACTTGTGGTAGCCGTCGTCGAACATGCACGGCCCTCCGCCGCACATGTCCTCGACGATGCGCCAGGCCCAGGCCTCCAGTGGAACCTCCCAACCCATGGGGGCCATGCTCGAGTTCATCTTGAAACGAAGGCCTACCGGGTCGCCTATCTCCCCCGCCTCGAACAGCTCCTTGGCCTTCAGGTAAGGTGGATAGAAGATGAAGTTCTCGAAGACCTTGAACTTCTTACCGGCGCGCTCGGACGCCCGGATCATCGAGTCCATCTCGTCGATCGAGATCGCGGGGGGCTTCTGCAGGCTGACGTGCTTGCCGGCCTCGAGCGAGTCGATGACCATCTCGTGGTGCAGGAAGTGAGGTGTCAGCACCTCGACGATGTCGACCGCCGGGTCCGCGAGCATCTCGTGGTGGTCCAGGTAGGTCCTGGCGGGGCCGTGCTTGCCGTACTGCTCGGCGCGCCTGTCGACCGTCTCCTGCTCAAGGTCGCAGAACGCGGCTACCTGCACGTCGTCCCTGTCGAGGTACCCCTGGATGTTGAGGTCGAGTATGCGCCCGCATCCTATGAAGCCTGCTCCGAGCTTTGCCACGTTGGCCCTCCTCTCTCGGGGGGTGTGCCCGTCCGGCGACGGGCACCAATATGATACCAGAGGAGGTGCGCGCGGTACGGGCATCGCGAGCGAGACCGGGCACGTCACCCGCCGTATCGCTGTTATAATTACTTGCGTTGTCCGCAGGGCAAGTCCAGACCGAGTGGATGGAGACTCCATGAGATTCGATGTCGTGGTCGTTGGCGCCGGGCCGGCCGGGTCCGCGACCGCCTACAACCTCGCCACCCGCGGGGTGAACGTCGTCCTCATGGACAGGTGCACGTTCCCGCGCGACAAGGTCTGCGGCGACGGCATCGCTCCGCGGGCGGTGCGCAACCTCTACAGGATGGGCCTTCAGGAGCGCCTCGACGGCCGGTTCAACAAGTTCCACGGCTTCATTTTCGCCGGGGCGGGCAGGTCCATCGTCAAGAACCCGATCCCGCCGACGCCGCGATACCCCGACCACGGCTACATCATCAGGCGGATAGACCTGGACAAGATACTGATAGACCGCGCGCGGGAGGGCGGCGCCGAGGTATGGGAAGGCTGCAGGGTCACAGGCCCCATCGTCGAGGGCGGACGCGTCACGGGGGTGAAGGCGGTCCGCGGCGGCGAGGAGCTCGAGGTGTCGGCCGGCGTCGTGGTCGGCGCCGACGGCGCGCATTCGACGCTGGGCAGGGCGATGGGCCTGCTGGACAACGACCCGCACTACCTCGGCATATCGCTTCGGCAGTACTTCGAGGGAGTGACCGACATCGGTGACTACCTCGAGGTGTATCCCGAGGCGGCGATATACCCGGGAAGCGGCTGGGTCTTCCCTGTCACGGACTCGGTGGCGAACGTCGGCGTCGGCGCGATGCTCTACCACATAAACCGCGACAAGATAAACCTGCACCGGTTCATGGAGACGTTCGTCCGCAATACTCCGCACGCCGCGCCCAAGCTAGCCGGCGCGCGACCGATATCGCCCGTCCGGGGCGCCCTTCTGCGGGTGGGGCTCGGCGGCAGCCTGGTGGAGTGCCCCGGGATGATACTGGTCGGGGACGCGGCCAGCATGACCAACCCGGTCAGCGGCGAGGGCATAACGTACGCGCTCGAGACCGGCGAGATGGCCGCGGACCACATACTCGACAGCAGGATGAGCGGCCGGGGTTATCACCACGACCCCTCCGACGACCCGTTCCGCCCAAAGCTGGTGGAGCGCTACGGCCATTATTTCGACAAGGGCATGCGGAGCATCAAGTGGGGCAACCGCCCGGCCTTCATGAAGCCGCTGCTATACGTGATGTCGAGGAACCAGCGGCGGCGCGAGTACATGGTCCGGGCGCTCATGTACCTGCGCCACTAGCGTGGTGATCCCGGCGTGAAGGTCACCTTCGTCTACCCCGACTTCTTCCAGTACGCGGACGGGACTTTCATGCCCGAGGGCAGGATATATCTCGGCGTGGCATACCTCTCGGCCGTCCTCAAGCGGGAGGGCCACGAGACCTCACTTGTCCATATCGTGGAGCCCCCCGACCGCGAGTGGCTGGTCGAGCGTATCATGGACGAATCGCCCGACCTGGTCGGGTTCTCCAGCACCACCCACATGTTCAGGCACGTCGCGAAGTGGGCCGGGTGGCTGAGGGAATGCGGCGACGTCGCCACCGTCTGTGGAGGGGTCCACGCCACCATCGCTCCCGAGGAGGTCGCACGCACCACGGGCATCGACATCGCCTGCCGCGGCGAGGCCGAGGAGACGCTCCTAGAGCTGTGCGAGGCTCTCGAGTCCGGGCGCGATCACACTCGCATCGCCGGCCTCTGGATGCTGCGCGGCGAAGAGCTCGTGGCGAACCCCGTACGCCCGCTGGTGACTGACCTGGATTCGCTCCCCTTCCCGGACCGCACGATATTCGACCCGGCGCTCTTCTGCGCGGACCAGCACCCGAGGGGCACCCTGATGGCGTCCAGGGGCTGCCCTTTCAACTGCACCTACTGCTCAAACCACGCTCAGAAATCCGCGTACCCCAACCCCGAGTGCTACGTGCGCTTCCGCAGCCCTGAGAGCGTGGTCGCCGAGATAGAGCAGATGGTGGCCGCCGACCGTGGCATCGAGTTCATCCGCTTCGACGACGACATACTGACCACCGACCGCGGATGGTTCTCCAGGCTCTCGGGGCTTTATCGAGAGCGGGTGGGGATGCCCTTCATCTGCAACTCGCGCGTGAACTTCACCGACCGGAGGATGGCCGATGCCCTGGCGGGCATGGGCTGCAGTGTAGTCTGCATGGGCATCGAGAGCGGAAACCCCTGGCTGAGGGACAAGGTCCTCGGCAGGCACATGGGGAACGACCGCATCGTCGAGGCTTTCGCCGCGTGCCACGAGGCCGGCATGAAGACGGTCTCCACGAACATGTTCGGACTGCCGTTCGAAGACACGTCGATGGTGCTGGACACCATCAAGCTGAACGCGCTGTGCCACCCCGACACGATACAGGTGTCGACGTTCATCCCGTATCCCGGCACCGAGCTCTTCAAGACCTGCGAGGAGAACGGCCTCCTGGAGGGAGGGAGGGTGGACTCGATATTCGAGGGGCGCTCGCCGCTGAAGCAGGATGAAGGCGGCTGGGAGCCGGCGGCGGTCAGGTCCAACTTCCACACGCTCGCGTACACCTACGGATGGCTGGATACTCTGCGCAGCAGGACAGCCTCGCGACTCGCGTCGAGGGCCCTGGACGGGCTCGTGCTGTCCACGAGGTTACCGTCCGTTGCCAGGCGCAGGGTCTTCGAAGCGGTTACCCGGTGGTCGGCAGGCCGCTTCCAGCCCGAGTGGATCAAGTACTGATGTCGCACATATGTGGGGTCAGGTCTCTTTTCGTGTGGAAACGCACGAAAAGAGACCTGACCCCAATGGCGTGCACTGATATAATCCGAAGCGGTTCAAGCGAAACGCACCGAATGCGCAAAGGGGTTTGACCCTTTTGTGCATCGAACGGAGGTTGTGATGGGAAAGGCAGTAGTCGTTGGTGGAGGGATAGCCGGGCTCGCGGCCGCGCACGCCCTCGAGAAAGCCGGGGTCGAGTGCACGGTCCTCGAGAAGAGGGATTTCAGCGGCGGCCGCATATACAGCGTCGACCGCGATGGGTTCACCCTCGACATGGGCGCCCAGTTCTTCTTTTCGAAGTACCCCGCCACTTTTGACCTGATGCGGCAACTGGGAATATACGACCGGCTCAACAAGTTCACCAACCCCGTCGGCATCCTGCGGGACAACAGGATCTACACGCTTCATCTCGCCCCCAGGGAGAACTTCCTGCACCCGCTGGCGACGCTCAAGTTCCTGGGCATCTTCTCGGGCCGCGCCAAGAGAGACGCCGCATCTTTCATGTTCAAGCTATTCTCGATGAGGAACAGGCTCGACTTCGACGACCCGGCGAAGGCGATCGACCTGGACGGAATCTCGCTGGCCGAGTACGCCAGGCGCAGCTTCAGCGACGAGTTCGTGGAGTACTTCATCCAGTTTCTCGCGAGCGTGCCGACCCTCGGCATGCCGGAGGAGATCTCGGCGGCGTACGGGATGGCGCTTGCCTGGTACTTCCTTCCGGGCCTGAGCACCACCAGGGGCGGCATCGGGCTGCTGGCCCGGAAGATATCGGAGGGACTCTCCGACCTGCGGCTCGGCACCACAGCCACGCGCATAGTGATGGAGGGCAAGCAGGTCAGAGGGGTGGAGATCGAGGACGGCGGCACAGCAGAGCTCATCGACGCCGACACGGTGGTGTGCGCGACGCTGGCGGGCGAGGCCGCGGGGCTCCTCCCCGACCTGCCGGTCTCAGTGAGCGACGTCCTGTCCGGCATCCGCTACAGCGCGTGCACGCAGGTGATCTACGCCATGCCGGAAAGGCCGCTCGGCGACCTCTACGGGATAGCCACGCCACGAAAGGAAGGGCTGTGCCTCACCGGGATAATCGAGAACGACAACAAGGCGCCCGGCTACGCGCCGCCGGGCAAGGGGCTCGTCCATGCCTTCACCTACGGTGAGTTCGCCCGGGAGATGCTGGAGCAGAGTGACGAGCAGGTCCTGGAGCGGGTCACCGGTGATATCCGGAAGGTCGTGCCCCGCTTCCCGGAGCCTCTCTTCACCGAGATATTCCGCTGGCCCGAGGCCGTCTGCCTAACCAGCCCGGGCCAGACGGCCGCCATGCAGCGGGTGAAAGCCGCCCTGCGTGAATACAAGGGCCTGCACCTGGCAGGAGAGTATTTCGGCATGGGGTCGGTCGAAGCCGCGGTCTACAGCGGGACCGGGGCGGCGACACGGGCCGTCCGCGGCTGCTGACGGGGCTTACAGGCAAGCCGTATTCCTTCGATATACAGAGAGCTGCCGTTCGTTCACACTCTCGCCCATTTGCCACATTTTGAACCCGAATGGTAGAATTAACACCGCCAGCGGCGACTGGCGAGTACCCGTACCTACCGCTCCGCGTTTATTTTATCGACCGATTACAACGAGCCGGCCTGGAGCGCATGCACGTGAGCAGCGAAAAAAAGATCTCCGAGAAGGACGAGCAGTCGTCAATGGGAAGAGCCGCCAAAGAGCCCGATGCCGGCGAACGGTATTTCCGCTCCATCGTCGAGTACTCGCACGACGTGGTGGGCATCTTCGACGCGGCGGGCAACCTCACGTACATCGGGCCCTCCATCGAGAGGGTGCTGGGGTACGCGCCGGAGGAAGTGATAGGGCGCAATTTCTTCGAGCTGGTACATCCCGACGACCTGCCCGCCGTCCTGGAGAGCCACGACGCGGTGCTGAGTGACCCGGCGGCCGAAAGGGCGGTCGAGTGCCGCTTCAGGCACAAGGACGGCACCTGGCGGCTCCTCGAAAATGCAGGCCGCAGTTTTATCGACGAGGCGGGCGAGGCCAGGACCGTCGTCAATGCCCGCGACGTGACGGAGCGAAAGAGAATAGAAGAGGCACTGCGCGAGAGCCGCGAGACCGCGTTGACCTTCATTAACGCCAATCTCGAGACATCGATCCTCATGGAGGTCGACGGCAAGATCCTGGCCATAAACGAGGTCGGGGCCGAGAGGCTGGGCAGAACATCCGAGGAGATGATCGGCCACAACTTGTACGATTTTCTCCCAGAAGAAATCATCGGACCTCGCCGCTCGGTCATCGCTGAGGTCGTCAGTACCCGCGGATCGGTCCAGGTCGAGGACAGCCGCTATGGACGCATCATCGAAAGCATCGCCTCTCCCGTTTACAACTCGGACGGAGAAGTCGACAGGATTGCCATCTTCGGCCGCGATACCACGGACCGGAAGCGCTCGGAATCGGAGATAAGGCAGAGCCGGGACAACCTGCTGGCGTTCCTCAACGCCACCAGCGACTACGCCATGCTCATAGGCGCGGACAGGACCATCCTGGCTGTGAACAAGGTGCTGGCAGAGACCATCGGGTTGAGCGAGTCCGAACTCGTGGGGATGGATGTTTACAGTGACTCCCCGATGCCTACCGTCATCCAGAAAGGACGCGTGGCTGCGGTGGACCAGGTCTTCGCAACCGGGGAGCCCGTTATCTTCGAGGACGAGCGCAGAGGCAGGTACTTCGAGCACAGGGTGTTCCCGGTGTTCGACGAGCCCGGCGAGGTCGGACGGGTCGCCTTCTTCACCCGGGATATCACGCGCGAGAAGAAGGCGCGGGAAGCACTGGCGCAGTCCGAGGCGAAGTACCGGGCGCTGGTCGAGCAACTCCCGGCGGTCACCTTCACCGCTGAAATGGACGACTATACAGCGGTCACCTACGTCAGTCCGCAGTCGGAGCAGCTCCTGGGCATATCCGAAGAACAGCGGACGGCGAACCCGCGCTACTGGACGCAGGTAATCCATCCCGATGACCGCGAGCGGGTGCTCGCTCATCTGTCGGAAAGCCAGGAAAAGCGAGAACCCTTCATCCTGGAGTTCAGGGTGGTAAGGCCGGACGGGAACGAGCTGTGGATCCGAATCCATGCCGAGCCGGTGATGGACGAGCAGGGTAACGCGCTCTTCCTCCAGGGCGTGTTGATCGACATGACGGAGCGCAAGCGCGCGGAGCACGCGCTGCGGGATAGCGAGGAGAGGTACCGCCTTCACTTCGAGAACTCGTTCGACGTCATCTACTCGGTGGACACCGAGTTCAAGGTTCTCAACATATCGCCCTCTATCGAGAGGGCACTCGGGTACAGGCCGGAAGAGCTTATAGGCAGGCCTTTCACAGACCTGAACATCCTGTCCGAGGAGTCGTTGAACTCCGCGGTCGAGGACGCCCTGAGGATAATGGCCGGCGAGCGTGTCACCGGTGAGTACGAGTTCCTCGCCAAAGACGGCAGGGCCCTGACCGGCGAGGTGACCGGGGCGCCCATCTACAAGGGCGGAGAAGTGGTCGGCTACGTGAGCGTCGCCCGCGACATCACCGCCAGGAAGGAAGCCGAGGAGAAGCTCAGGCAGAGCGAGGAGAGGTACCGCAGCTTCTACTCGGTGAGCCCCGACTTCATCTTCCTGACCGACCGTGACGGGCTCGTGATCGATGCCAACCCTGCGGTGCTCAACAGAGCCGGGATGTCCATTGAGGAGATCAAGAAGACGCGCTACATGGATTACTTAGCCGACGATGACGCACGGGCGGTGCAGGCCGCTGAGGAGGCGCTCTTGCGGGGGGAGGAGGTCAGGGGGCTCGTGGTGAAGGCCGGCATAACACCCAACTTCTACACCTATGAGATCAACTCGATACCGCTCTTCGAGAACGGGAAGGTCGTCAGCAGCCTGAATATAGCGCGCGATATCTCGGAAATAAGACGGGACGAGGAGGAGCTGCGCAGGCTCAACAGGGAGCTGGAAGGATTCGCGCAGACCGTCTCGCACGACCTGCGTACCCCGCTGACCGCCATGAAGCTGGCAAACGACACGCTTCAGAAAGTATGGGCGAGGCGGGACACGCTGGACCTGGACGTCGATGCCGAGATAAGGCGGTTCGGTGAGGTCATCGACCTCGGCGCCAGGAAATCGGAGGCGCTCATCAACGACCTGCTGAAGCTTGCCAGGGCGGGCCAGGAGCTGCCCGAGGTATCCGAGATCGACATCGACCGGGTGGTGGCGAGGGTGCTGAGCGAGAACGAAGCGGGCATCGCGGAAAAAGGCGTCCGCGTCGAGGTCGATGACGACCTCGGGGTCGTGCGCGGCAACGAGACCCACCTGTACCAGTTGTTCACCAACGTGATCGACAACGCGATAAAGCACAACGACAGCCCCGAGCCCGTGGTGCAGGTCAGGCGACTGGGCGGATTCGGGGGCTTCGGGCACCGGTACGCGGTGAAGGACAACGGCTCGGGGATCCCCGAGGCGGACCTCCGCAACATCTTCCTGCCTTTCTTCAAGGGCGAGACCGGGGAGACGGGGATAGGGCTGGCCATCGTCGAGAAGATAGTCAAGCTGTACGGGGGCACGATAAGGGCTTACAACAACGGCGGGACGACGTTCGAGTTCTTTATCAGGGACATGCCGGACGCGTCTTCGACGACCTCCTGACTGGACGGGCCTTAAGGCACCGATGCCATGTCAGTCCGCTCTCTCCTTGGTGGCGCTCGCAAGGTCCATGCGCCAGAGCTTCCTTATCGACGGCAGCTCGGCGACGATCATTACGACGATCGACGCGAGGATTATCACAGCCAGCGTGACGCCCGACAGCACGGTGTCGGGAACCAGCCGTTCGGAGCTCACCAGCTTTTCTATCACCACCCATTCCAGCAGGCGTCCCAGCAGAATGCCCGGAACCAGAGCGACCGCGACCACCACCACGGTCTCGACCGTGAGGAACGCGAATATGCGCCCCCTTCCGGCCCCGAGCGTGCGGATGGTCGCGATCTCGCGCCGCCTCTCGAAGATGTTGACGGTGACCATCGAGAACAGCACCGCGAAGCCCATCGCGAAAGCCATCACATAGAAGATGTAGAAGATGGTCTTGATGGCGCTCACCAACTCCTCGAAGACCGTGAGGATTCGGCCCCTGGTTATCACCTGCGAGACCCCGGGAAGCTGTCGCAGGTCGTCCGCGACCTTTTCCACGTCCGCCCCGGAGGTCTTGACCACGGCGGCGTTGAACTGCCCGGGAGCCCCGGTCGCCGCGGCGACGAGTCCCTGGATGTACGCCATGTTGACGTAGCAGACGCCACCGAAAGGCTCGGAGACGAACCCGACCACCTTGAACGGAAGCGAGCCGACCGGCGCGGTAACCTTGACACTGTCGCCGATCTTGACAGGGAGCTTCTTGGTCAACCCCCGGTTCAGGACTATCTCCCCGGGGCCGGGTATCGCCTTCGAGCCGGGCGTCGGGTAGTTGCCGTGGAGGGCCGAGCCCCTGGTGTAGGCCTGGACCTGGACGTCGGCGGAACGGCCGCCCGCGGACAGTAGCGCGGGCGTGTCGATCAGCGGCTCAGCCACCGACACTCCCGGAGTCGAACGTACCGAGGCGAGGGCTTCGGGGCCGACCGGGTTCTCCCAGGTGACCGCGACGTCCCACCTGAGCACCCCGTGCAGGTACTTGTCCACCGCGTGATCGAGGCTGTCCCTCCCCCCGCTGGCGGTTATCATCATGCACAGTGTGGCGATCACCCCGACGCACGTCAGGATGGTGCGCCGCCGGTTCCTGGTGACGTTCCGGAGCGAGACCCGCAGCCAGGCCGCGAGCCCCAGCCGCTCCGAGGCGGCCGTCCTCCTGCGGCGCTCGGAGACCGGGAGCGCTATTCCGGCGTCGGTACGCATCGCCTCCGCCGGACGCATCCTGACCGCGTGCCTCGCCGGCACGAGCGCCCCCGCCACCGAGAACAGCAGCGCCGCCCCGATGCCCGCAACCGCCAGGACCGGGGCGAACGACGTCTCGATGAGCGGCAGGTCGAAGATGCCGGCGTAGATATGGATGAAGAGCCGAGAGAGGTAATACCCGCAGACCACTCCCAGGAGACCGCCCGCGATACCCAGGACCAGGCCGTAGCCAAGGTAGTGGGTCATCAGGGTCCTCCGGCCGTATCCGACCGCGCGCGTCAGGCCTATCTCGCGCTGCTGCGAGAAAACGATCTGTGTCATCGTTATGTAGAGCGCCAGCGAGGCGACGGCCAGCAGGAGTATCGCGAAGAACACCGCCAGCTTGCCGAGGTCGTCCAGCTCGAAATCGAGGGTCACGGCGCCGGGCTCGCTGGCGCCGCTGGTGAGGCCGACTAGGCCGTACGGGCGCAGCACCGTCGCCGCGGCGGCCATGGTGCGCTTGAGCTTCGATTCGTCCCTGACCGTCGCCACCACGTTGTTGACCTTGCCCGACGTGTCGAAGAACGCGGCCGCCTGCCCGTACGGGACGAAGATGACGCCGAACTGGACGGGGTCGGACACGTACTCCGCACGGCTGCGGACAAGCCTGAGGTACTCAGGCGTTACCACTATCCCGACCACCCGGAGCGAGGTGGAACCGCCGCCGTGGGAAAGCTCGACCGTGTCCCCCGGCCTGACGCCGAGAGCCTCTGCGAGGTGGTGCTCGGCAAGGCAGGTGCCGGCCTTCATCGGGACAGGGTAGACGCCCGATTCGACGATGAGACCGTTGACCTCCGGCCGCCTGTCATCGGGCACCGAGATCACCCTCAGCGTGAGCCTGGAATCCTTGACTTTCGCGAGGACGTCCATGGAGATCCGCCCTTCGGCGGCGGTGACGTTCGGCAGGGCCTTGACTCCGCCCACGGCGGTCAGGGGGGCCGAGGAGAGGTCGGCCGAGAAGTCCTCGTAGTTTGTGGCACGGTAGATGCCGTCTATGGATTCCCTCAGGTCCTTCTGCGCCAGAAGGGGCCCCGTGAACATGATCACGCCGAGAGCGACGACCACTATTATGGCGAGGACCTGGGTCCAGTGCGTCACCAGGTCTCGGAGAAGCTTTTTGTTAAGAGGGCTCAATGCTTTCCTTTCGAGGACCCCCCGGTAAAGCTCGGCCCGGCCGCGATCGGGCCTTTCAACCGGCCCGGGGAGTGACCCAAAAGTAAAACGGTTCCGGGGTGGGCGAGCAACCCTTCCGTCAGGCGAGCGGCCCTTCCTCGCCTTTCAGCTCCTCGTACAGGACCTTCTTCATGACCTTCCCCAGCGGAGTAAGGGGCAGGGACTCGCGGAACACCACGTACCTGGGGACCTTGAACTTCGCCAGCCGCGCGGCGCACCACTGCTTGATATCTTCCTCGCTCGGAGGATGCTCCGCGCCGGGCATCGGCACGACGTACGCGCGGCCTTCCTCGCCCATCACCGGGTCGGGCACGCCGATCACCGCGCTGAAGAGGACGCCGGGGTGCTCCTGGAGCACCTCTTCGACCTCGGGCGGATAGACGTTCTCGCCGCCGCGGATGTACATCTCCTTCTTGCGTCCCAGGATGTACATGTAGCCCTCTTCATCGAGCTTGCCCATGTCGCCCGTGTGGAGGTACCCGTCCTCGCCCAGCACCAGGGCGGTCTCGTCGGGCCTCTCGTAGTAGCCCTTCATCACAGCGTCGCCGCTTATGCAGATCTCCCCCTCCTCGCCGGGAGGCAGGTGGTAGCCCTGCAAGTCCATTATGCTCAGGTCCACCCCCGGGTTCGCCCTGCCCACGCTGGTGGAGAGCCGCTCGAGCGAGTCCTCGTCGACCCGCGTGAACGTCACCGCGCCGCTCACCTCCGAGAGCCCGTAGCCGTTGGTCGGGTATATGCCGAACTTCTCTTTGACCTGCGTGAAGAGCTCCTTCGGACTCGGCGCCGCGGAAACTACCGCCGCGCGCACCGACGAGACGTCGTAAGAGTCGAAGTCCGGCGCCATCATCATGAGTATGTACTGGGCGGGCACCTGCCCCATCACGGTGACCTTCTCGGACTGGATGGTCTGGAGCACCTCCTGGGGCACGAAAGCGTCCAGCATCACCAGGGTCCCGCCCGCGTAGAGCATCGAGAGTATGGCCATCACGCCACCGCCCACGTGGTTCACGGGGATGTCGAGCAGCAGCCGGTCGTCGCGCTCCACCCCCATGGCGCCCGTCTGGCCACGGACATACGCGATGAGGTTCCGGTGTGTGAGCTCCGCTCCCTTGGGCACACCGGTGGTGCCGGAGGTGTACACGATGAAGGCGGTGTCGTCCTCGCGCACCGCGCCGCGGGCGCGCTCGAGGAGGTCGAGCGACTCCGCCAGGGCCGGCTCGAACAGCGGATCGGCCGGGATGGCCCCGGGCACCAGCGCGACCTCTTCCGCGCCGCCGATCACCGCGATGGTCTCGAGGGCCGGGCAGGACGTCTTTATCTTGTTGACGATATCGAGGAAGTCGACGCCCGCCATCCCCGGGGAGACGACCATCAGGCTGGAATCGGAGTCGTTCACCACGAATCCCGCTTCCATCGCCTCGTAACGGGTGGAGATCGGCACTGCCGCGGCGCCCAGCGAGGCGGCCGCCACGTAGCAGTACACGTGCTCCGGCCGGTTCCCGATGTAGAGGGCTACCTTGTCGCCCCTCTTGACGCCGAGCCGCACCATGGCGGCCGCGGCGCGGTCGACGTTTTCCATGTATTCGCGGTAGTTCACCCGCAGGTCCTTGAAGACTATGGCCTCTTTCTGCGGGTTCCTCCCGGCGTGGGCTTCGAGCACTTCGTGTATCAGCACCTGTCCATCCCTCCCCCTCCGGTCGACTTCACACCCGGGCTACTTGCCGCCGACCACCAGGCCTTCGACCAGCATGGACGGGGTGCCTATCCCGCCCAGCAACGGGGTGAACCTCATGTCCGAGCCGACACCGACTACCCCCGCCAGGATGTCCTCCATCGAGCCGGCGATCGTGACCTCTCTTACCGCGTGAGCTCGCCGGCCGCCTTCGACCCATATCCCCTTGGCGCCGACGGAGACCTCGCCCGTGACCGGGTTCAGGCCCACGTGGACCCCCTGCAGCTCGAGCACCTCGAAACCCCTGCCCATGGCCGAGCGCAGCTCCTCGGGCGTCGATGCCCCGGCCTCGATGAAGATGTTGGTCGGTGAGACCCCCACCTGGGAGCGGTAAGACGCGCGTCCAGCGTTCCCGGTGGTGGAAACGCCCATGCGCGACGCCGTGTAGCAGTTGTGCAGGAAACCGGCGAGCTCCCCGCCCCCTATCAGGCCCTTCCTCGAGGTGGCTACGCCCTCGCCGTCAAACGGCGACGTCCCGAATCCGCCCTCCATTGTCCCGTCGTCCACCAGGGTGATCGAGTCGGATGCGACCTTCCTCCCCAGCTTGTCCGACAGGAAAGACTTGCCCTTCACCACCGACTCTCCTGATAGCGCCGCTCCCAGGACGGCCACCAGCTCCGCGGTGGACAGGTTGTCGAACAGCACCGGTACCCGCGCCGTCTCGGCCTGCCGCGCCCCCAGCAGGTCGACCGCCATGCGCGCGGCCTCCTCCGCGGCGGCCCCGACGTCCAGGTCGGCGAACGAGCGCCCGGCGGTGAACCCGAACCCGGTCTGCGAATCGTCCCCCTGCTGCGCTATCGCCATGAGGTAACCGTAGCAGACCGAGGAGCGGAAGCCGGCCCTGAACCCGTTGCTGTTGGCGAGCATCACCTTGCCCGAGGACTCGCTGTAGGCGGAGGTCTCGACCCCCTTCACGCGTTCGTCGTAGCCGCGAGCCAGCCTCTCGAGCTCGAGCGCGAACTCGATCTTGTCGCCCGCCGGCACGGCCGACAGGTCCTCACCCCAGATGCCCAGCTCTTCGCCCATCAGCGCCCCGCCGGTCGCCCCCTCAGGGAAAGATCCGGCTTGTGGGATGCCTCGGTCAGGATCGGGCGGTGATACGGTCGCCGCGTCGACCGCGGAGCGAACGGCCTGGCCGATAGCCGCCTCCGACATGTCGGAGGTATAGGACCTGCCGTAACGCCCGCCGTCGAAAACGCGTATCCCTATGCCCATGGATTCGGAGAAAGAGAACTTTTCGACCTGCAGGTTGAAGACCTTGACCGAGGTGCCCTTGGTGCTCTCGAAGTAGGCCTCGGCCTCACCGGCTCCCTCTCCGAGGGCTATCTCCAGCGCTTTCTCGAGCGTCGCGAAGTCAGATATCATGCGGATAACCTATCAAACTCGGTGTCGGCTGCATACCCCGCCTCGACGGGCCTCGGGCCGCCGCCCCGTCGCGGCGGCCAGGCGCTTCTTGCCCACCGCCGGGCCCTTTTCCTGCAATTCAATCCACCGTCGGCCAAACCTCCGTCCGCGCCCGAGAAATGCGCGCCGAGGGGCGCGGCGTTGCGGCCCGCATGGCTCTAATCTATGATTCTCATTGTTGCCGCTGGCCAGGAGGAAAGCCATTGGGAGAAGTCTATTACGTCACAACCCCCATATATTACGTCAACGATATGCCCCACATCGGGACCGCCTATACGACCGTGGCGGCCGACGCGATCGCCAGGTACCAGCGCCTGAAAGGGCGTGAAGTCTTCTTCCTGACGGGGATCGACGAGCACGGCCAGAAGGTCGCGCAGGCGGCGGCCGAGAGGAACGAGAGCCCGCAGGCGTGGGCCGACCGCATGCAGCCCCACTTCACGGACACCTGGAAGCTGCTGGACATAAGCAACGACGACTTCCTCCGCACCACCCAGAACAGGCACACCGAGGTCGCCCAGCTCTTCATCGAGAAGCTCAGGGACAAGGGGGACGTGTACCTCGGCGCCTACGAAGGTTGGTACTGCATCCACGACGAGTCTTTCCTTCTCTCGAGCCAGCTCGTAAGCGGGGCCTGCCCCGAGTGCCGGCGGCCGGTCGAATGGGTCAAGGAGGAGAATTACTTCTTCAGGCTCTCGAACTACGCCGACAGGGTCCTCAAGCACATCGAGGAGAACCCCGAATTCATCCAGCCGGAGAGCAGGCGCAACGAGGTGGTCAGCTTCATCAAGAGCGGGCTGTCGGACCAGAGCGTCTCCAGGACCAGCTTCACCTGGGGGATACCGCTGCCGTTCGACCCACGCCACGTCATGTATGTGTGGTTCGACGCGCTGCTCAACTACGTCAGCGCGATCGATTTCGGCTCCGACGCCGCGAGGTTCGAGCGCACCTGGCCGGCGGACCTGCACCTGCTAGGCAAGGAGATACTGAGGTTCCATGCGGTCATATGGCCCGCGATGCTGATGGCCGCGGAGCTGCCGCTACCCCGCCGCGTCTTCGCCCACGGGTGGCTCACCGTGGAAGGCGAGAAGATGTCCAAGTCGCTGGGCAACGCCATCCCGCCCGCGGAGCTGGTCGAAGAGTACGGTGTCGACGCCTACCGGTACTACTTCCTGCGCGAGTTCTCCTTCGGGCTGGACGGCAACTTCTCCCGCAGGACCATGCTCAAGCGCTACAACGCCGAGCTCGCCAACGACCTCGGCAACCTGGAGAGCCGGGTGCTGACGATGGTGAGCAAGTACAGGGACGGCAGGGCGCCCGAGGCCGGCGCCCCGACCGCCGAGGAAGACAGGCTCGCGGACGAGGCGTCGGAGCTCGCGAGGGTGGTGGACGGCAAGATGGCCGTGCCGGCTTTCAACGATGCGATGGCAGCCATCTGGGACTTCATCCATACGATCAATCGCTACGTGGACGTGTCGGCGCCCTGGTCGCTGGCCAAGGACCCCGCGCTGGGAGCGGACCTCGACAGGGTCCTGTACAACAGCCTTGAGGGCCTGCGGGTCATCGCGGTGTTCGTGTCACCGTTCATGCCCGGGACTGCCGCGAAGATGTGGGAACGGCTCGGCATCCGTGAGCCGCTCTCTTCGGCCAGGCTTCCGGGAGCCGCCAACTGGGGGCAACTGCCGCCGGGCGTGACGACCTCACGCGGGGAAGGACTGTTCCCGCGCAAGATGGAATCCGAAGAAGAAGGCGGCTGAAGTCCTCGGGCCTCATGGCGGGTCAAATTGGTACCTGACTCTCACGCACACCTCGACCTGATAGAACTCGAACCCGGCGTCGCGGTGCGGCGGGCGCGCGACGCGGGCGTCTCTCCTGTCATCACCATCGGCATCACGCTCGACTCGAGTCGCGAGGCCGTTCGCATCGCCGAGTCCATCCCGGGGGTATTCGCGGCGGTCGGCATACACCCGAACGACTCGGCAGGTGCCGGGCCGGACGCTTTCGAGGAGCTGGCGGCGGTGGCCGCCTCGAGCGACAGGGTCGTGGCGATCGGCGAGACCGGCCTCGACTATTACAGGGACCGCGCCCCCGCCGGGGACCAGTTAGCGGCTTTCAGGTCCCACGCCACGCTGGCGCGCTCGCTCGGAAAGGCGCTCATCGTCCATGACAGGCAGGCGCACGATGACGCGCTCGAGTTGCTGTCCTCCGAGATGCGCGGCGCCGACGTGCCGGTGGTCATGCACTGTTTCTCCGGGGACGCCTCGGTGCTCGAAGAGTGCGCGCGGAGGGGCTATTACATCTCGTTCGCCGGCCCGGTCACCTTCAAGAAGGCGGACGCGGCCAGGGACGCGGCGGCCCGGACGCCGCTGGACCGGCTGCTCGCCGAGACCGACTCCCCCTTCCTGTCGCCCGAGCCGTTCCGCGGAAAGCCCAACCTGCCCGAGCGCGCGAGGTTCGTGGCCGACGAGCTCGCGAGGCTTCACGGAAAAGAGCCGGCGGAGATGGACCTTATCCTGACCGCCAACGCGGAGGCCGCATTCGGCCTGACCCGGGGGGAACGCGGTGGTTGAGGTCAGCGGGAGCCGAGGCGGCGGTGAAGCGCTCGATAGAGGAGGATCGCTGACCTCTCCCAGGGTCGTCAGGGAGCTGCTCGATTCGGCGGGCATCCACCCCAGCCGCGGGATGGGCCAGAACTTCCTGGTGGACGCCAACGTGCTGGACATCATAGAAAAGGCGGCCGGGCTGTCGGGCGCCGACACCGTAGTCGAGGTTGGCGCGGGTCTGGGAGCCCTCACCGGCCGGCTGGTCGAGCGTTGCCGAGAGGTGTTCGCCCTGGAGTCCGACGCGAGGCTTCTGCGGTTGCTCGGGGAGCTGCTCGGCGCGAGTGGCAACCTCAGGATGATCGAGGCCGACGCGGTCCGGTTCGACCTCGAGGGGCTGTGGAACGGGCCCCCCGGTGGAACGGTCAAGATGGTCTCGAACCTTCCCTACCAGATCGCCGCCACCCTGATCGTCGACTGGCTCATCCTGTACCCGTGGCTGGCCGAGTACACGGTCATGATCCAGCGGGAGGTGGCCGACCGGATGACCGCGGCGCCGGGCGGCAAAGACTACTCCGCCGCGACGGTCAAGATACAGCACCGGGCGTCGGCGACCAGGGTCGCGCGGGTCTCGAGGAACTGCTTCTATCCCCGGCCGGGAGTCGACTCCGCCATCGTCCATATCGTGAGGCACAACGCCGGGGGGGTGCGGGACGCCGACGGTCGCGACGGCGACGAGAGGCTCTTCGACCTCGCGGTGACCGCCGCTTTCCAGCAGAGACGGAAGAAGCTGGCCAACTCGGTCTCATCGTGTCCGGCCGTTTCCGCCGGCCCTCGCGAGGTGGCAGGGGCACTCGCGAACCTCGGCATCGACCCCGGCTCGCGCGCCGCCGACCTCTCGCCCGCCGACTACGTGGCGCTGGTCGCCGAGCTCGGGCGTGTGACGTGAACGGCGCAGGCGCGCGCGACACCCGGCAACAACGTCCCTGGCACGCCCTGACGCTCGAGGAGACGCTCACCGGTATCGGCGGTGACTCCGAATCCGGGCTCACGCGGGCCGAGGCGGCGAGGAGGCTCGCCGAACACGGGCCCAATGCGCTGGAAGCGGCCAAACGCAAATCCCCGGTGGTGAGATTCTTCGCCCAGTTCAACGACTTCATGATATGGGTACTGCTCGCGGCCGTGGTCATAAGCGGGGCGCTGCTGCGCGAATGGCTCGACGCGATAGTCATCCTCTGCATCGTCCTCCTCAACGCCATCCTGGGCTTCGTCCAGGAGGCCCGCGCCGAGAAGGCCATGGAGGAGCTCAAGAAGCTCAGTGCCCCCACCGCCAAGGTCATCCGCGAGGGCGCCGAGTCGGTGGTCTCCTCGGGCGAGCTGGTGCCGGGTGACCTGGTGGTCCTCGAGGCGGGCGACCTGATATCCGCGGATGCGCGGCTGGCGACGTCGGCTTCCCTGCGCGTGAACGAGTCGAGCCTGACCGGTGAGTCGGTCGCCGTCGACAAGGACGCCGGCGCGGTCGTCGGACCGGACGCGGTGGTGGCGGACCGCGCGGACATGGTGTTCACCGCCACACACGTCGAATACGGGCGTGGCACCGCGGTGGTCGTGGAGACGGGCAGGGGCACCGAGATGGGTCTGATCGCGAGCCTGCTCGAGGAGACCGTGGTCGAGCCGACCCCCCTGCAGAAAGAGCTCAGGAACGTCGGCAAGAGGATCGTCTACATCTGCATCGCGATCGTGGTGCTCGTCTTCGGTGTCGGGATAGCCCGCGGCAACGGGTTCGCCGTGATGCTCCTGTTCGCGGTGAGCCTGGCGGTGGCCGCGATCCCGGAGGGCCTCCCCGCCATCGTGACCATCACCCTCGCGGTCGGGACACACTCGATGGCGACGCAGAACGCGGTGGTGCGCAACCTGCCTGCCGTCGAGACGCTCGGCTGCGCCGACTACATCTGCTCTGACAAGACGGGCACCCTGACCATGAACCGCATGACCGTCACCGACGCGATGTTCGGCGACGCCAGCGCGTACCTGCTCGAGGACGCCGGTGAGACCGGCGACTTCCGCCGCCGGGCGCTGGACCTCATGCTCGAGGCGGCGGCCCTGTGCAACGACGCGAGGACCGACGCGCAGGGTGCCTACATCGGGGACTCCACGGAGGTCGCCGTGCTCGAGGCCGCCGAGGCGTCGGGCCTGAAGAAGGCGTCACTGGAGAAGGAGCACCCCAGGATCTCCGAGGTCCCGTTCGACTCCGACCGCAAGATGATGACGACCGTCCATCGCGACAACGGCCACGTAGTGGTGTTCTCCAAGGGGGCGTCCGAGGCGGTCATTTCACGCTGCTCGCGCGTGCTGACCTCCGAGGGGGAGGTCGCGCTGTCCGAGGCCGCGGGCAAGTCGATACTGGCCCGGGCGTTCGAGCTCGGAGCGCAGGCGCTGAGGACCCTCGCTTTCGCTTACCGGCGCCAGGAAGGCGACGCGGGGTTGCACGACGCGGAGGCCCTGGAGCGCGACCTGGTGTTCCTTGGCGCGCTGGCGATGCAGGACCCGCCCAGGCGGGAGGCCTTCGGCGCCCTCGAGCAGTGCCGCAAGGCGCACATAAACGTCTCGATGATAACCGGGGACCACCGCGCGACCGCCGAGGCCGTTGCCAGGGAGCTGCGCATACTGACGCCGGGCCGCAGGCTGCTGGAGGGGCACGACCTCGAGCGGATGAGCCCGGAGGCGTTGGGGTCCCAGGTGGAAGACATAGGCGTCTACGCGAGGGTCTCACCCCGCCACAAGGTCAAGATAGTCGACGCGCTCAGGTCGCGCGGGCACGTGGTGGCCATGACGGGTGACGGGGTGAACGACGCGCCGGCACTCAAGCGGGCCGACATCGGCATCGCGATGGGGATCACGGGCACCGACGTGGCCAAGGAGGCGAGCGACATGATACTCGCCGACGACAACTTCGCGACCATCGTCGCGGCCATCAGGCAGGGACGCGTAATCTTCAACAACCTCAAGAAGTTCATCTACTTCCTGCTGTCGTGCAACATCAGCGAGGTCCTGACGATGTTCATCGCCATGGTGGCCGGCTTCCCGCTGCCGCTGGTGCCCGCGCAGATACTGTGGATAAACCTCGTGACCGACGGGCTGCCCGCCCTGGCGCTCGGAGTGGACCCTCCGGAGAAAGACGTGATGGAGCAGCGGCCGCGGCTGCCGGGCGAGAACATCCTTTCGCTCAAGCGGCAGAGGCGACTGCTGTGGCAGGGCCTTTTGATCACCGCCGGGGCGCTGGCCTCATTCGTGCTCAGCAGGTACCTGCTCGGTTACAACTGGAACAGCGCCACGAACGGCGAGCTCTACCTCGACATGGCGCGCACGGTGCTCTTCACCACGCTGGTGCTGGCTCAGATATTCCACTCATACAACCTGCGCTCGGAGAACAGCTCTCTGTTCTCGTCCTGGCCCTGGGAGAACCGCGCGCTCTTCGGCTCTTTCCTCGCGTCGATCGCGCTCCAGTTGTTCGTGCTCTACGTGCCGTTCATGCAGAAGGCTTTCCACACCCACGCTCCCTCGGGCAGCGCCTGGCTTCTCATACTGGCATGTTCTCTGTTGCCGGTGCTCGCCATCGACCGCATAAAGGTGTTCCTCGCCTGGCGGGCTAAGAAAACCGGGGTCTGATCCCGCGTCGCACACCAGTGAGGTCAGGTCTCTTTTCATGCGTTGGCGGAGGAAGGCGGGGCTGCTCGGGATGTTGCGCGGGACGGGTTCCCCTCGTAGATGTCATTCGGGACCGGTCGGGAAGTTGCTCAGGCGGGGGTCCCCCTCGTCGATGTCCTCGCCGGCCTCAACTCTTAGAGGACTGGACCCTGTGGCTGCGGATTACTCCTCGGAAAACCCCATCCCGCGCTCCATCTGGGAAGGAAGAACGTCGGAAACACCGTGTGT
>Ga0209226_10000204_pt1 | contig 38014 bp, 30 predicted proteins | sample BarGraNGADG00212_2_FD_184497 | JGI IMG/M metagenome (GOLD analysis project Ga0209226, IMG submission 184497) | Arctic peat soil microbial communities from Barrow, Alaska, USA - Barrow Graham LP Ref core NGADG0011-212 (SPAdes) (version 2) | ecosystem: Environmental > Terrestrial > Soil >...
ATCCCGCAATTTAAGGCAGTTAGGAGTTGGAAGGATACCGGATGGTTCTGGAGGATACAAGTATTCTTTATCCGAAAGTACCAGGAATCCGGAAAAGGTTTCAATAAAGCTGAATATTGTTCCTGTTATTCAGGATATAGTTGAAGCAAAAGGACTTATGGTAATTAAAACTATTCCCGGAAATGCAAGCAACACCGCGTTTTTTATCGATGGTGCAGGAAGATATGAAATTGCCGGAACAATAGCCGGAGATGATACAATCCTTGTTATACCGAGGGACGGTGTAACTGTACAACAAGTTCATACATGCCTCGAAATAATTCTTCCGGGGATACATGAGCAGATAAAAAGTAAAAAGTAAAAAGTCAAGAGTAAAAATTCTTTGTGATCCTTAGTGAAACCTTTGTGTCCCTTTGTGGTGAAAAAGATTCATTTAACCACTAAGTATCACAAAGGAAAGCACAAAGTAACACAAAGGAAAAATGATGAAACAAATAATCAATATACAATTCAAATTATAAACTAATGAAAGAAAAGGTCGTTTTGGCGTATAGCGGAGGTTTGGATACCTCAGTAATTTTAAAATGGTTAATTGAGAAGAATTATGAAGTTATTGCTTTTGTAGCAGACGTGGGGCAGACTGAGGATTTTGAAGCATGCAGAGATAAAGCCTTATTACTTGGAGCTTCCAAAGTGATTATTGCTGACCTGAAAAGGGAATTTATTGATGGTTATGTTCTTAAAGCCATCATGGCAAATGCAATTTATGAAGACAGGTACTTACTTGGCACGGCTCTTGCAAGGCCACTTATTGCAAAAAAACAGATTGAGGTCGCTAAAGCTGAAGGAGCCAATGCGGTTGCACATGGTGCAACAGGTAAGGGCAATGATCAGGTTCGCTTTGAATTATGTTATTATGCCCTTATGCCTGGTGTAAAAGTTATTTCCCCATGGAAGGATAAAGAGTTCCTGGCAACATTTAAAGGAAGGACAGATCTTCTTAAATATGCTTCAGAGAAAAAGATCCCTGTCAAAGCCAGTATTGATAAGCCTTACAGTGAAGATGATAATCTGATGCATATCAGTCATGAGGCCGGAATCCTCGAGGACCCTATGTACACTCTGCATAAAAGCATGCTGGAAAAAATGGTTATGCCGCAGGATGCTCCTGACAAAGAAACACGAATCGTAATTCATTTTAAAAATGGAATACCCGTAAAGCTGGTCAATAAAGAGAATGGGACCGTGAAGGAAGATTCATATGATATGTATATTTATCTGAATGAATTAGCGGGTAAAAACGGCATCGGACTACTCGACATGGTTGAGAACAGATTTGTTGGTATAAAATCGAGAGGTGTGTATGAGACTCCTGCTGCAACGGTATTGCATATAGCTCATAAGGATATTGAGGGGATAGCTATGGACAGAGAGGTAATGAGGCTTGTAAACATGCTTACTCCAAAATTTGCAGAAATAATTTATAACGGATTCTGGTTCAGTCCTGAAATGGATTTTCTTATGGCCGCTATTGAAAAGAGTCAGGAGCTCATAGATGGCAGCGTGCATCTCTGCCTTTATAAAGGGAATGTCATTATTGAAGGACGTGAATCACCATCATCTCTATATAATAAGAAGCTGTCAAGTATGGATATTGAAGGGGGCTTTGATCAGACTGACAGTAAGGGATTTATAAGGATTAATGCAATAAGACTGATGGCACATAGAGCTATAGTTGAAGCAAGTCAGAAAAATAACAAATAAAAAATATGAAACTCTGGGAAAAAGGAATAAACCCCGAACCTGCAATCATCGAATTTACAGCAGGTAAGGACCGGAAAACCGATTTAGCTCTGACAAAATGGGATATTATCGGTTCAATGGCTCATGTTATAATGCTTAAGGATGTGGGATTGGTGTCGGAGGAGGAGAAAAATGGCTTATTAAAAGCCCTCCATTCTCTTTTTGTGTGGGATGAAGAGGGGAGTCTTGTTATTGAAAATGATGTTGAGGACATCCATTCGCAGATTGAGAAAGAAATGTCCTCGATACTTGGAACAACAGGTAGAAAAATTCATACGGGCCGGTCAAGAAATGACCAGGTTCTGGTTGATATTCGTCTTTATACCAGGGAAGAGATTGATAAACTTTCAGTTCTGATAAGAAGGTTATTTTCCAGATTTCAGTCATTGAGTGAGCAATATAAAGAGATCCTCTTACCAGGCTATACACATATGCAGCCTGCTATGGTTTCATCATTTGGGTTATGGTTTGGAGCATATGCTGAATGTCTGGCAGATGATGTTCTCCTTTTGTCCGGAGCAAGAGCCCTGAATAATCAGAACCCGCTGGGAACTGCAGCAGGCTATGGAACGACGTTACCATTAAACAGGAAACTCACATCAGATCTCCTCGGGTTTGATGACCTTCTCTACAACTCGGCCTACGCAAGTCTTAGCAGAGGCAAGATTGAAATGGCAATTGCCTCGGCTATGGCCTCCGTGGCCCAGACGCTATCCCGGTTTTCCATGGATATATGTCTTTATATGACTTCTGAATTCAGGTTCATTGATTTTCCGGATGAATATATTACTGGTTCCAGTATAATGCCACAGAAAAGAAATCCTGATGTTTTCGAACTTATAAGGGGAAGATGCAATATCATTCAAACACTGCCTAACCAGGTTGCCATTCTGACAAACAACCTGCCCTCAGGATACAACAGGGAACTTCAGTTACTTAAACAGCTCATATTTGATGCTTTCGGTGAGCTTAGGGAGTGTATAGAGATAATGCTGTTAATGCTTAACAACATCAAGATTAAGAAGAATATAACAGAGAACCCTTTATATAATACAATTTTCAGTACAGAAGAGGTGAACAGGTTGGTTAAACAGGGCATCCCGTTCAGAGATGCATACAAAGCAGTGTCAGAAATGGTGAAAAACTCGACATTCTCAAAAACGGTATTGTCAGATTATGTTCATGAAGGAAGTATAGGCAATCTCTGTAACAAGGAGATCGCTGAAATTTTTGAAAAGAGGATGGAAAGTTTTAAAAACAGTAGTGCGGCTGAACTGGCAGATAAAATGATGCATCATGTGACGAATGGAAATACAGCCCCCTGACGCTACTTTGATTTTTTAATATTCTCAATGAACACATCGAAAAGATAATCGGTATCTGTCGGTCCTCCTGACGCCTCCGGATGAAATTGAGTTGAGAAGAAGGGTTTGTTTTTGTGTTTCATTCCTTCATTCGTCTGATCGTTGATATTAATGAAAAGCGGTTCCCAATCTGGACCCAGTGTTTTATTATCAACAGCAAATCCATGGTTTTGGGAAGTGATATAGGCTTTATCGGTGCCTATTTGCAGAACCGGCTGATTGTGGCTTCTGTGCCCATATTTCAACTTATAGGTATCAGCTCCTGAAGCAAGAGCCATTAATTGGTTACCAAGACAAATACCGAATACAGGCTTATTGCCAGTAAAGGATTTTTTAATATTCCGGATAGTGATTTCACACATTTTAGGATCACCGGGGCCGTTGGAAAGAAAGAGCCCATCAAAATCTTCTGTGTGATAGTTATAGTCCCAGGGAACCCTTATAATACAAGTATCTCTTTTAAGCAGATTCCTGATGATATTGTACTTTACACCGCAATCAACAAGTAGAATCTTTAACTTTCCCGAACCATAGATTTTTTTTTCATGAGTACTTACTTCAGCCACCAGATTTACTTTGTTCGGATCATAAAAACCGGTTTCCATTCCTTCAGGTTCAACCTTACCAAGCATGGCTCCTTTCTCACGTATTCTTTTTGTCAGAGCTCTCGTGTCAATACCATATATTCCAGGAACATTATTCCTTTTAAGCCACTCATCAAGGCTTTCAGTTGCATTCCAGTGACTATATTCAAATGAGTAATCAGAGACAATCAGTCCGGAAATATGTATAGATGAGGACTCATAAAAACGGTACAGATCATTTTCTTCGCTTTTTCCCGGCGCGCCATAATTACCAACCAGCGGATAAGTAAGGCACAGAATCTGCCCGCGATAGGATGGATCTGTTAAACTCTCAGGATAACCGGTCATTGCAGTATTGAAAACCACCTCTCCTGCTGCGGGGATCTGGGCTCCAAATGATCTTCCGGAATATATCGTTCCATCTTCAAGTGTAAGCTTTACCTTTATTTTCTCTGTCATTATTATACGGTTCTGAGTTTTTAATTTGTTGTTCAAATGTTCTTCTTTCAATTAATACTACCTTATCGCGGCAACAGCCTTTTCGATCTGTTCCATAGCTTTCATCACTATCTGATGTGTTGTACCAAGATTCATTCTCATGAATCCTTCACCGCCTGATCCAAATGTCGATCCTTCGTTCATTCCAACTCCGGCTTTTGTTATGAAAAAATTCTGAAGATCTTTTCCTGTCATTCCGAACTTCCGGCAATCAAGCCAGATCATATAAGTCGCTTCGGGTTGAACAGGAATTATTTCCGGTATCATTTTTCTGCAATAATCCTTTACAAATTCAATATTATGGTCAATATAATCAAGCAATCCATCGAGCCATTTATGTCCATAAGAATAAGCTGCAATCGAAGCAGTGGTCCCGAAAATATTTCCATTCCCCACATGAAGATTATCAACGATCCGGTTAAAAGACTTTCTAAATGCCGGATTTGAAATAATTACAGATGAAGTCGAAAGGCCAGCCAGGTTAAATGTTTTGCTTGGAGCTATTAAAGTAATCGTGTTAGCAGCAATTTCTTCAGAAAGCGAAGCCAACGGAGTATGGGTGAATCCGGGCAGAACAAGATCACAGTGTATCTCGTCTGAAATGATCAGGATATTGTTTTTGAGGCAAATATCTGCAAGATGGATTAATTCTTCAGGTGTCCATACCCTTCCGACCGGATTATGGGGATTGGATATAATTATCATCTTTGTTTTACTGTCTATTCCGGCAATTAGTGAATTATAATCCATTGCCCATTTCCCTTCAGACTCGATCAGTCTGTTATGGATCAGATTGCGGCCGTGCGATTCTGCCGCTGAAAAAAAAGGAAAGTATACAGGTGGCTGAACAATAATACTATCGCCTGCCCGGGTAAACGCCAGAGTGCAGAAATTAAGGGCAGGAACAATTCCGGGACTAAAGGAGATCCATTCTTTTTCAATTGCCCAGTTATGCCTGATTTTGATCCAATCGATCATTGACTGAAAATATTCTGCCGGGCGGAAAGAATAACCATAAATTTCATGGTCCAGACGTTTCTGAAGGGATTCCACAATAAAATCCGGAGTGTTAAAATCCATATCTGCTACCCACATTGGTATAAGGTCATTTGTACCGAATGTCTCTTCCCTGCGGTCGTATTTTATGCAGTTTGTACCTTCCCGTCTGGCAGGTTCATCAAAATTCCACATCCTCATAAAATGATATAGATTCAGGGGCTTAAAGATAAATAAAAATTTGAGATCCTTCGCTGGCGCTCGGGATTGAGCGTCAGCGAGGTAAAAAACATTCAGCTATGAGGGAAATAGTGCTTTTTAAAGAGAATTTTTGACAATTTAGACACTCCGGAGTCTGGGCACTGATAAGTTTCAATATTATTTATTACTTTTATGGACGGGTTTTGAAATAATTATTATAATTAAAATTGACTACAAATGAAAAAGATTTTTGCAGGTTTTATACTTCCAATCCTGATTATAAGTTTCACCTGTCTGACATCATGTAAAGACAGGGCAACTGCGAAACAACAGAAAAAAGTTGAGAAAGAACAGGTCAAAGTACTTCAAACACAAATTGAAGCTAATGTTTATCCTTTACCAACGTCTGCATCGGTGATCAAGATGCTTACTGAGCTCCAGGTTGGATATATTATAGGGATATCAAATCCTGTTGCAAACTCGAAAAAATATTTCAGCAGTTCCACCAGGGCGATTAACCTTGGAGTTTTTGGAGCTGACCTGAGTTATGCAACACTTTATAATATTCAACAGGAGGTAATCAACTACCTTGATGCTATCAGGTCGCTTTCGAACGAACTCAACATGTCAAAAATTTATAATGAAGATTTATATGCCAAGATAAAACAGAATTATGATAACAGGGACGAGCTGGTTAAAATACTCACGGGCGCATTCAATGATACCTATGCATATCTGAGTGATAATGAACAGCAACCGCTTGCTCTTCTTGTTGTCGGTGGTGCCTGGGTTGAAGGTATGTATCTTACAACACACGTTTCTGAGGCTGCATACCAGGTTGCCGGCATTTCGAAGGTATTGCTTGAGCAGAAGAAATCATTCGAGCTTTTCCTCGAAATAACCAGACCATATATTAATGATCCAAGTGTAGGTGATTTCGTAAAATTGCTGGATCCTGTTAAAAAAGAATATGAAGGTCTTGGAACCAGTCTTACCGAACAGAATATTAAGGACATTACCAAAGTTATTGTTGGAGTCAGAGAGCAGATAGTAAAATAATTATATCATAAATATCTGGCCGCAAAGAATATTACTTTGCGGTCTTTTTTTTACTTAATCATTTATGAGGGAATCGGTATTACTTGCCTTAATTCATATTTTTGCCATCGTTTCGACCATTAATCCTGTCGGAATATCATCGAGGGGGAAAAAAATTCTGCGCAGTTACCTAAGGAGATATCTTAACCGGGAGCTTGAAGAAGAGTACTATGCTCTCTTTGAAAATAACCTGGAATTCTATTCCAATGAACTTAAAAGTGTTGATAAAGCGGAATTGTCTGATGATGAATCTCTCATCTCATTTCAGATAACAAATATCTGCCGGCAAATAAAAAAAGGTTTGTTTCTCGAAGAAAGGATGATCGTTTTTCTCCAGCTGATTGAATTTGCATTTGAAGATGGGATGATCTCAGAGCAGGAGAAAACCATAATAGACATCGTTTCAAGGACTTTCAATATATCAAAAAAAGAATATGATAATGCAACTGCATTCATTATAGGCAGATCATATGATGAGGTATCACCTGAATGTATACTCATTATTGAAAGCGATAATCCTGAATTTTCCGGATCCGGTATTTACAAGAATTATGAAAAGTGGCGTCATATCAGATTAAAGGGGTTCAAAGGTCATCTCGTTGTGTTACATATTGAAAGCACCGGTACGCTTCTTTTTACCTACGATGGCTCGCTTGTTCTATATTTTAAAGGCAGGGATATTATTGCCTGCAGACCCTATCTTCTTGATCGGGGTGTGAATATTAAGGGGCAGGGCATTGACCCCATTTACTATTCTAAAATTTACAAAAAATTTGTTTCCAGGAAATTCCCTGAAAAAATATTCTTCGAAGGCCATGAAATTGAATTTATGTTCAAGAACTCCGATAACGGACTTCAGAAAATGAATTTCAGGGTCGAATCAGGTAACATGATAGGCATAATGGGAGGTAGCGGAGTCGGGAAAACCACAATGCTTAATCTGCTGCATGGTAAGATAAAACCAACAACTGGGAACCTCTACATTAACGGATATGACATTAATGAAGATTCAGAAGAACTTAAAGGTCTTATAGGATTTGTTCCTCAGGATGATATGCTTATCGAAGAACTTACAGTCTATCAGAATCTCTATTTTAATGCCAGATTATGTTTTGGCGATTATAATGAAGAGCAATTAAGAAATACTGTTCAAAAAGTCCTCCAGGATCTTGACCTATATGAAATCAGGGACTTGCAGGTTGGAGATATGATGAACAAAAAGGTGAGCGGAGGCCAGCGGAAACGACTTAACATTGGTCTCGAGCTTATGCGCGAACCTGTGGTGCTGTTTATTGATGAGCCGACATCCGGCCTCTCCTCCTTCGATTCTGAAAAGGTAATGATCTTACTCAGGAATCAGTCTTTAAGCGGAAAACTGGTTTTTGCGATTATTCATCAACCATCTTCTGATATTATTAAGATGTTCGACAGGTTATGGCTGCTTGATAAAGGTGGTTATATGATTTATGATGGCGATCCTGTTGAAGCCCTTGTATATTTCAAAACCGAAACATCGCAGGCTAATGCTGCCGAAAGCGAGTGTCCGAATTGCGGAAATGTTGAAACAGACAACATACTGCATATTGTTGAGGTTAAGGTGATTGATAATTCAGGACATCCGGGGAAAGAAAGACAGATCAGTCCAAAAGAGTGGTACGAGAAATATAAGAAGAAAATGATGCCTGTTCTCGGGAATAAATCCGACAAAACAGTTATTCCTCCAAGCAACTTCAGAGTCCCTAAGAAAACTGACCAGATCAGAACTTTCATAAGACGAAATATTACCAGAAAATTCGCTGACCGTCAATACATGACAATTAACCTTGTTGAAGCTCCATTGCTTGCATTTATTCTAGGATACATTTCAAAATTCAGTGAAAATGGAGTATACAGTTTCGCAGATAACAAAAATTATCCGATATTCCTTTTTATGGCAGTTATAGTTTCTTTATTTATTGGACTGACTGTAAGTGCCGAGGAGATATTCAGGGACAGAAAAATCCTCGAGCGCGAGAAATTCCTGGATCTGAGCAGATTAAGTTATCTTATTTCCAAGGTCAATTTCCTGTTTACTTTATCCGCAATTCAATCATTATCATTTGTAATTGTAGGTAGTTTAATTCTAGGTGTAAGGGGTATGCTATTCCAGCAATGGATTATTCTTTTCTCAACCGCCTGTTTTGGTAATCTGCTTGGATTGAATATTTCTGCCGGAATGCGAACCGCAGTAAGCATCTATATACTAATTCCGCTTATCCTTGTTCCACAGCTGCTGCTCGGTGGCGCTATGATAAAATTTGACGACCTTCACAAATCAATCAGCAATAAAATTTATGTTCCTGTTGTGGGCGATTTAATGGTAACCCGATGGGCATATGAAGCATTATGCGTTGAGCAATTCAAAAGCAATGAATTTGAAAAGCCTTTCTTCAATTATGATATGGAAATAAGCCAGAACGACTGGTATGCATCCTTTCTTGTCCCTTCTTTGAAAGTCAAAGTCGATAATTGTCTTACTGCCGGCACAAATCCTGTTTATAAGGAGGATGCTGAAAATAATTTTAAGAAACTAAATTTCCACATAAATTATCTTTCATCCATATCAGGAATTATTCCCGGAAAATGGATAAGTAATATTAATTATCAGACATTCAATGATTACGTAGCTAGTGAAGCGAAAACATTCCTCGATAGTTTGAAGAGCTCATTCAGAACAAAAAGCAGGTTAATCTCGTACCAGCGCGACTCATTGTATAAGCGTATTGCAACCAGGGTAGGAGAGGATCAATTCATTCATAAGAGGGCAAATAATTATAACGAAAATCTGGCAAATTATGTGCTTAACAGGCTTGCTACAAATAAAATATACGATGCAGGAAATAAGTTTATTCAAAAAGCTGATCCGATTTTTATGGCTCCGGGATCAAAATTTGGACGGGCTCATTTTTTTGCGCCATATAAACAATTTATGGGTCTAAAAATAGGAACCCTGATTTTCAACATGATTGCGGTATGGATAATGGTTGCAGGTTTATTTGTAACATTATATTATAATGTCTTAAAACGTTTCATTGAACTACTTGAGTCACTTAATGTGCCAATACTGAGAAAGTTCGGAAGGGAACTGCTTCAGGTATAAGAAACTGACCTTGCATCATAAATGAATAGAATTCATCCTAAAAAAAAACTCGGACAGCATTTTCTGACAGATAAGGATATTGCCAGCAGAATTGCCGCTTCTCTGACCGGTGATGGATACAATACTGTTCTGGAAATAGGTCCGGGAATGGGAATACTTACAGGTTACCTGATCGAAAGAGGCTTTGATGATTTCAGGGTTATTGAAATTGACAATGAATCAGTAGATTATCTCCATACACACTTTCCACAACTGAATAATATTTTGACTGGCGATTTCCTTTCCATGGATATTGATAAATATTTCAATGGAAAAATGGCAATAATCGGGAATTTCCCCTACAATATTTCAACTCAGATTTTTTTTAAAGTCCTGAAACACCGGGAAAAAGTAATTGAAGTAGCGGGAATGTTACAGAAGGAAGTTGCCGAGAGAATTTGTGCAGGACCCGGTTCAAAAACCTATGGTATTCTAAGTGTTCTGCTCCAGGCATTTTATGAAACGGAGTACCTTTTTACTGTTCCTGAAAATGTTTTTTCACCTCCTCCGAAAGTTAAATCCGGGGTGATAAGATTAATAAGAAACGATGTGAAGTTTCTGGAATGCGACGAGATATTATTTTTAAGGGTGGTAAAAGCCTGTTTCAACCAGAGGAGGAAGACCTTAAGGAACTCGGTAAAAGCAGCATTTGAACTTCAGCGCGATGATTACCATGAGTTCGGACTTAGACCGGAACAATTATCAGTTGGTCAGTTTGTTCAGCTGACCAGATGGATAGACGAGAATAGGGTATTATCCGAATGAGAATCCTATTGCCTTAACAGGGTTCATTTTAGCTGCACTGCTTGCCGGAGCATAGCCAGCAACAACACCTATTAATCCGGAAATGAATACTGCAAGAATAACATTTGCCATTGTCAGGTGTATATGCCATTCATACAGATAATTAATGATAAGGGTGGAAATAAATACGAGAAATACACCAAGAAGTCCCCCTATTATTGAAAGTAGCATGGACTCTACTAAAAATTGTTGAAGAATAAAGAACTTTTTTGCTCCGAGAGCTTTTTGAATGCCTATAGTATTGGTTCTTTCCTTTACCGAAACGAACATGATATTTGCAATCCCGAATCCACCAACAAGGATTGAAAATCCTCCGATAATCCAACCCCCGATATTGATTCCTGCAAAAACGCTATTAAAACTCTGAGTTATCACACTTGCCCTGTTTAAATAAAAATTATTTATCTCATCAGGTTGAAGTCTTCTTGCAGCTCTGAGTATCATAGTAGCTTCATCACTTAGTTCCCGTATCGGGATTCCCTCTTTTGCCTTGATCATAAGTGTGACATCAAGAAAATTATTCCTCATGTTAATAAACGTCTTTCCATAATTAACGGGAACAAGTGTAGCTTCATCTACTCCTCCATCGACCTGACCGCCTTTTCCTTCTTTCTTAAATACACCTATTACGTTGGTTTTCTTACCTGAAATCATTATCTGTTTACCGACAGGTTCAGACTTACCAAATAACTTCTCAGCAAGGTCGGTCCCTATTATGGCAACATTTTTCCCCGAAGACAATTCTTCCGGCGAGAAATACCGGCCTTTCTCAATATCAAACGATCTGATATTCTCAAATTCAGGCGCAACGGCCCAAATCATTGACTCAGTAACAAGATTCTTTTTATATTTTACAGTTCCAGCTTGATCAATCCTTAAACTTGTGGTTGCTGCCTTTGTCGATCTGTTCAGAATAGCCTGATAATCATCTGTCGAAACAGCGGGCCATTTTAAAATATCCCACCATTTCAGATTAGGCTCAAACCCCCATGGCCATTTTGAAACATATATAACATTATCTCCAAGTGTTGATATACTGTCCTTAATTGATTTTTCCATCCAATCGAGTACAGTGAAGACAGAAATAATGCAAAAAATTCCTATTGTAATTCCAAGAAGTGACAGGAAAGTTCTTAACTTATTAACAATAACTGAGTTAACTGCGAAAATAAATCCCTCTTTTAGAAGTCTGAAAAACATTTTGCTTTTTTTGAAATATTAATAATTGGCAACAAATATACTAAAATCTATTAACGCTAAGAATCATCTATTATAATGTATTGAGGTTATTAAAAAAATATCTACTTTTAAGCGCCAGAAAAAGGACATCCAACGACGATCGTAATTATAAGTTAATGAGTGACAAAAGAATTCAAAGTGCTCTGATTTCAGTTTTTTATAAAGAAGGATTAGCCGATATAGTCAGAATGCTTCATAAATCAGGTGTGAAGATATATTCTACAGGAGGCACCTTTAGTTTTATAAATGATCTGAATATACCTGTTGAAAAAGTCGAAGATCTCACATCATTTCCATCAATACTTGGAGGAAGAGTTAAAACGCTTCATCCTTTTGTTTTTGGCGGTATTCTGGCAAGAAGAGAAAATAAAGAAGATATTGAACAGCTTACAAAGTACAAAATTCCTGAGATAGACCTTGTTATTGTTGACCTGTATCCATTCGAAGAGACAGTAAAATCAACTGATAAAGAGGAAGAGATCATTGAGAAGATCGATATCGGCGGGATCTCGCTGATAAGGGCAGCAGCCAAAAACTATAACGATGTGCTTGTTGTATCAGGAAGAGAACAGTATTCAGATATACTTAAAATATTAAATGAAAAGCAAGGGTACACATCAATTGCTGACAGAAAACTTTTTGCTGCAAAAGCATTTCAGACATCTTCACACTACGATACTGCCATATTCAATTATTTTAACAGGCAGACATCTCTCCCGGCTTTCAGAGAAAGCATAAATGCATCATACCCTTTGCGTTATGGTGAAAATCCACATCAGAAAGGGATTTTTTACGGGGACATTGATGCGATATTCAGGAAGCTTCACGGAAAAGAAATTTCGTACAATAATCTTCTTGATCTTGATGCGGCACTCAGTCTTATAGATGAGTTCAAATCACCCACTTATGTAATCATAAAGCATAATAATGCTTGCGGAGTGGCCTCTCGCAATAATCCTCCGGATGCATGGAAGGATGCCCTCGCATGTGATCCGGTTTCTGCATTTGGAGGTGTTATCGTTACTAATACCACTGTGGATGAAATTACAGCAGGAGAGATAGATAAGATATTTTTTGAAATAATAATTGCTCCTGATTTCACAGAGTCGGCCCTTGATATCCTAAAACAAAGAAAGAACAGGATAATTCTTCTCAGAAAAGAGTTCAATAAGAGCCTTTATGGATTCAGGTCACTGCTTAACGGTGTTATTTGGCAACAAAAAGATGTAAGCACGGAAACAAGTCAGCAGATGAAACCGGTTACTACCAGGACTCCTGAACCGGCAGAGTTTGAAGATCTGGTTTTTGCCAATATTATTGTTAAGCACAGTAAATCGAATGCGATTGTAATTGCCAGGAACTGTCAGTTGTATGCCAGCGGGATCGGGCAAACATCAAGGGTGGATGCATTGAAACAGGCTATTGAAAAAGCGCGGTCATTCGGGTTTGATACCAAAGGATCAGTTCTGGCTTCCGATGCTTTTTTCCCCTTTGCCGACAGTGTTGAAATAGCTTACAAAGCCGGAATTACAGCCATAGTTCAACCTGGTGGATCTGTAAGGGATCAGGAATCAATTGATTACTGTTCCTCAAATGGAATAGCAATGGTATTTACAGGAATCAGACATTTTAAGCACTAAATATTAAATTAATTATCTCATATAATGGGACTATTTTCATTTTTGACTCAGGAAATTGCAATCGATCTTGGCACAGCCAACACAATCATTATTCATAATGATAAAGTTGTAGTAGATGAACCGTCGATAGTGGCAATTGATAAAAATACCGGTAAGCTGATTGCAATAGGCGAAAAAGCATGGCAGATGCATGGTAAGACACATGAAAACATTAAGACTATCAGGCCTTTACGCGATGGTGTAATCGCCGATTTTAATGCAGCCGAGTTGATGATCAGAGGAATGATAAAAATGATCAACAAAGGACCTCGACTTTTTGCCCCGTCTCTTAAGATGGTTGTTTGTATACCCTCAGGCAGTACAGAGGTAGAAATACGTGCTGTACGTGACTCATCAGAGCATGCCGGCGGACGTGATGTTTATATGATTTATGAACCAATGGCAGCTGCAATAGGAATTGGCATCGACGTGGAAGCTCCCGAAGGTTGTATGGTAATTGATATCGGAGGCGGAACCACCGAAATAGCAGTTATTGCTTTGGGGGGTATAGTATGTAATAAATCCATCAGAATTGCCGGAGATGGATTTACTGCTGATATCCAGGCATATATGCGTCATCAGCATAATATAAAAATTGGTGAAAGAACAGCAGAAGACATTAAGATAGGAGTTGGAGCTGCTCTTCCTGATATAGACAATCCTCCTCCTGATTATGTAGTGAGAGGACCAAATATAATGACAGCTCTACCGATTGAAATACCAATTTCTTATCAGGAAATAGCCTATTGCCTCGATAAATCTTTATCAAAAGTAGAGGCAGCTCTATTAAATGTTCTTGAGCAAACGCCTCCTGAACTTTATGCAGATATCGTAAATAAAGGGATCTATCTTGCTGGTGGCGGGGCTTTGTTGAGAGGTCTCGACAAAAGGCTGACCGATAAGATCAATATTCCATTTAATGTTGTTGAAGATCCTTTGCATGCAGTTGCGCGTGGTACCGGGGTTGCCCTGAAAAACGTTGATAAATTTCCTTTCCTTATGAGATAATCTTTCAGAGTGAATGAGGAATCTGCTGAATTTTCTGGCCAGATACAATAACCTGATCATCTTTCTTATTCTCGAAGGAATAGCTTTTTATTTGCTCGCAACCAGGAATAACTATCATAATTCAAAGCTTGTGAATGCTATCAGGGGTATGACATATGGAATTGAAACCAAAATTAGTAATACAAGGTCATATCTAAGTCTTCATGAGATTAATGAAAACCTCGCTGCAGAAAACGTTTCTCTGAAAAACAGAATTGAACTTATGGGCAGAAAAGAAAATTCCCCCTTTTTTTCTGTAACTGATTCTGTCTATAAACAGCAATATGTTCATACCTCAGCAGAAGTCATTGAAAATTCCATTAACCGTCAGAAGAATTTTTTTACAATAAATAAGGGAGAACTTCAGGGGGTAAAAGTTGATATGGCTGTCATTTCTGCAAATAGCGTTGCAGGAGTAATCGTTGGCTGTTCCAAAAACTATTCTGAAGCCCTGTCGCTTCTTAACCTCGATTTTAAAGTAAGTGCCAGGATTAAATCAAATGGATATTTCGGTTCACTGAGCTGGGATGGAAGGGATTACCGTTATGCTGTTCTAAGTGATATACCTCAGCATGTAATCGTAAATGTCGGAGATACAATTGAGACAACCGGTTATTCAGCAATTTTCCCTGAAGGTGCGCTGGTTGGCACAGTGAGTGATTATGAGAAATCTGGTGGTGACTTTTATAAAATCACTATTTCTTTGTTGACTGACTTTAAAAAAATTCATTTTGTGGATGTTATCGGTAATTTGAAGAAAACAGAACAACTGGAACTTGAAAAACTATTTAAATGATCAATTCAATCTTAAGGTTTGGTCTGATTTTTATTTTGCTTGTGTTGCTTCAGGTTTTACTCTTAAACAATATCCAGTTCAGCGGATATGTCAATCCGTATGTTTATATAATGTTTATTCTTCTTTTACCTGTTGAATTCCCATCATGGTTACTTCTTCTGCTGTCTTTTATAACAGGCATGATTATTGATTTCTTCTCCGGGTCGCCTGGAATGCACACTTCTGCAACAGTTCTTGCCGGATTCGTTCGCCCTTATGTTTTACGAATTGTAGCCCCCAGGGATGGCTATGAACCAGGATCTGATCCCTCTATGCTGACTTATGGCTTCAGATGGTTCTTATCTTATACTTCGCTGATTGTACTTGTACACCATACAGCTCTCTTTTACCTGGAGGTCTTCCGTTTCGCAGATTTTTTCAGAACAATGTCAAGAGTATTATTAAGTTCGCTGTGTTCCGTGATTTTTATTCTTCTGATTGAATATTACAGAAGAGGGAAGTAACAGATCAGATTATGAAAGATGCATTTATTAACAGGAAATATGTAATAATAGCGCTTATTGTGCTGGCATCTCTCAGTTTGTTAATCAGACTGTTCATCATACAGGTTGTAAAGGATTCTTACAGACTCTCAGCCGATAATAATGTTTTAAGATATGTAACACAGTATCCTGCACGCGGGCTTATCTATGACAGGAAAGGTAAATTGATTGTATATAATCAGGCAGCCTACGACCTGATGGTTGTTCCCGCCCAGACTTCCAAAATTGACACGGGCGGATTTTGCAATATGCTGGGTATCTCAACCGGACTATTCAGGGAAAAAATGAAAGCGGCTGTAAATTATTCTAGACGTGCACCTTCAGTATTTCTGAAACAAATTTCCAATGAAACATATGCCACGTTTCAGGAAAAGATGTTTATGTATACCGGCTTCTACGTACAACCGAGAACACTAAGGAAATATTCAAAACCTGTTGCTTCACATGTTCTTGGATACGTAAGTGAAGTGGATGATGCAATTACCAGGAAAGATCCGTATTATAAATCCGGTGATTATATCGGGAAGAGTGGTATCGAAGAAGCATACGAGAAGGAACTGCGTGGAAGACGAGGTGTTAAAATTTTTCTTGTTGATGTCTACAGTCGAATCAAAGGTTCATATGCAAAAGGAAAAAAGGATACACTTGCTGTTCAGGGAACAAATGTCACAACAGGGCTTGACCTTGATCTTCAGGCATACGGAGAGTTTTTGATGAAGAACAAAAGAGGTAGTATTGTTGCCATTGAGCCAAGGACCGGTGAAGTACTTACACTTGTTTCTACACCTAATTATGATCCGGGTTTGCTTGTAGGAAGGATAAGATCAGATAACTTTGCAAATCTTTCAGCTGACACCTTAAAACCTTTGTTTAACAGGGCATTGATGGCCTCATATCCCCCAGGCTCTACTTTCAAGCCGATAAACGGACTTATCGCCCTGCAGGAACAGGTAATCACCCCTTCCACAATGTTTGGTTGTAACAGGGGTTATCTTTTTGTGGGGTGTCATTCACACAGATCTCCTTTAAATCTGCCGGATGCTATAATGATATCATGCAATGCATATTTCTGCCAGGCCTTCAGGAAAGTGCTTGAGAACCCCAGATATTCTTCTGTTTCAGATGCTTATGACAGGTGGAAAGGATACCTTAATGAATTTGGATTCGGTAACAAACTTGGAACTGACTTTGTAAATGAACTTTCGGGTTTTATACCAGCCGGAACGTATTATGACAAGTACTATGGAAGGAAAAAATGGAAAGCTCTTACAGTAATTTCATTGGCAATCGGACAGGGTGAGGTTGGGACGACACCTTTACAGATGGCTAATATGACTGCAGCCATTGCCAACAGGGGATATTTCTATACTCCTCATATTGTAAAATCGATCGGAGCCGGCGGGAATATTGATACACGTTTTACTACAAAACACAGGATCAGTGTTGATTCATTAAACGTCGAAGAAATTATAAAGGGAATGGAAGCCGCAGTTAACGGAGGAGGAGGCAAAACTGCAGGTATTGCCGCATTAAAAGATATTATCGTTTGTGGAAAAACCGGTACTGCCCAGAATCCGCATGGTAAAGATCATTCGATATTCATTGCCTTTGCTCCAAAAGATGATCCTAAAATTGCGATGATAGTCGTTGTTGAGAATGCAGGTTTTGGTGCAACATATGCAGCTCCGATTGCCAGCCTGATGATTGAAAAATATCTGAAAGGTGAGGTATCCAATAAAGCAAGGGAACAAAGTATACTGAATCTTAATCTTATGCAATAGTGATAAGAAACACTAATATATTGACCAGGATCGATAAGACTGCAATTATCCTGTTTATTTTACTGATCATAATGGGATGGTTTAATATTTATGCTGCAGTTTATAATGAGGAACATTCAGGGTTACTTGACATGTCACAACGGTATGGAAAACAGTTTATCTGGATAGTTGCATCAGTTGTTATTGCCATTTTTGTAGTAATTATCGATAACAGGTTTTATTTCTTTTTTTCCTGGTTCATTTATGGAGCATGTATGCTGCTTCTGATCCTTGTGGTCATTTTTGGAAAGGAAATAAATGGTGCGAGATCGTGGTTTGAATTTGGTGGTTTTAGTCTTCAGCCATCCGAATTCGCAAAATTTGGAACTGCCCTGGCCCTTGCAGGTTATTTGAATACCAGAAGACAGGATCTGACAAGATTATCAGCGATAGTTCCCGCATCGGCAATAATTCTTTTCCCGGCGCTGCTGACTTTGCTTCAGCCTGATATGGGCTCTGCAGTTGTGTATTTTTCTTTATTCATAGTTTTATTCAGGGAGGGAATGAGCTGGTATATATTTGTATCAGGATTATTGATGATAGTTCTGTTTTTCCTTACCCTGCTTACTAACAATCTCTATCTTACAATCGGAATAATAGCTATTGCGGTTTTCCTTGTATGGTTTACTACACGAAAATGGAATATAGTTCTTTTTGGTACCGGTATTTTCATTCTTATTACTGTAATCATGTTTTTGCTTGATCAATATATCATTAAATCAATTGGTGATGAGATCGTTATTTTTATCTCTCTGATTCTTTCCGGGGTAGTTTATGCATTTTATATTTATAATAAGAGAGCGGTTTCTCTTTTAATTATATATTTATTCCTTGTAGGCAGTATCCTGTATATTAATTCGGTCGATTATACTTTTAATAATTTTCTGAAACCTCATCAGAAGGAGAGAGTTGACATTCTGCTCGGATTTAAATCAGATCTGCATGGGACAGGATACAATGTCAACCAGTCTATAATTTCAATAGGATCAGGAGGGTTTGCCGGAAAAGGATTTTTGCAGGGCACCCAGACCAAATTCAAATTTGTTCCCAAACAAAGTTCAGATTTTATTTTCTGTACTGTTGGCGAAGAATGGGGATTCCTAGGGTCAGGTATTGTGATTGGCATCTATTTGTTTCTCCTAATGCGACTTATAAAATTAGCTGAGCGGCAACGATCTGATTTTTCAAGAATCTATGGATACTGTGTTGTTTCAATTTTATTTACCCATATTTTTTTGAATATCGGGATGGCAATAGGTCTTGTACCTGTAATAGGAATACCATTGCCGTTCTTAAGCTACGGCGGCAGCTCGTTATGGGGATTTACTATTCTTTTGTTTATTTTTCTGAGACTTGATGCAAGCCGTACTGAATATCTGATTTGATCAGAAAGGTATAGTTATCCTGTGCGAGATTTCAATTCCAAAATCTTTCTCAACGTAATCAATGAGTTGGGGAAAAAATTCCATGAAATCATCCTGAAGAGAATAATAATTTTTTTTAAGGGCATGCATGGCAAATCTAGTTTCATTCGGAAGAGTTGAACGTTTGCTTAACGTATTTAAAACATGACGGATCCCGTTTATTGTCTGGTATGATTCTATCCAGTTGTTTATTATAAAGAAGGGCATCATTTCCCTTACATTATTGGGCATGATCTCGTAATTATTCACAAGTGCCCTGTAAAAGTTATAAGTGACGCTTTCAAGTGGTCGCCTGGAAAAAAAATCCCATTCCCTGGTAAGAAAATGATCATATATTATATCGGTTATGACTCCCGAATATTTATGATATTTCCTTGTAAAAAATATTTTGCTTCGGTGAACAACAGGGTGCCGGTCGGTGAACCCGTCAATGTGGCGGTGCAATATAATTCCTTTTCTGATCAAATCGGGGTACTTTAGGTAATCGCGTCCTTTTACATAATCACCTATGTAATTCCCAATGATTATTTTATCAGAATCACCGGAAAGATATATGTGAGCCAACACATTCATAACATGACATAATAGTACAAAGAATTTGCCATATACATTCTCATATTGAAAACATTTTCTTTAACATGTTTTCATCCCCCACCTAAAACAGTATTAACAGATTATTATTCAAGAAATTAAAGCAAAAAAACAGCATTTTAAAAAATACCATAAAATGCTCGGAATTTCAGTATGCAAATTATACATTTGTTGGTTCATTTTAAAATGAAAGTTCATTTCCGGCTATTAAATTTATAATAAACGAAGGAGGATTTATGACTAAGAAAAATGTCATCATAATTGGTGCGGCAGGTCGCGATTTCCATAATTTCAATACTTGTTTCAGAGATAACGAATATTATAATGTTGTTGCATTTACAGCGGCTCAGATACCCGATATTGACGGAAGAAAGTATCCAAAGGAGCTCGCTGGTAAATTATATCCTCATGGAATTCCAATTTTTGCTGAAGAAAATCTTCCTGATCTTATTAAGAAATATGAAGTTAATGATTGTGTATTTTCATATAGCGATGTTACGTATCAGAAAGTTATGGCTGTGAGCGCTATAGTAAATGCCGCCGGCGCGAACTTTGTTTTACTCGGACCTTCTGATACAATGGTAAAAAGCACAAAACCTCTCATAGCCGTAGGAGCCATCCGTACAGGATGCGGCAAGAGCCAGACATCGAGAAAAGTTATTGAGCTTCTTATGGAAAGAGGTCTAAAAGTAGTAGCAATACGACATCCAATGCCCTATGGCGATCTGAATGCCCAGAAAGTTCAGCGCTTTGCTGTTGTTAAGGATCTTGAAAAACATAAGTGCACTGTAGAAGAAATGGAAGAATATGAACCTCATGTAGTAAGAGGGAATGTCATTTATGCCGGTGTAGATTATGAAGCAATTTTACGGGCATCTGAAAATGACCCGGCTGGTTGTGATGTAGTTCTCTGGGACGGAGGCAATAATGATTTCCCATTCTACAAACCCGATCTTATGATAACGGTTACAGATCCTCACCGGGCTGGTCATGAACTGAAGTACTACCCTGGTGAAGTTACTCTCCGTCTTGCCGATGTTGTTATTATAAATAAAATGGACAGTGCTTCTCCTGAATCGATCCAGATAGTCAGGGAGAGTATTGATAAGGTAAATCCAAAGGCAATTGTTGTTGATGGTGCTTCACCTATTAAAGTTGACGATTCCACTTTAATAAGAGGGAAAAGAGTTCTGGTTGTTGAAGATGGCCCGACTCTTACTCATGGTGAGATGAAGCTTGGTGCAGGAGTTGTTGCCGCGCGTAAATTCGGAGCTTCAGAGCTGGTTGACCCCCGCCCGTATACTGTTGGAAGACTGAGTGAAACATTCAGACTTTATCCAAATATCGGAACTCTGCTTCCCGCGATGGGTTATGGTGATCAGCAACTAAAAGACCTTGAAACTACGATCAACAATACTGATTGCGATAGTGTTATAATTGCTACACCAATCGATCTGAACAGGATCATCAAAATCAAGAAACCGAATACCAGGGTTTATTACGATCTCCAGGAGATTGGTGATCCTAATCTTTCACAGGTTATAGATGATTTTGTGAAGAAATTTAAACTCAGATAGTTATTCTATAATCTTTCCTTTAGTTTCTTACCGGCCTCCTCGAAGCCCGGCTTATTGAGAAGAGCAAACATGTTTTTTTTGTAGGCTTCAACACCAGGTTGGTCGAATGGATTGACATCCAGTATATATCCACTTATCGCACATGCCATTTCAAAAAAGAAAATCATCTGCCCGGTATAGAATTCATCCAAAACAGGAATATTAATTGTGATTATCGGAACATTGCCATCATTATGCGCAAGACTTGTGCCTGTTTCAGCATTATGATTTACCTCTGAGAGTCTTTTTCCTGCAAGGTAATTTAACTGATCGGAATCATCATTTTCTTTTGGAATAGTCAGAGTCTTAAAAGGATTTTTAACAGAGATCATTGTTTCGAAAAGAATTCTTTGACCATCCTGAATATACTGTCCTAATGAGTGAAGATCTGTAGTCATATCGACAGATGCAGGAAAAATTCCTTTTCCATCCTTTCCCTCACTTTCACCAAATAATTGTTTCCACCATTCCAACATATAATGAAGTTTTGGGGTAAACCCTACCATTATCTCTATCGATTTACCACTTTGGAGGATCAGGTTTCTTGTTGCTGCATACATGAGAGATGGATTTGAAGCAGCATTTTTATTATTTCTTGTAAGTTCCTCCATTACTCTGGCTCCTTTCACAATCATCCTTATATCCAGTCCGCTGATTGCGACTGGCAGAAGCCCTACTGGAGTAAGTACTGAATAACGTCCTCCGATATTATCAGGAATAATAAAAGTTTCATAACCATTTGTTTTTGCCAGTGACCTGAGGGCTCCCTTTTTCGCGTCTGTAATAGCGATAATTCTCCCGGCAGCTGCAGGTTTCCCCACTTTTTCTTCAAGATGATCCTTAAGTATTCTGAATGCAATAGCCGGTTCAGTTGTCGTCCCTGATTTTGAGATCACAACGATTGAATAATTTCTTTTATCCAGTATTTCAATGAGCTCAGCCATATAATCCTCACAGATATTCTGACCTGCAAAAATCACCTCATGGTGTTTACTTTTTAGAAGAGGGGAGAAGGAATGCGATAGAGCTTCAATTACGGCCCTGGCTCCGAGATATGACCCTCCGATGCCGATTACAACAGTTGTATCGGATACCGACCTTAAATAGCTTGCAGTTTTTTCTATTTTATCAAGTTGAGGAAGTATGTCATCGGGAAGTGACAGCCAGCCCAGAAAATCATTTCCGGAGCCAGTCCCGGCATTAAGAGTATCAAGATGTCTTGCAGATTGTTGTGCAAAGGCAGCGATTTCTTCAAATGAGATAAACTTGCTGGTGTTTTTCAGATTGATGCTTAAATTCTCCTTCATTTCAATTAACCGTTAAAAGTACTGGTCTGCAAAGTTAAGAAAAAAGCCGTCGGAACTGATCCGGCGGCTTTTAAAAATGTGTGAATATATATAGATTAGATGCTATCTTTTATGAATTCCACCTGCACTTGAGGAGTGAGCATCCACATATTTGGGATCTCCTTTATAATTGACATCTCCAGCACTTGAAGCTCTGGCTGTAATTTTTTCAGTTGCATAAATATCAGCATCTCCTGCACTTGAGACCGAAACATCTGCTTCTCTGGCTTTCAGTTCATACGCATTCAGGTCACCTGCACTGCTCAGATCGGCTTTAAGCATATCCGTCTCGCCCGAAAGAGTCATATCACCTGAACTGCTGATATCAATATCGATATCTTTTGCGTTTACCTCAAGTTTGATATCTCCCGCGCTGCTCGCTGATAATTCTAATCTGTCGCTCTTTATAGGGGTCTCTCCAAAAACATCCCCCGCACTGGTAGTTTTTACCGAATTAACCTCTTTAATTGTAACATAAACCCTTTTCCTTTCGGCATCACGGATATTATACTCTGAATAAACATCAAGGATCCCCCCTCTTACTTCTGTGATAATATATTCATGAAGGTTCTCATCCGCTTCAACGGAAACAGCTTCATTATTACCCTGTTTCAGATAAACGTCAATTCCTGAACTTACTTTAATGCCAGTGAAAGAATCAGTTTTTCTTTCTTTTGTGACCACCTTTTTATTTCCGTATACTGTTTTCCACGACTGGGCACTGGTGCATGAGGAAACTACGAGGATGAGGATTGCAATTGTTAAAGATTTAAGGTTTTTCATACTTCTTTTAATTTATGTTTTAATTCTAATCCGGATTAAAGACATGGAGAAAAAAGATTTGTTGCATAAATAATACATTTTTAATGCCACTTGAATATTTTTAATCCGAAAGCGAAAAAAAGGGTCCCGGTTGCTGTCAGTATCAGAATCGGAACTATTACTTCATGATAACCTGCTCCTTCATTGAAAATACTTCTTATACCATCTGTCAGCATTGTTAATGGAAGGTTTTTAATAACCGACAGACTCCAATCCGGAAAATTCTGATAGCTGAAAAATATACCTGAAAGTACCATCATCGGGAACACTACAAAATTAATCAGGCCATTACCTACTTCAGTATTTGAAGTATGTGAAGAAACGAGAACTGCGATTCCGGCAAAAGCAATATTCCCGGCAAGGAACATTAAAATGAGTGCTGAGATGTTTCCCTGGATAGTCATTTTAAATGCAAAAAGTGCGAAAATAAATAGAACTAGCGACTCAATGAAATTCATTGTAATCCTTACTGTTATCAATGCAATGAGGAAGTGGGATTTCTTCATTGGCGTCGCCACAAGTCTCCTTAACAGCTTCTTGGATCTCTTTTCAATTATTCCATAACTTATGCCCCACATACTGGACATCATGACACCCATAGAAATCAATCCTGGTACAAGAAAATCGATATAACGCGTCCCTGTGACAGTAAGCGGTTTTATTTCTGAGTTGCTTTGAACGGGTTGCATCTCTCCTTTCCCTACTATATTGCTAAGCTTTAGATAGGTAAGCTGTGCATCGGGGTTCATTGGATCGAAATGATACTCAATTGAGTCATTCTTGCCGAGGAGCAGTACATTAATTGTACCTCTTTTAAGGAGTTTAACTGCCTCATCCCATTTCATATTGTAAAACAGGAAAACAGAGTTGCCCAGTTTTTCGTCTTTGATTATAAATTTCCAATGCCATGAATCTTTTTCCAATGAAACATTCTTTTCGCACCTCGTTTTCAGGAACCCGGCAACAATTGAATTCTCTGAACCGGCCTGTGATCTTTCAGATATATTGATGATCGCAACTTTACGTATAACATCAGCTTTTTTTGTAAATGCCAGTCCCAGGCCAAGCGACATGAGAATAGGGAAAAGTATGCCCCAAAATAGTACTCCTGGTTCCCTGATTATTTCCAGGAAAAGAGCAGATATCAATTGCCATAACTGTTTAAATCTGATCCATCTATTCATTTATCTTCCTTCCAGTTAGTGAAACAAACAGATCATCAAGTGTTTTACGGCGGCACTCCATGTGCTTGAGTATTATATTCCTCGATTTCATGAAAGTCAAAAATGCAGGAAGTTCGGTTTCGAAATTTGACAGTGTAACAAAACCTTTTTGGCGGGTTTCCCCGGGATGAATAATAAAAGGTAAATCAGGTGAATTAATCTCCTCATTGACAAAAACGCTTTCAGCAGTGAATTCAACAACTTTTTCATGTGTATCTTCTTCAAGTAGTTGCTGCAGAGTTCCTTCCTTTAATATTACACCGTTATCCATTATTACTATATAGTCGCACAGGTTTTCAGCCTCCTCCATATAATGAGTTGTAAGAATCATTGAAGTTTCAGATCTTTCTTTCAAGGTCCTTAGAATTTCCCATATCTCGCGTCTGGCATTCGGATCAAGCCCTGTAGTTGGTTCATCAAGAAGGAGGATAGCTGGATTATTTATCAATGCGATTCCTGTTGCCAGCCTCTGTCTTTGCCCGCCGGAGAGATTTACCACATATGATTTTCTCTTATCCTGAAGTCCGACGATGTCAATTATCTCATTAACACGTTCTTTCCCAAGATTAAAAAATGCTGCAAAAAGCTGCAATGTTTCAGATACTCTCAGTTTATCTATAAACCTTGTCTCCTGTAGAGAAAGTCCGATGATCCGATGTAACTCATCTTCATTTCCTTTCCATTTCTTCCCCATAATGGCAATCTCACCTTTATCAGGTTTTTGAATTCCTTCAATCATCTCGACAAGGGTTGTTTTACCTGCGCCATTCGGACCTAATAGAGCAACAAATTGACCTTTAGGGATATTAAGATCAATACCTTTCACCGCCTGGACTGTTTTAAAAGATTTCCAGACATTTTTCACCTCTATAACAGGATCCGGATTCATTTGAAAATTTCTTGTGTAATTTAATTTTTTTTAAGATAGGAATAGTTGAAGAACATATATTTCCTAACAATTGGGTATTGCCCAATGTTCGGATATTTTGTAACTTTAAAAAAAAATGTACTTAAATAAAACCATAATACTGCTTTTATCTGTTGTGATGTTTCTTAGCTGCAAGCCAAGAATTTCAGAAAAATCCAATGATAAAATTCAATCGGAAACAAAAAGTAATATAGCAGGAAATTTTAATATTGGCGGGGCTTATGCACTTTATCCATTGGTGCAGAAGTGGAGTAATGATTTTATGAAGAAATATCCATCAGTTAAAATTGTTGTTACAGCAGGGGGAACAGGTCAGGGAATAGATAACCTGCTGGCTAAAAAGGACCAGTTGGCTATGATTTCAAGACCTCTTACAGCTGAAGAGCTGAAAGAAGGAATATGGGTTGTACCGGTAGCAAAGGAAGGGGTAGCGCCGATTGTCAATCAAAAGAATCCATATTTCAAAAGGATTCTCGAACATGGGATTACTCCGGAAAAACTTATCAGGTTGTTTACAGGTGATAAACCAATGTCATGGGGAGAACTTCTGGATACTACCTTAAAAGAAAAGGCCGTAGTTTATACAAGGTCCGATAAGTCTGGCGCTGCTGTAGTATGGGCTAATTTTCTTTGGAAGGAAGGCATTGACCTGAAAGGGATTAAGGTTATAGGAGACGATGAAATGATAAAAAGCATTCAGGGCAATCAACTGGCTATCGGTTATTGCAACTTTTCATATGCTTTTGATACTGTAACAGGTGAACGGACAAAAGATATCCAGGTAATTCCAATTGACCTTGACTTCGACAAAACTATAGATAGGAAAGAGGTGCCTTTCTCCAATATTACTAAAGCTCATAGGGGTCTTTGGCTTGGCTATTACCCTAAAAACCTGACCAGGGAACTTACATTTGGTTCAGTAGGAAAACCAACCGATCCGGCTATTCTGGCATTTCTTAATTATGCTCTCACGGCTGGTCAGGCCATGGTTGCGAAAAAAGGGTTCTGTGAATTGAACGATGTTTATATCAAAGATGCACTTGATAAACTGAAATAATTTTATTTTGTTCCGAAGAGCCTGTCGCCTGCATCGCCCAGACCGGGGACAATGTATCCGTGTTCATCAAGTTTATCATCAAGTCCGGCAAGATAAATCTGTACATCAGGATGATCTTTCATTATCCGATCCACTCCCTGAGGTGCTCCTACAACACAAACAAGTTTTATGGTTTTTGCGCCATGTTTTTTCAATATCTGGATGGCATCAGTTGAACTACCTCCTGTTGCCAGCATAGGATCGAGAACCATTACCACGGCATTTGACAGGTTATCAGGAAATTTGCAGTAATAGGTCATCGGTTTAAGAGTTACATGATCGCGATACATGCCAATATGTCCTATTCTTGCAGTAGGTATCAGGTTTGATATACCATCTACCATTCCCAGTCCTGCCCTTAAAACCGGGACCAGAACAACATCCATCGCAAGTTCCTGAGTGGTACATTTTCCGAGTGGAGTTTCAATAGTAATATCTTTCACCGGAAGATCACGTGTGATCTCGTACGCCATAAGTCCGGCTATCTCCTCCAGTGTTTCACGAAAATCTTTGGTACCGGTTTCCTTACGTCGTAGAAGGGTAAGTTTATGAGTCAGCAAGGGATGTTTCAACAGGTTTAACATGGTACTACTATATTTAATGACTATAAATATTTTTTATAATAATAATATAGAGCTTGATTTAGTATATGTAAAAGGTTTATATCCAACAAACACAAAATACTGTTGTCTGTTATGCAAAAAGTACATATTCAATCTTATGTTAATCACGTAAAATATTCTGAATGCCACATTCATTAAAAACGATTTCCTTTTTAATTTTGGAATCCAGTTCCGGTAAATGCTCCATCCTTTTCTCACCTGATGAGTAATATCTTCCCGATGATTAATTATCAGTTCGGATTTCTGAAATTCTTCATCATAGCGTTTACGGTTCCAGAAATGATGTACCATTGGTTTGCCCCATATTTTCATAAATCCCTCATTCTTGTTGCGGGTTGATAAAATATCAGCAACCAGAAATTGTCCTCCGGGTTTCAAAACACGATTTATCTCTTTTAAGAATGCCGGTTTATCAGGATAATGAAAAGCACTCTCAATGTTCAGAAGAACATCTACGGAATCCGAAGGAATATGAATCAGATTCTGTGCATCATCAACTAGGAACCTGACATTATTTACTTTTGCATTTTCCCTTTCATAGTTGGCAATTTCTATGTTTGCTTTACTTAGATCAATTCCTGTAATTTTTAAAGGATTAAATTTATTATTTACATAAAGAGCCTGAACGCCGTTACCACATCCGATTTCCAGAATTTCTTTATTTTCTATTGATGGAAGTAATTCAATACAATAATCCGTAAGGTTTTTTTGTGCCTGAATGAAACTATCGGATTCTTTGACAAAAAGCGGATAATGAAGCATGGTATGCTCATTATTCAGTCTTTTAAGAGCCATATTCATAGACTCATAATATTGCCCGTTGGTAAACCCTGTACCGGAAAGCTTAAGTATTTTCCTTATGAAATTCATTTTATTCTGTAATTAAATTTAATTATTCGAACTATTCCGGAAGACTCTTGATTTTTTAAAATTCAGTTGAGCCATGCTTTTACATCATCCTGGGAAGGATTCTGCAGTCCTAGCTTGTTCTTTTTGTTATATCCGCAAAGGTCCTGGTGAAGCTTTGTATGTTTTTCAACTTCCTTAAGCTTTGCCACCGTTGTATATCCAAGCTTTTTCAAAGGATCCACCCATTCTTCCGGAATACCTTTGTCAAGATATTCTTCCTTTGGACTTTCGACTTTCAACTTTTGGCTTTCAGGTTTCATCTGAGGGAATAAAAGCACATCCTGAATTGAAGGCTGATTGGTAAGAAGCATAGTCAGTCTGTCGATACCTATACCCATCCCTGATGTGGGAGGCATTCCATATTCAAGTGCTCTGATAAAATCGAGATCGATGAACATTGCTTCATCATCTCCCTTTTCAGATAACCTTAGCTGATCCTGGAACCTCTCCATCTGGTCAATCGGATCATTCAATTCGGAATAGGCATTGGCAATCTCCTTTCCATTAATCATCAGTTCAAACCGTTCTGTAACCCCGGGCTTGCTGCGATGCATCTTGGTAAGAGGAGATGTTTCTGTCGGATAGTCAATTATGAAGGTGGGTTGAATATAATTATGTTCACATTTTGCCCCGAATAGCTCGTCGATGAGTTTCCCTTTTCCCATTGCCGGAGTATTTGGAACATTAAGTTTATCACATACTTCTCTGAGCGTGGCTTCATCCATCCCCGATATATCTATCCCGGTATTCTCCTTTATTGCATCAGTCATGCTGATCCTTTTAAACGGAGGATTTAGGTTGATGAGTTTATCTCCATATTGAATTTCAGTCTTACCATGCAGATCGAGAGCAGCTTTTTTTACTATCTCTTCAGTAAAATTCATCATCCAGTTATAATCTTTATATGAGATGTAAATCTCCATTACAGTAAATTCAGGATTATGGTTACGATCCATTCCTTCATTGCGGAAGTCTTTAGCAAACTCATATACTCCTTCAAAACCACCTACAATAAGCCGTTTAAGATAGAGCTCGTTAGCAACCCTCAGATAGAGAGGCATGTCGAGGGTATTATGGTGAGTGATAAAAGGTCTGGCTGCTGCACCCCCGGGGATAGGTTGAAGAATAGGTGTTTCTACTTCAAGATAACCTTTCGAGTTAAAGAGTTCACGCATTGACTGAATTATCTGTGTCCTTTTTCTGAAAACATCACGCACATGCGGATTAACAATCAGATCTACATAACGCTGGCGGTAACGAATCTCAGGGTCAGTAACCGCATCAAATAAAATTCCGTCTTTCTCCTTGACAATCGGTAGTGGTCTGATCGATTTACTGAGAATTGTAAATTCATCTACATGAACAGTTGTTTCACCCATCTGTGTTTTAAATACATGGCCTTTCACTCCTATAATATCACCTATATCGAGCAGATGCTTAAACACTGTATTATACATCGTTTTATCTTCACCGGGGCAGATATCATCACGGCGAACATAGATCTGAATTCTGCCTGAAGAGTCCATCAATTCTGCAAATGAGGCATTGCCCATAATGCGTTGACTCATCATTCGTCCGGCCAGGCATACCTCCTGGAAATTGTTTTTTTCAGGGCTGTAATTATCGAGGATATCCTGTGCAAAAACGCTGGTTTTATATTCAGCAGCAGGGTAGGGATTAATGCCAAGTTTTCTTAATTCATCGAGAGAGGCACGTCTGAGCTGCTCCTGTTCACTTAAATTCATATACAGAAAGTTTTGAAAATTTGTGCAAAGATAAGAAAAATCGTACTCGTGTGATATAAAGATTTTCAGCCTTTTAATACTCTGGTCTCAGCATCGAATTTATCACTTATTAACCTTGTTACCGGCCCCCGTACTCCCTCACCAAGAGTGTTTCCCCCAAGTTCCGTGACGGGAATAACTTCGGCAGAAGTATTAGTAATGAAGGCTTCCTGAATAAACCTGATCCTGTTTTCCTGCAGAGCTTCTTCCCTGATTTTAATTCCGGACTCTTGTGCAATCCTTAAAACATTTTTCCGGGTAATTCCTGAAAGAACATGATCTGACTCGGGATGCGTAAAGAGAGTGCCGTCAATCACAAAGAAGATGTTTGAATGTGAACCTTCCGTAATAAGTCCGTTTCTGACGAAGATACATTCTTTCAATCCATTCTCACTAGCCTCCTGAAAACTTAAAGTATTGGGAAGAAGAGCAACCGATTTGATGTCGCATCTGCTCCACCTGATATCTTCTTTTAACATGACTTTAATGCCGGTTTCTTTTGACCGACTGTCAGGTACAAATCCCCAGGCACAGGCATAGGCAGTAGGTGGAACTTCCGGTGATGGGAAAGAATGAGAACGTCTGGCTGCTCCTCTCGTCACCTGGAGATATACCATTGCCGGCTGGTCTTCGAGTTTATTATATTTTATAAGATCATTGGCAACAGACGGGAACAAATCTGCATCGGCCCAATTAATTCTCAATTCTCTCAGACTCCTTTTCAATCTTATGCAATGACTGTTCATGTCATAAAAAGAACCTTCATACCATCTCACCACCTCATAGACCCCATCGGCAAAGAGAAATCCACGGTCATCAGGACTTATCTTAATCTCATCTTTAGGGAGGAGTTTCCCGTTGAAGTAGGCTGTTTCCATCTTTTGAATCTTTAAGTTCAATTGTTTAGTATTGTGGTTCAATTATCTCTATTTTATATTTTATTGCCGATCTTGCCTCTTCGGCAGATGCTGCATTACCGCAAGCCGCCTGAACGAATAGCGAAGCGCCAAGAACTGTAGTCTCTTTCTGATCAATGATTTTCAGTGGAACACCCGAAAAGTTAGCTTTTAACTGGTTCCAAAGTCTGTTTTTTGATCCACCGCCAACACAAAGGATACTTTCAGTTTTAAATCCTCCGGCATTTTCAAGTGAGCTCTTGCCCTCAGCGAGTCTCACAGAAAGTGCTTCAAGCATTGCACGGTATACTTCGAAGCGGGTTGATTCCAAAGTAAGGCCGAGTATCTGACCTCCCGGTTTGCCCTTTAGCTCTTCATAGAATTTTGGGATGATCTTTACTCCATTGCAACCTGATGGTACTTTTTCGGCTCCGGATATCATAACATCGTAAACACCATCTTTGATATCAGTAAAAAAATTCCTCCTGCCCCATTCAAGCATTCCTGATGCGATCCACTGGTTACCAATATTATACAAGCCAGGCATGGAATCAAGTTCGGTTGTAATACCCATATCAAGCTGCTCTTTACCTGACCTGAATCCTTCTGAACGGACCATAAGGATTTCCCAGGTTCCTGAACTAAGAACAGGCTGGTTTTTTTCAGCTCCTGATCCAAAAATTGCAAATTGAGTATCATGACCAGTTGCCACAACCGGAATTCCCTTCGGGATACCGGTTTCATAAGAAGCTTTTACATTAATCTTTCCGGTTATAGTGCCGGGTTCAACCGGAGTTCCTGTTTTTTCAAAAGGGAATTTGATTTTATTTATAATATTTTTTGAGAATCTCCTTGTTTTCAGATTTGTCAGCATCGAAGTACCGGCCATAGTTGTGTCATTAACCATTTCGCCGGTAAGCAGAAAAGAGAAAATTGAAGGCATGAAAAGAAATCCGGAACTTTTTTCGACAATTTCAGGCTTTTGGTCGACAAACCAGATGAATTTATTTATAGTGTTGAAAGAAAAAGGGAGAACGCCACTCTCGCCATATAATTCATTAAGAGGCAAGTATTTATCTATATTTGCCATAATAGGAACAGTTCTTTCGCACTGCCATGATATTACCGGGTAGAGCATTTTCCCTGATTTGTCAAAAAAGGTCCCGTCCACACCAAAAGTAGTGACTGTGACCCCGGCAATCTGATTGATATCAATCTGATTGACAACTTTTTGGGATGCGCGGCACATCTTATCCCAAATCTCTTTTACGTCCCATATCCTGTACCTGGGATAAAATGGATCAGGCTTTGTATTGTTTGGGAAAGATTCAAATGCAAGAATTTTGCCTTTACTGTTGATAGCTATCACTCTTACATTTGTTGCACCACAGTCGAAAACAATTACAATGTCACCTTTCTGCATTTGTAAAGAGTTAATATAAAACGAGTTCTAAACAAATTTTATTTGTTATACTTTCGAATGGCGGAATCACAACATTATTTGGTATCCGATTATCCCAGTCCTTTTAGAAAAGCCATCGAAGTTCCTGCGACAATTAATGCAATGATATAAATTATTAAAACAACAATTATCAGAATCCCGATATATGCAAAATAGGCTTTAAGATTCCTAATTGCTTTATGAAGTTCCTGTTTATCAAGGGTATGTAACGCATGGGATGTGTGTTTGGAAAAACGGAACAAGAAAAGGACAGGGAAGAAATATATCACTGCTATTACGAGAACAGGTATGAACATAAGAGATTCGGGAATCCCAAGACCTTTTTCCCCGGAGTTAAATGCTGTGAGAAATGTTCCGGCAATCAGTCCTATTATAATTATCAGTCCCACAAAGATAAATCCGATAATGGCAAGAAACATGGCCCATTTTCTCGAAGAATTCAAATATTTGAAAGTTCCCTCCTCGATTTCAATTTTTCTGGTTTCAAGATTTGTTTCCATTTTTTATAAAGTTAGTTATCAAGAATATAATGTCATTTCCAGTTCCTTCTAATTCCTTCCATGTATTTACCTCTCCCCAACCCCCCGCCTGAGCGGGGCAGGCTCTCCCCCAGGAGTGATGAGGTGCAAGAGTTATTTATATAGAGCCCCGTATGTCTGACATGCCCTGTAATCAGATCCTTCCTTATCCATCCCAAACGCATTCCATGAGCTTGGCCGGAATACCTTCTCCTCAGCAACATTATGCATACAAACAGGTATTCTGAGAATTGATGCAAGAGTAATCAGATCAGCACCGATATGTCCATAGCTTGAAGCACTATGGTTTGCACCCCAGTTAGCCATAACAGAATAGACATTGGTGAATGGTCCTCTGCCTGTGAGTATCGGAGCAAACCATGTTGTGGGCCAGGTCGGATTTGTCCTGTCAGTAAGTATCTTATTCATTTTTTCAGGCAGTTCAACGGTCCAGCCTTCTGCCAGCTGGAGCACTGGCCCCAGTCCTTTTACAAGGTTGACTCTCGATATAGTGACGGGCATTGTTCCTTTTGTATCAAATTGTGACGAGAAGCCTCCTCCTCTGAAATATCCGGTGTCGGCTGGCGGCCATTTTGTTGCTTTAAGACATGCGGAAGCATCTTTTCCTGTAATCTCCCAGAACGGTTTTATGCACGACTCCTTCTTTATTGTTTGTCTGCCCGAAAAATCGAGGGCTGAAGCACCTGAATTAATGAGATGAATGACCCCGTTCGATGCGAGGCCCTCAGGTTTCATTTTTGTCACTCTCTTAATTGCCTCAGGGCTCCAGTAGGTGCGGATATCTGAGAACATCTGTGCTGTATTTGTAAGAAGATAACCGAACAGCATTGGCACACCATTCATTGCATCATTTTCTGTGGCAACCAGATATGGAGGTCTGATACCGTTCCAGTCAAATGATGAGCAGAGGATTGCCTCAAGAAAATCTCCATTCGGCATATGATCGGTCCATTGCCGCTGTCCCTGGAAACCTGAAAGTATTGCATTATGTCCAAGTGACTCTTCACCAAAACCAAGTTTTTTCAGCTTCGGATTGCCGACCATCAGATCGCGGGCGATGAGTGTCATCTTAATAACTGTATCCCACTCCTTATCCTTTTGTTTTCTTGATTTTGGAGCAGGATTCAGATCTTTTCCCTCTTTACAGTTTTTCTTGGTCCATTCAAGTGCTTTTTTGAATTCTTCTTTATCAAAAATCTCCTCGTTCAATCGACGGTTAAATTCGCTCATGTCAACATACTCATTGCGCATTCCAAGATATTCCTGGAAAAAATCTTCACGCACTATTGACCCTGCAATACCCATCGATACAGATCCCATTGAAAGATAGGATTTACCTTTCATTAATGATACGGACAGTCCCGCACGTACAAACCTCAGAATTTTTTCGCTTACATCTTCAGGTATTGACTGGTCGCCTGAATCCTGAACATCATTTCCGTATATTCCGAAAGCAGGCAATCCTTTCATTGTATGTCCTGCCAGTGCTGCCGCAAGGTATACAGCCCCTGGTCTTTCCGTCCCGTTAAATCCCCATATTGCTTTTGGAATATCAGAATTCATATCAATTGTTTCGCTTCCATAACACCAGCATGGAGAAACGGTAAGACTTACACCAACACCGTTCTTACTGAATTTTTCGGCACACATTGCCGCTTCGGCAACACCTCCGATGCAAGTATCAGCAATTACACATTCAACCGGTTTACCATTTGGATATTTCAGGTTTGAAGAGATAAGTTTTGCAGCATTCTTTGCCATTCTCACAGTCTGCTCCTCAAGAGACTCTCTCACACCGAGCATCCTACCATCGATTGCTGGACGTATTCCGACTTTTGGGTAATCACCTATAACTGTCTGGTGATTATGGTTAACTTTTAACTCATTGTTAGCCATTCAATTTAATATTTTTATAGAATAAAGTCAATTTGAAGGTTAACAAATATAAGTTTTTTTTAACCACAAAGAACACAAAGCAGGCTCAAAGAACACAAAGATAATTTGATACAGAATCTCTTTGTGACCTTTGCGTAATGCCTTTGTGAACTTTGTGGTTAATGGATTTCAACTTTCTAAACAACCTTAACATTTAATACCTTTTTTGTACCTTTGTCATGTCTAAATCATTAAAATTAGAATGCATAAAGGCAGGCGTTTACCCCAATGGCTGAGGATGCAGAGAGCTAGCGGAGAGAACTATACAAAGGTAAAGCAGATTGTTATTGAAAATCATCTTCATACAATCTGCACCAGTGGTAATTGTCCAAATATTGGTGAATGCTGGAACAGAGGCACCGCAACTTTTTTGATTCTCGGAGATATATGTACCAGGGCCTGTAAATTCTGTGCGACAAAAACAGGGAAACCTATGCCTCCTGATCCCCATGAGCCAGACAGGCTGGCAGAATCGATTAAAGCAATGCAGCTTAAGCACTGTGTAATCACTTCTGTCGACCGTGACGATCTTAATGATGGGGGCGCTAATGAATGGACAAAAACAATAAGAAGAGTAAAGGAGGTAAATCCTGACACTACCATTGAGACCCTGATACCCGATTTTGACGGGAAGCATGAATGTATTCAAAAAATTATCGATGCTGGACCTGAAGTGATATCTCATAACGTCGAGACTGTAAAACGTCTTACTCCCTTTATCCGTACAAAAGCAAAATATGAAAGGAGTCTTGATGTTATAAGATATATCGCGGGAAAAGGGAAGAACGCGAAATCGGGCTTTATGTTAGGTCTTGGAGAGAGTGAAGATGAAATAATTCAAACGATGAATGATCTCTTTGCTTCCGGTTGTAAAATCCTGACCATAGGACAATATCTTCAACCCGGATCCGATTATATGGAAGTTAGAGAATATATTCGTCCTGAAAAGTTCGAAGAATACAGGATAAAGGCTCTTGAAATTGGTTTTTCTTTAGTTGAAAGCAATCCACTCGTACGATCATCTTTTCATGCAGAAAATCATATAAATGCTCGATAAACTTAATTATATTAGCATCACTTAACCAGAAAACCACAATTGAGCTATAGAGTTGTATATAAGGATATTGGACAAAAGGATTATAAAGAAACCTGGGACTACCAGACAGACATCTTTACCAGACTAGTTGACAGCAAAAAACAGGACACCAGGACCGGCGATCCCGGCGAAAAGCTTGTCCCGGGGACTCTGATTTTTGTAGAACATCCTCATGTCTATACTCTTGGTAAAAGAGGATCAGAAAACAATCTTTTACTTGACTTCATTCAACTTAAGGCAAAGGATGCTTCATTCTACAAGATTGACCGGGGTGGTGATATAACATATCATGGTCCGGGACAACTTGTCGGGTATCCAATTTTCGATCTTGATGTTATCAAAATAGGACTTAAAGAGTATATTTACAGACTCGAAGAGGCAATAATAAGAACCATGGGTGAATATGACATAACTGCTTCAAGATTAGAAGGAGGAACAGGAGTGTGGCTTGATCCGGAAATTGCCGGAAAGGCAAGGAAGATATGTGCAATAGGAGTAAAGGCAAGCAAATATGTTACCATGCATGGTTTTGCTTTCAATGTTAATACCGACCTTACATATTTTAATAATATTAATCCTTGTGGTTTTACAGATAAGGGGGTCACATCACTCGAAAAAGAATTGGGTGCCCGGCAGGATTTTGAATCTGTAAAAAATAAAGTGAAAAGAAACCTGCAGGAAGTTTTTGATTTAAATTGGATTAAGGAGTAAAAGGATGGAAAAGAAATGGGTGGTGAAGGAGAAGGGAGATACAGCAGTTTTAAAGCAGCTTGCAGGAGCTCTTGGAGTGTCGGAATCTCTTGCGAATCTTATGGTCCAGCGTAATATTACATCTGCTGATGAAGCGCATACTTTCTTCAATCCCAGTCTGGATTATCTTCATGATCCCTTTCTTATGAAAGACATGAACATAGCTGTCGACAGGATCTCCATAGCTGTAAAAAAGAACGAAAAGATTCTTGTATATGGCGATTATGATGTTGATGGGACCACTGCTGTGGCACTTATGTACTCGTTTCTGAAAGATCAGTATTCAAATGTAGAATATTATATACCCGACAGATATAAAGAGGGTTACGGAGTTTCAATACAGGGTCTGGATTTTGCTTATCAGAATAACTGTAAGGTTGTAATCACACTCGACTGTGGTATTAAAGCTGTGGAAAAAGTAAAATACGCCCGCACAAAAGGGCTCGATGTTATCATTTGTGATCATCATTACCCCGGAGATGAGATACCCAAAGCACTTGCCGTACTTGATCCAAAGCAACCATCATGCAGTTACCCCTATAAAGAATTATCAGGATGCGGAGTGGGGTTTAAGCTGATTCATGCCTACTCGAGAGTGCATGGTATTCCCTTTAGTAAAATTTCCCATTTTCTTGACCTTGTTGCGGTCAGTATTGCATCGGATATTGTTCCACTCACGGGTGAAAACAGGATAATGGCCTATTTCGGACTTAAAAGACTGAATGAATCACCCCGTACAGGACTGAAAGAAATAATCCGGGAATCGGAAGTTTCAAGGGCGCTTACTATTGAAGATGTAGTTTTCAAAATAGGTCCAAGAATAAATGCCGCCGGCAGAATGGAAACCGGCAGCAAAGCTGTTGATCTTCTTGTTTCAAGCGATACCCGGCTCGCAACAGGAATAAGTAAAGAGATCAATAATTTTAATATTGAACGACGAAACGTTGATCGCATTATCACAACTGAGGCAATGCGCATGATCTCTGAGGATCAGAGAACTGTAAATTCAAGAACAACAGTACTGTATAATCCTACCTGGAAGAAGGGTGTTATTGGAATTGTAGCCTCAAGATTAATCGAGACTTATTACAGGCCAACAGTCATTCTAACTGAATCGAACGGTTTTGCCACAGGTTCCGCCAGATCAGTACAGGGCTATGATCTTTATCAGGCAATTGAGGCTTGCAGTGATCTGCTTCAGAGTTTTGGAGGACACATGTATGCTGCAGGTTTGACTATGAAAAAGGATAATATCCAGGCCTTTATGGAGAGATTCGAGCAATACGTAAATAGCACAATCACTGAGGACCAGCTTGTACCACGCA
>Ga0209226_10000206_pt1 | contig 37638 bp, 27 predicted proteins | sample BarGraNGADG00212_2_FD_184497 | JGI IMG/M metagenome (GOLD analysis project Ga0209226, IMG submission 184497) | Arctic peat soil microbial communities from Barrow, Alaska, USA - Barrow Graham LP Ref core NGADG0011-212 (SPAdes) (version 2) | ecosystem: Environmental > Terrestrial > Soil >...
CTTCCGATCTGGAAGACCCCTTCCAACGGGCGCCGGGAAGACCCGGCCGCCCTGCCTCCCCTTCTCGGGCGGGGCATGAAACCCCGCCCTGCGACCAAGGGGGCGACTCCCCCTTGGAACCCTCTACGAGCGGCTCCCCGGGTCAAGACCCGGCGCATAGCGCCGCTCGTCAACGCTGATATTCCGCGCCTATTGCGGCACGTGCTTGTCGCCGACGCGGCGGGTCAAGCCCGTCCGGTCGAAATGCTCGATCAGGGCACAGGCGTATTTCCGCGAAACCTGGAGCCGGTCTTTGAGATCGACGATCGTGATCTCGCCCCTCTTCCGCAATATGTCGAGCGCCCCCTCGCGCGCCTTTTCCAGGAAGTCCCGGTGGTACGTGACCTTCGGGTCGAGCCGGACCAGCCGGCCCTGCTGGAGGAGCATATGCATCACGCCTTTGAAGACGCGCTCGTGCAGACCCAGCTTCCGGCAGACGTCGTCCTCGGACGGCGTCTCGAAGCGGGCCCGTTTGAACTCGGCCTCGATCCGGAGCCCCAATTCGAGCTCCTTGGTCGAGGTTTTGGCTTCGCGGCCCGGCAGCCCGATCGCATTCTCCCGGCGCTCGAGCGCCTTCTTCTCGATCAGCCCGTCCAACGTCCATTTGAACAGGGATTCGTCGGAAGCCTGGAGGAATTGGGTGCGCAGGTCGGCCAGGGGCATCGCCGCGCTGCCCGGGTTCGCCTTGAAGAATCGCTGGATGAGGGTCAGCATCCGTTCGCTCTGCCGCTCCGCCTCCTCACGCAGGACATAATCGCCCTTCTCCGAAGGAAGGGCAACGATGGTCCCCGCCGCCAGCAGGTCGGCGAAAACCTTCTTCACGTCGTCGATCCGTTTTCCGAACTCGCAGGCGGCGGCGGCCGGCGCGAGCGGCTTCGGCGCTTTTTTCCGCAGGGCCTGCTCGACAATCGATGTGAGCGGCCCCTCCCATCGTTTCACGCCTTCGATCGCCTTCGGATCGAAGCGCTTGTGCCGCGGCGGCGACGTATCGAGGATCTCGCCGCCCCCGATCGTCACGACGGGCGAGAACGTGCGGATGATGAACCGGTCGTTGTGGAGGGCGGCCGTGAGCGACTCCAGGACGAACTGGGCGAGGACGGATTCCCCGGGCTGGGCTTTTTCCTTTTCGAGGAGGATCACCCGGGCGATGACTTCGTCCGTGCCGATGTGGAGGCGGACGCGGTCGCGCGTTTTGAGCTCTTTGGGCGCGTCGGCAAGGAGCCGCAGGCGGGCGTCGATCCGCGTCGCGGGCGCGAGGAAGCCCGGCGCGGCGGCGACCTGGCCGCGGCGCAGGAATTCCTTGTCGACGTCCTGGAGGTTCAGGGCCGTCCGCCGGCCGATCTCGGACCGGTCGCGCTTCTCCTTATGGACCTGCACGCCCCGGACTTTGACCTCGCGCCCTTCGGGGAGGATCTGGATCCTGTCGCCGGCCTTGACCTCGCCCGAAAGGATCGTCCCGGCGACGACCGTCCCGAAGCCGTGCATGGTGAACACCCGGTCGATGGGCATCCGGAACAGGCCGCAGTCGGGCCGCTTCTCGACGCGGCGCCCGATGTCCATCAGGGCCGTCTTGAGATCATCGAGGCCCGCCCGCGTTACGGACGAGACGGGGAGGATCGGGGCGGCCTCGAGGAACGAGCCCGCCACAAAGCTCCGGACCTCTGCCTCGAGCTCGAGGAGCCGCATCTCGTCCACAAGGTCGGACTTGGTGAGGGCGACAATGCCCCTCCGGACGCCGAGGAGCTTGAGGATCTCGAAATGCTCCCGCGTCTGGACGGAGATGCCATCGTCGGCGGCGATGATGAAGACCGCCGCGTCGATGTGGCTCGCCCCGGCGACCATGGTCTTGACGAACTTCTCGTGGCCGGGGACGTCGATGAATACGATCTGCTTCTCGTAGTCGGGGATGTCGAGAAAGACGAACCCCAGCTCGATCGTCATCCCCCGCTCTTTTTCTTCGGGGAGGGCGTCGGGGTCGATGCCGGTCAGGGCCTTGACGAGCGAGCTCTTGCCGTGGTCGATGTGGCCCGCGGTGCCGACGATGACGTGTTCTTTTTCAGGCATGGAAAATGTCATTGCGAGTCAGCTCGCTCTTGCGAGATGGCGAAGCAATCCCCTCTTCGTTTGTCATCGCGAGCCCCTCTTCAGCAGGATCTTCCCCTCGGACTTCCCAACAATCCGGCCAATTATGGCCGCCCTCTTCGCCCCTCTCGCCTTTAATTTCGCAAGCACGCCGGCCGCCTTCTTCTCCGGAACGCACATGAGCAGACCGCCCGACGTCTGGGGATCGTAGAGCAGGTTTTCGAACTCCTCCCCCACCGCCGGCTCTCTCTCGACGCGGCGCGCGGCCGATTCGCGGTTCCGCTCCACCGCCCCGCTGATGACGCCCTTCCGCAGGAGATCCAGCACGCCGCCGAAGACCGGAATCTTCGCCGCCCAGACCTCGGCCGTGACGCCGCTCTGGGCGGCGATTTCGCCGAGGTGGCCGGCCAGGCCGAATCCGGTCACGTCCGTCGCGCACCGGACTCCGGCGGCGATCATCACTTCGGCCGACGCCCGGTTGAGCGCGGCCATGGACCGGCCGATGGCCGCCCGCCAGGCGGGCTCGGCTTTCCCGATCTGGGCGGCGAAACAGATCGCCCCGGTGCCGAGGGGCTTGGTGAGGATGAGCGCGTCGCCCGGCCGGGCAGCGGCGTTGGTGATGATCTTCTTCGGATGGACGACGCCCGTCACCGCGAACCCGAACTTGATTTCCTTGTCCTTGATGCTGTGCCCGCCCACGACGACCGTCCCGGCTTCCCGGAGCTTGTCGATCCCGCCCTGGAGCATGCGGTTCATGACCCGCGGGCTGAGCTTCTCGATGGGGAACGCGACGATGGACAGCGCGGTGAGAGGCCTGCCGCCCATGGCGTAGACGTCGCTCACCGAGTTGGCCGCCGCGATCTGGCCGAAAAGGTAGGCGTCGTCGACGCAGGGCGTGAAGACGTCCACGGTCTGGACGAGGGCCAGCGTGTCGCTGAGCCTGAAGACGCCGGCGTCGTCGCACGTGTCCGCGCTCACGAGGACCCGGCTGTCGAAGACGCGCGGCAAGCCGGTCAGCGCTTTCTTGAGATCCTCCTGGCTGATCTTGGAGGCGCAGCCGGCGTTCTCCACGAACTGCGTCAGCGGAGCGTCTTCGGCCGCGTCGTCCTCGCGCTCCCCCGCGCAGAGGCAGACGTTCTTCCGCTTGAACAGGTCGCAGGGGCAGGGCTCCTTGGGATTGCAGATGCAGTGGCCGAGCTTGATCGACCGGCCCATCACCCGGGTCCGCTTCGCGAAATCGATCATCGGCCCAGCGCCTTGCGGATCGCATCGCCCACGATCGCGTCCTCGTCGGGCAGGATGGTCCGGAAATCGAAGAGCACGGCCTCCTTGTGGATGCGGGAAAAGACCGGCGGCTTTCCGAGGCGGAGCGCCTTGACCAGCTCATCCGGCCCGGGGGAGGCGGACGCGACCGAAAGGCAAATGGTCGGGATGGTTTCGACCGGCACCGAGCCGCTCCCGACCTGGGAACCGCTTTCGACGACTTCGACGCGAATCTCGGGCGGCAGGGCTTTCGCGAGACTCCGGGCGACGCGCCCCGCCCGCTTGCGGAGCTCGTCGAGAGAGAGCGAAAGCATCCGATAGAATGGATGCGCCTGGGTCAGTTTCTCCGGCGCCAGGAAGAGCTTGAGCGTCGCCTCCATGGCGGCGATGGTCAGCTTGCCGCAACGGAGCGCGCGGGCCAGCGGGTCCTTCTTGATGCGGGCGACGGCCTCGGCCTTACCCACGATGAGTCCGGACTGCGGCCCGCCGATGAGCTTATCGCCGCTGAAGCAGACGACGTCCGCGCCGGCCCGGACGCTGGCGGTAACCAGGGGCTCGGTCTGGAGGCCGAACGCCTGAAGATCGACGAGGGCGCCGCTGCCCACGTCGTCGATGACCGGAAGGGCGTGTTTCCGGCCGAGCTCGACGAGCTCTTCGATCCCCGGCTCCTCGGCGAAACCGACGATCTGGTAGTTGCTGTGGTGGACGCGGAGGATCGCGCCCGTGTTTTCGTTGACGGCCTCGGCGTAGTCGCGGAGGTGGGTCTTGTTCGTCGTGCCGACTTCGCGGAGGACGGCCCCGCTCATGCTCATGACATCGGGCATGCGGAACGAGCCGCCGATCTCGACGAGCTGGCCCCGCGAAACGATGACCTCCTTGCCCTTCGCCAGGGCGTGGAGGATGAGGACGGTCGCGGCGGCGTTGTTGTTGACAAGGGTGGCGGCTTCGGCCCCGGTCAATTCGACCAGAAGGCGGCTCACGCGCGCGTCGCGTTGGCCGCGGCGGCCGGTCTCGAGGTCGAGGGCGAGCGTGCAGTAGCCCTGCGCAACCGTATCGAGCGCCGCGCGGGCGGCTTCGGAGAGTGCGGCCCGGCCCAATCCGGAATGCATCAGGATTCCGGTGGCGTTGACGGCGCGCTCGAGGGAGGCGGAGTATTTTGCTTCGAGGCGGCCCAGGATACGGGCGAAGAGGCGATCTCTGGAAATGTCTTCTTCATTTATGGAGGCCGATGCGGAAGGTGCGGCGGCGGAAACGGGGGCCTTGTCCTCGAGGATCTCGGCCCGCAAGCTATCGAGCGCCGCCCGGCATTCCTTGAGAAAGACCTCGCGGCCGAAGCGCTCGACGAGTTTCCGTCCGTCGGTGTCCTCGAGAAGCAACTCGACCGAGGGAAGTTTCCGGAGCAACGCATCCTTCATAGCAGCCTCGCAGGCGGAAATTTTAACACAATTGATTGGGGACATATACTTTTCGCGAAAAAAGCGGACGGGGCTTGGTATTCAGCGGATCATGAACCCCGCCTTGAACGGGTCTCCGGCGGCTATCGGATTGGCGTCGGACATCCGCGCCTTATTTGCCGGCGCAGGTCTGATCCGCCATTTGGAGCTTGGAGACGTCAAAATCTTTTTTCGCGGCCCGATCCACGATTTCCTGATAGAGGCCTGGCTCCATCTGCGGCGTCCGGGACAGGATCCAGAGGTATTTCCGGCTGGGATCGCCTACGACCGCATAAGTGTAGTCTTCGGCGAGATCGATGATCCAGTAGTTCCCCCGGAACGGCCAGAAGAACTGGACTCTGAGCTTGGCGTTGTGGCTGCCTTTGACCACGAACGCCTTGCCGTTGGCCACCTTCGCTTTCCCATCCGCACTGTCCTTCCGGCAGGTATTGACCACCCTGACGTAGCCCTTGTCGGTCATCGAATATTCCGCGGCCGTGCAATGGCAGCCCTTCTGAAAACTCTGGGGAAAAGAGGAGATTTCGAACCACTTGCCCATATACTTCTGGAGGTCGACCGAGGGCACCGTGGCGAGGGTCTTGTCCTCGGCCGGGGCGGTCTTGGCCATGCCCAGCAAGCCCGTCAAGAGGACCACGACGAGGAGTGTCTTCATGGGAACATTATCGCCGAGGAGATTCTTCCCGTCAACAAGGGGACACAAACTCTTGCCTTGAGCGCGATTTTGGGCAAATATATACTGTCCCGAAAGGCGAACACGCGTGAACGAACAGCCGGAAAAACCCGCCAAGATCCTTTTCGTCTGCCTGGCCAACATGTGCCGCAGCCCCATGGCCAAGATCATGGCCCGGGAGATCTGCGGCGATTCGATCGAGGCCGACAGCGCCGGCGTCGCCCCCGCCATGAGGCCGATATTTCCGAACACGCGCAACTACGTCCGGGACATCCTCGGCGTCGACCTCGTCAAACACAAGCCGCGCCACGTCCTGGAATTTCCGGTTGCGGACTACGACTACATCATCGCCCTGGATTCCTGCGTCTTCATGACCCTGACCGAGATGAAGGAGATCCCGAAGGACAAGCTCTACGGTTGGGACATCCCCGACCCCTGCGGCCTCGGTGTCGACGCCTACGAGCGGACGGTCCAGGCGATCAAGACGAACCTGGAGCGGTTCTGCCAGAACAAGGACATGGAAAAGGCATTTCCGAACGGCAAAGCCTAGCTGATCCCCCGCCATGGAACTCCGGAGCCCTTCCCCGCCCGCGCCCGACGCCACGCTCATCATCAATCCCGCAACCTGCGAGCTGATCGGATCGTCCAAGCTCGATACCGTCGCCGAAGTCAAGGCAATGATCGGGCGGGCAAAGGCGGCCCAGGCCGGCTGGGCCGCGCTGCCCCTGCGCCGGCGCGTCCGCTTCGTCCGCCGCATCCGCGACGAAGTCGCGTCCCGGGCGGACCACCTGGCCGAGGTCATATCCATGGACAACGGAAAAGTCCGCATGGACGCGCTGGCCGCGGAGATCGTCCCAGCGGCCATGGCCGCCTCCTACTATGCCAGGAAAGCCCGCGCGTTCCTCCGCCCGCGTAAAACGGGAACGGGAAATATCTTCCTCTTCTTCAAGCGGGGACGTATCGAGCGCCGGCCGTATGGAGCGGTGGGCATTATCTCGCCCTGGAACTACCCGTTCGCCATCCCCTTCTCTGAAGTGATCATGGCCCTGCTCGCGGGCAACGCAGTCATCCTGAAGACCGCCTCCGAGACGCAGCTTGTCGGCCGCGCCCTCGAGGAATGCGTCCGATCGGCCGGCCTGCCGGAGGGCGTATTCCAATACGTCAACCTCCCCGGCCGGGTCGTCGGCGACGCGCTGCTCGAGGGCGGCGTCGCCAAGCTCTTCTTCACGGGTTCGACCGCCGTCGGAAAGACCCTGATGAAGAAGGCCGCGGAGACGCTGACCCCGCTCGTCCTCGAGCTCGGGGGCAACGACCCGATGATCGTCCTCGAGGACGCGGACCTTGAGCGGGCCGCGGGCGGGGCTGTCTGGGCCGGGATGTCGAATTCCGGCCAGTCCTGCGGGGGGGTGGAGCGGCTCTACGTGCACGAGCGCGTCTACGACCGGTTCCTCGAGATCCTCAAAACCAAGGTTGAAGCCTTGCGCGTCGGCCCCGACCGGGATTTCGACGTCGATATGGGCTGCATGACCACCCAGCGGCAGATCGACACCGTCGAGCTTCACGTCGAGGACGCGCTCGGGCGCGGGGCGGTCCTCTTCGCCAAGTCTCAAGTTCCCCGGAACGAGCGCCTCCACAATTTCCTGCCGGCCGTGGTCCTGACGAACGTGAACCATGAAATGCTCCTCATGAAGGAGGAGACGTTCGGGCCCGTGGTCGGGGTGATGAAATTCCGGACGGACGACGAGGCTGTCGCCCTGGCCAACGATTCGCCGCTCGGGCTGACGGCGTCCGTCTGGTCGAAGGACCGCAGGCGGGCCGCCGCCCTCGCGGCGCGCCTCCAGGCCGGTGTCGTGTCGATCAACGACCATCTGATGAGCCACGGCCTAGCCGAGACGCCGTGGGGCGGATTCAAGGAGTCCGGGATCGGCTGGACGCACGGCCGGCTCGGCTTCGACGAGATGACCCACGCCCAGGTCGTCGTCAGGGACATTCTGCCCTTCGTCCGGAAGGACATCTGGTGGCCGCCTTACAGCCGAAAGCTCTACGACGGGATCCGGGGGATCCTCGAGGCCCAGTACGGGAAGAACCTCCGACGGAGGCTCCGCGGCCTGGGGACACTCGTCAAGATATTCCCAAGGATATTCAAGAAATAAGGAGTGACGCATGTTCGATATCGCAAAAATCCGCCACCAATTTCCCGCCCTCCATGGCGGGGCCGTGTTCCTGGACAACCCCGGCGGGACGCAGGCCGTCAAGAACTGCATGGACCGCATGGTGGAATACATGATCGACACCAACGCCAACCACAAGGGGGCGTTCAAGACGAGCCGCGAATCCGACGAGATGATCCTCAAGGCGCGCGCGTCGATGGCCGACTTCCTGAACGCCGCCCGGGCCGAGGAGATCGTCTTCGGCCAGAACATGACCAGCCTCACCTTCCACCTCAGCCGCTCGCTGGGGCGCCGCTTCCAGCCCGGCGACGAGATCGTCGTCACCCGCCTCGACCACGACGCCAACATCTCGCCCTGGCTTTTGATGGCCGAGGACCGGGGCTGCGTCGTCCGCTGGGTGGACTTCCACCCCGAGGACGGGACACTCGATCTCGACAGCCTTAAAGCAGCCCTCGCCGGCAAGCCCAAGCTCGTGGCGGTCGGCTATGCCTCGAACGCCCTGGGCACGATCAACCCCGTGGCCGACATCGCGAAGCTCGCCCACGAGGCCGGGGCGCTCGTATTCGTCGACGCCGTCCACTTCGCCCCCCACGGTCCGATCGACGTCCGGGCCCTCGGCTGCGACTTCCTGGCCTGCTCGGCCTACAAGTTCTTCGGCCCCCACCTCGGAATCCTCTACGGCCGATACGACCTCCTCGACGGGCTGTTCGCCTACAAGATCCGTCCGTCCTCGAACCACCTGCCCGGCAAGCTCGAGACGGGCACCCAAAACCACGAGGCGATCGCCGGCCTCTACGGGACGTTCGACTACCTCGATTGGGTCGGCCAGCATTTCGCGAAGGACCAGGCCGCCGCTTACGACAAGACGTTCCAGGGCCGGGCCCTGCACTTCAAGCAGGCCATGGCCGCAATCCGGGTCTACGAGAGCGAGCTCAGTCTCGCCCTGTTCAAGGCCGTCCGCGAGACGCCGGGCGTGACAATCTACGGCCAGACGGACGAGAAGAAGTTCGCCGAGCGCGTGCCCACATACGCGTTTAGAATCAAGGGGTTGACACCCCGGCAGGTCGCGGAAAAGCTCGACGCCGAGGGCATCTACGTCTGGGACGGCAACTACTACGCCCTCGAGGTGACCCGGCGGCTGGGGGTGGAGGACTCAGGCGGGATGGTCCGGGCCGGGGCCGTGCACTACAACACCAAGGAAGAAATCGAGAAGTTCGGGAAGGCTCTCCACAAGATCCAACACGGCTGAGCCCGGAGAGCGCCGTCGGGAGGCCTTTCTTGAACCCTCCCCCCCGGTGTGTTAAGATTTTCGCCTCTTCGAACGCACAGGAGTCATTATGAAGATTCTCGTCACGGGCGGCTCGGGGTTCATCGGCTCGCACATCGTGGACGCCCTCCTCGAGCAGGGCCACCACGTCAAGATCTACGACATCGAGAGCCCGAAGTACGGCCAGTCTGCGGAATTCATCAAGGCCGACGTCATGGACCTCGTCCGGCTGGTCCGGGAGAGCGTCCACTACGACGCGATCTACCATATCGCCGCCGAGGCCAACGTCAACCGCTTCCACGACAGCCCGTTCTATTCCAATTTCATCACCTCCTGCGCGGCGATCAACGTTTGCGAGGCCGCCCGGACGAACGGGGTGGGCCGGGTCCTCCTCGCCTCGACCGAATGGGTCTACGGCAGCGACCCGAGCAACCCGGACGTCGTCATCACCGAAGAAACGCCGATGACCGACAACCCCGACCATATCTACACCTCGTCCAAGATCGCGGCCGAGCTCTTCTTCAAGAACTACCAGAAAATGTACGGCCTGACCCAGACCGTGATGCGCTTCGGGATCCCGTTCGGGGAGCGGGCCCGGCCCGAGACCGTGACTCCGATCTTCATCCGCAAGATCCTGGACAACGAGGAGATCACGATCCACGGCGACGGGAGCCAGACCCGGCAGTTCATCTATGTCAAGGACCTGGCCGGGGGGTGCGCGGCCTGCCTGCAACCGCAGGGGGCCAACGAGGTCTTCAACCTCAACGGCCGGGACCGGATCAGCGTCGTGGACATCATCCGGAACCTCGAGGAGATCCTGAAGAAAAAGGCGCGGGTGACGTTCATCGAGCAGCGCTCGGGCCAGTTCAAGGGGCGGCTGATTTCGTCGGAGAAGGCCAAGCGCCTCCTCGGCTGGGAGACGCGCTTCTCCTATCGCGAGGCCCTCGAAAGATACGTCCATTGGTTCGTCGGCCAGGAGAGCGCCGGAAAAGCGAGTGGGAAATGAAGAACGGCCTTCCGATCCTCCCCTCGACGACCGCGATCCAGGAGGCCATCCGGAAGCTCGAGGAGCGGTCCGCCTCGAACGCGTTCGTCGTCGACGAGACCCAGATCTTCGTCGGCCAGGTGTCCATCCAGCAGCTGCGGCGGCTGATCCTGTCGGGCGCGGACAGCGCCCGCCGGATCGCCTCGTATGCCGCGTACGGCACGGCCAAGATCGCCAAGACCGGCCTCGACGACGAGGCCGCGCTGGCCGCCCTCGCCGAGGACATGGAGATGCAGGGGATCGACGTCGCGCCCATCCTCAACAAGATCGGCAAGATCGTCGGCGTCCTCGGGCTGCGCGAGGTCCGAAAACGCCTCTCCCACGGCCGGCCGGCGAAGGCGAGGCCGGCGGAGCTCCCGACGAAAAACGTCCTGGTCGTCGGCGGCGCCGGCTACCTGGGGAGCGTCCTCGTGCGGAAGCTCCTCCAGACCGAGCGCCGGGTCCGGGTGCTCGACAGCTTCATCTACGGCAAGCGCTCGCTCCAGCCGCTCGAAGGCCACCGGAACCTGGAGATCCTCGAGGGCGATTTCCGGAACATCGAGACCGTCGTCAGCTCGCTCAAGGACATCGACGCGGTCGTACTGCTCGCGGCGGTCGTCGGCGACCCGGCGGCCCAGCACCGCCCCGAGCAGACGATCGAGACCAACATCCTGGCCGCCCAGGCGCTCGCCTTCGCCTGCAAGCTCCACTGCATCAGCCGCTTCGTGTTCGCCTCGACCTGCAGCGTCTACGGCCGGACCGACCGCGTCCTCGACGAGAAATCGCCGCTCAACCCCGTCTCGCTCTACGCCCGGTCGAAGATCTTCTCCGAGAAGTGCATCCTCGACCTGGCCGGCGACAACTTCTCGCCGACCATTCTGCGGATGGGCACGCTCTACGGCTATTCACCCCGGATGCGGTTCGACCTCGTCGTCAATACGATGAGCATGAAGGCCCACGTCGAAAAGCGCATTCAGGTCTTCGGCGGGAACCAGTGGCGGCCCCTCCTCCACGTCGAGGACGCGGCCGACGCCTTCGTCCGCTGCCTCGACGCGCCGCTCGAGCGGATCGGGAACCAGATCTTTAACGTGGGGTCGAACGAACAGAACTATCAGATCATCGAGATCGCGGGCCTGATCGGCAAAGCGCTCCGCAAGGTGAAGATCGAGGTCGAGGACGCCCAGCTCGACGCCCGGGATTACCAAGTTTCGTTCGACAAAATACGGCGGGCGCTGGGGTTCAAAGCGGGAGAAACGATCCCCCGGGCGGCCAAACGGATCGACCGGGAGCTCAGCCTAGGCAATCTTCGCAACCCCTACGCCAAGGTCTATTACAACCACTACTTTGACGCGACCGAAGAATCGTAAGGCGCTACGCTGTGTCCCTTTTTTCGCCGCGTCCCCCCATTTTACTTCTTGAAGGCCGCCTTGATCTCCGCGATTCCCACTCCAAGGGCGGCGTGCGCAATCGCGTCGAGCGCCCGCTCCTCGCCCTGGAAGTGCATGGTCGTGTGGACGTGGGTCAGGGTCTCGCCCGACTTTAAGGCCACTGCCGGCGACGAGGATTCGAGCTCGTAGAAGGGCCCGAGCGGCTTGGCGCCGGGCGATGCCGGCCCGTCGTTGTAGCTGTTGACCGCGTCCCCGCCGAACGGCTTCTCCTGAATCTCCCACATCGAGTTCACGTAGTCCGTAGCGCCCTCGGGCACAGTCAGGTGAACGAGGGTCAGGACGCCCGCCGCCGCGTCGTAGCTCCCGGCGAACGGCTTGACCCGCTTCGGCGAGATCCCGATCTTGCTCCGATATTTCCCGTCGCCGCTGAAGAACAGGACGTCGTCCTTGAAGATCAGACGATCGGCCGGGACCTTGCCGAAATAGGCGTCATTGGCCTTGGGGCCGAGCTCGGCTTCGGGGCCGGGCTTGAAGGGGACGACGATCGTCGTCGCGGACGAAGGGTTGAACATGCCCAGGATCCAGATCGAGAGCAAGCCGGTGTCCTTCGTCCAGGCCTTCTTCCCCCAGTTCGTGATCTTGTTGTCGGACCAATAGGCAACGGCCTTCACACCCTCGGCGATGGGCAGGCCCAGGTCCTTGAGTTCCGCGGACGACATCAGCCGGACTTCCCGGTTCACCTCGAGGTCGAATTCCGTCCCCGAATAGTTGACAAGGAGCATCGCCTTCCGGAATTGGATCCGACCCGCCTCCTGCGAAACCACGTCGAACGCACCCTCGTTGATCGGCGGCGGCGTGAACCAGTTGTCCAGGTTAAACGGCGCGCCTTTCTTGAAGAAGATCGAGAACTGCCCGCCTTCGGGCCCGAGCCAGAACCGGTCCTCTCCGCCGAAGGCGTTCATATGGACGTTGTTCTGCTTCGCGGCAAGGAGCTCGCGGTTGATCCAGCCGAAGCTCAATCCGTCGGGCCCGCCGGCGGTGCTCGTCATGACCCGGCCCTGCAGGTCAGGATTGACCACGACCTGGGCCTGGCCGCTCCCGTCCGAGAGCACGACTGCCTGAGTGTGTTGTTTCAGGAACGCGACGTCGTCTTTGAACATGATGCCCTTCGCCTCCTCCTTGGGGGGAGTTTTCGCGCACGCGGCCGCGAGGGCCAGCGCGAGGATGACGATCAACGCCGAATGTTTCATTTTTGGCCTCCTTGTTTGGCCCACTTCTTGGCAAGAACCGGGTCGGCCAGCATCTTGATCAGCACGCCGCCCACGACCGGCCGGGCCTGAAAGCCCGTCTGCTTGCCGCTGTTCGTCCAGTACCAGTCGGTGAGGGGAACGCGGTCCGGGGTCTTGTTGAGCCAGTCGAAGACCGGATCGAGGAGCGCGCCGAAGTCGGCGGGCGTGTCGGCCAGGGTGGCCGTCCACAGGATCCAGTCGAGCTTGGTGTATTCACGGCGATTATCCAGCGGCAGCCCGTAGGCGAGCTGGCTTTTCTTGTAGAAGGCCATCTCCTTGCGGGCGACCTCCGCGGGGAACAAATGAAACCCCAGGATCTTCTCCCAGACGAGGTTGTACTTCTGGCTCCAGGTCCCCGGTTTGTCGAAGGCCAGGCGGTAATGATCGCCGTCGTCGGCCTTCTTCACCCACTGGGCCGCGAAATCCGCCGAGAGCTTTTTATAGGCCGCGGCTTCGGGCTTTTTCCCCACGGCGTCGCACAGATCGGCGTAGGCGCGCAAGGCCAGGATCGCCTTGACCGAGAGATTGGCGTTGTGGGCGAGGTGCCCGGCGAAGTCGTCCGTGCAGAGCTGGTTTTCGGGGTCGAAGCCCTTGTCCTTGAGGTACTCCGCCCAGCGCTGGAGGAGCGGCCAATACTTGAGGGCGTATTCGGCCTTGCCTTCGGCCTTGGCCAGGGCGGCCGTCATGAGCAGCATGTTGCCGCTCTCCTCGACCGGCATCTGGTCCTCTTCGGTCTTCGCCCCTCCCCCGTAGACCTGGCCGTTGGCCTTGGGATACGTGCCCAGGTCGTGGGGGGCGAATGGGAATTTCCACTCGGGCCCGCGGGCGTATTCGAACACCGGGGTCATGAGGGCCCGGGCGAGCGCGGGGCTCAACAGGAGATACATGGGCGCCTCGGGATAGATGACGTCCACGGTGGAGATGCAGCCGTTGCTGAAGTTCTCCTTGGGGAAGAAGAGCGGCGTCCCGTCGTAGTCGGCCGCGAGCTTGTGGGCGGCGATGGATTGCCGGTAGGCGAGCGTCGCCAGGGCGGCGTACTTTTCGCCGCCCGCCCGGACCATGTCGGCCGTCAGGGCCTCGTCGAACGCCCGGCAGCGCTTCGTCAGCGCTTCATAATCGCGCGCCGCCGCCTCGAGCAGGTCGGCCGCCCCCCAGCCGCCCTTCCGCCAATACGGCCTCAGCTTGCGGAAGAAATATTCGATGGAGAACTGATCGTCGTAAGCCAGCATGAGCCAGCGCGATACGGGCCGCTCCGTCACCGTCCCCAGGTCGAACATCGCGGCGGCCAACGGATAGCCGTCGGACACCGGGCGGGGCATCCGAAAATCGTCGCGCGCCGGCAGGACCCCGTTTTGCATGAAGGACGTCCGGTTCTCGCCGTCCGAGGCCAGGGCCAGCGTCATCTTCTCCTGGGTCGGGACCGCGAGATAGAAATAGCCCCAGTCGATCCGAAGGTTGTCGCCGGTCTTTTCGAGCAGGGGCTGGTCCTTGGAGCCGATCGACAGGACCTGGAGGTCCCCCGCCTGGAGGCGGGACCAGTTGACCTTCTGGTCCACCGTATTCACGGCGATCTCGCTCGAAGCGTCGTAGTAGAGCCGGACGTCGTGGGGCTGTCCGTCCGCCGAACGGACGTCCAGCGTCACGTAGGACACCGGTCTCGACAGGACGTCCAGGTCGTCGACGAGGAGCGGCGAGAGGAACGTGACCGTGAGCGCGATGCCCGCGTCCTTGAACGTATAGACGGTGCGCGTCGGATACACCTCGCAGCCCGTCTGGGTCAGGGCGGGAATCCGCCGCCATTCCGGTCCCATGAACCGGAACGGTTTTCCGTCGACCCGGACCATCCCCATCATGGCGTGGGGGCGGCCCGTCCAATGCTTCGGCCAGTCCTGGGTGAGGCGGTCGGCCATGGACCAGATGCTGAAATAGGGATCGTGGGTGACGAGCGGCACGGCCGGCGGCCGGACCGGGGCCGCGGTCTGGGCCAGGCTCAGGCCGGCGGCGGCGAAGATGATAAGGGGAACGAAGAGTCCCCGCGCGGATGTCCTCATATCTCCCTCCAAGGCAAGCGCTCGAGCATCATTTATATATAGCTTTTTCCGGCGGAGTTCAATTCGGGATTGGAATTTCGGGGACGGGACCGGCCTGCGAGCCGCGGACCGATCACCACTTGGCGATCAAGTGGATTACCTCGAAGACCGCGCCCGCGCAGAGGGCGGCAGCCGGGATGGTCAGGACCCAGGCCCAGACGATTCGGATCGTGACCTGCCACTTGACCGCCGCGGCGTTCTTGGCCGTGCCCACGCCGGTCACGGCGCCGGTGATGACATGCGTCGTTGAGACCGGGACCCCCATGATGGTGGCGAAAAAGATCGAGATCGCGCTCGCGGTCTCGGCGCAGAAGCCGTCGATCGGACGGAGCTTGACGATCTTCTGGCCCATCGTCTTGACGATCCGCCACCCGCCCGAGAGCGTCCCCAGGGCGATGGCCGAATGGGCGGAAAGGACGATCCAGAGGGGGATGTGGAATGTCTTCATCCGGCCCGAAGTGAACATCAGGCTGGCGATGATGCCCATGGTCTTCTGGGCGTCATTCCCGCCGTGGCCGAGGCTATAGAGCGCGGCCGAGACGAGCTGCATGCGCCGCGACCAGAGGTTGATGCTTTTCAGGGGCCGCTTGTAGACGAGCCAATTCATCATGACCATAAGGACGATGCCCAGGACCAGCCCAATCAGGGGCGCCAATACGATGAAGATGAAGATCTTGATCCAGCCGGAGAGGATGACCACGTGAAAGCTGTGGGCCTTGACCACCGCCGCCCCGAGGTAGCCGCCGATCAGCGAATGGGACGAGCTCGAAGGCAATCCCAGATACCAGGTCAGAAGGTTCCAGGCGATCGCCCCGATCAAGGCTGCGAAAATGACGTGAGGATCGACGACCGCGATGTCGATCAGCCCCTTGCCGATCGTCGAGGCGACGGCCGTGCCGAAAATGAGAAAGGCGACGAAGTTGAAGCAGGCCGCCCAGATGACGGCCTGCTTGGGGCTCAAGACCTGGGTCGAGACGATCGTGGCCACGGAGTTGGCCGCGTCGTGCATGCCGTTGGTGAAATCAAAGACGAGGGCGATGCCGATCACCAAGGCGATGAAGACGAAGCTCCACTCGGGCATCGTCAGCTCGTCTTGACGATGATGCCTTCGACCGTGTTGCTGATGTTCTGGTAGACGTCCATGATACGCTCGAGCGTCGTCAGGATGTCCTTCCACTTGATGACGAGGATCGGGTCCTTCTCCCCGTTGAGCAGGATCCGGAGTTCGCGGTGGTAGACGAGGTCGCCCTCATCCTCGAGGTTGTGGATCTCGCAGATGAGCTTCCAGATCGAATCGGTGTATTTCTTGTGCTGGAACAGCTCCTTGATCAGGGTGTTCAGGGCAATCGACGCCTTGCCAATGAGAACCGAGAAATCGTCCACGAACGATTTCTTCACCGGCACCTCGTAGAGGTAGATGTTGTGGAGCGTGTTCTCCAAGAGGTCGATGACGTCGTCGAATTCGTGGCTGAGCTGGTAGATGTCTTCCCGGTCAAAAGGCGTGATGAAGCTCTTGTTGAGGAGGTTGATAATCTCGTGGGTGATGCCGTCGGCCTTGTGCTCGATCTCCTTGGACCGGTGCCAGTAATGGTCGAAGTCCCGGTAGTTCGCCACGAACTCCTGGAAGACCGACGTGATCTCGGTCAGGCATTCCGACATCGCCTTGAAGTTTTCAGCGAAGGCCGGCTCTTTGGGCAGAAGGAATTTCATGGGTCGTCCTCGATGAAGAAAATAGAGATTCCATTATATCGAATAGGCGGTCGATTGCAAGGCGGGACGGCGGGAGCGGAGCGATGGGGCGGAGCGGCGGGATCCCGAGGCCGGGTCTTCCAAAAACGATCAGGCTTCGGCCGAAGGAGAGAGGGTATCGACGAACTTCCCCTCCCACCGGGCGATGACCACCGAGGCCAGGCAGTTCCCGATCACGTTGATCGTGGTCCGGACCATGTCCACAAGCTCGTCGATCCCGAGAAGGATGGCCACCCCTTCGATCGGCAGGCTGAAAGAAGCCAAGGTCCCGGCGAGAATCACCAGACAGGCGCGCGGAACTCCGGCGACGCCTTTGCTGGTCAGCATGAGGGTAAAGACCATGACAAACTGCTGCCCGAATGTCATATGGACGCCCGCCGCCTGGGCGACGAAAACCGAGGCCATCGAGAGATAAAGCGACGTTCCGTCCAAATTGAAGCTGTACCCCGTGGGCAAGATGAACGCCACGATTTCGCGCGGAACCCCCATCCCTTCCATCGCCTGCATGGCCTTGGGAAGAGCGGCCTCCGAGCTTGTCGTGGAAAACGCGATCAAGGCCGGTTCTTTGACCGCGCTGAAAAACTTTCTGACGGGGACTTTGAAGATCAGCATCACCGGAATGAAGACGAGGAGAACGAACGATATGGCGCAGGCGTAAAACGTCAGAATCAGGAGCCCGAGGTTCACCAGAACGGAGAGTCCCTTGCTGCCCACGGCCACGGCGATGGCCGCTCCGACGCCGATCGGCGCGAAGCGCATGACGATCGAAGTGAACTTGAACATGGTCTCCGCCAGGGAATCGCATACGTCGAGGATAGGCTTCTTCTTGGCGTGGACCATGCTCAGGGCGAGGGCGAAGATGATGCTGAAGACCACGACCTGCAGGACATTGCCCTCGGCCGCTGCCTGAAAAAAACTTTGAGGGAAAATATGGATCAAAACGTCGGCGAATTTCTGCGGCTCGGCCGCGAGGGCGCTGATGTCGCCGCCGGCGAGCTTCACCCCGACGCCCGGCTTGACGATATTGACGAAGGCCAGCCCCAGGAAGAGCGCGATCGTCGTGACGATCTCGAAATAGACCAGGGCCTTCACGCCCATCCGGCCGACGGCCTTCAGGTCGCTGTGGCCGGCGATGCCGACGACGAGCGTCCCGAAGATGAGCGGGGCGATGATCGTCTTGATGAGGCGGATGAAGATCAGGCTCAGCGGCCGGAGCTGCACGCCGGCCTGCGGGAAGAGCGCCCCGACGAGGAGTCCGAGCCCCATGCCGATGAAGATGTAGAGGGTCAGCCGGTTTTTCTTCTTGGCGGCCATGTTGGCCTAAAATATCAGAACGCGGTCGGCCAAGTCAACTGACGAAGATCGATCCAAAATGAATGTCAGTTTTTATTTCGCGACCGATGTGTCCTTGGCCTCTTCCGTCCCTTTCATTTTTTCCATGATGCTGTGCTTCCGCCCATAAAAAATATAGATCAGCAAACCGATGAACAGCCAGACGAAGAGGCGCAGCCAGTTTGCCGGAGGCAGGGAGAACATCAGCAACAGGCATAAAACGACACCCAAAATGGGGGTCACCGGGAATAAAGGCACACGAAACGGCCTTTCGGCCTCCGGATGCGTTTTGCGCATGATCAAGACAGCGCTGCAGACGATGACGAAGGCGAGCAAGGTCCCGATGTTGACCAGCTCGGCCAACAACTCGAGCGGCAGCGCGGCGGACAACAGCGCGACGGAAAATCCCACCAGGATCGTCGATTTCCAAGGGGTGCGGAACTTCTCATGCACGGCGCCGAAGAACTTCGGAGGAAGAAGGCCGTCGCGGGCGATCGCCAGCAAAACGCGGGGCAAGCTCAGCATCATGACCACGAGCACAGAAGTGATCCCGGCCAAAGCTCCGAGCGAGACCAGAAACTGGGCCCAGGGGAGGCCGACCTGCTTAAAGGCCTGGGAGACGGGCGCGTTAATGTCGATCTGGTTGTAAGGGACCATGCCCGTCAGGACCGCGGAGACCAGAATATAAAGGACCGTGCAGATGACGAGCGAGCTGATGATGGCGATCGGAACGTCCTTATGCGGCCTTTTGGCCTCTTCGGCATGCGTCGAGATCGAGTCGAATCCGATGTAGGCGAAGAAGCTGATCGCCGCGCCGGCCAACATGCCGACCGGAACCCCTCCCATGGATTTTCCGAACAAGGTCTTGCCGAAAAAGCTCACTCCCGCCATTCCATACGGAGCGAAGGGCACCCAGTTCTTGGGGTTGACATAGAAGGCCCCGACGACGATGACGAAGACCACGATGATCAACTTGAGAATGACCATCGCCGCGTTGAAATTGGCGGTTTGGCGGATCCCTCTGACGAGAATGATCGTCACCAGGGCCGTGATGACGATCGCCGGCAAGTCGATCCAGCTTCCGCTCGTGCTGACCTTGCCGGTGGCCATATCGAGCTTGAACGGCGCCCAGCCGATGACCTTGGGAATATAGAGCTTAAACGTGCTTATGAAATCCTGAAAATAATGCGACCAGCCATGGGCGACGGTGGCCGCGGCGACAGAGTATTCCAAGACCAAGTCCCAGCCGATGATCCAGGCGAACAGCTCGCCCAGCGTGGCGTAGGCGTAGGTGTAAGCGGATCCGGCCACGGGGACCATGGAAGCGAACTCGGCGTAGCAGAACGCCGCGAAAAGACAGGTGATGCCGGCCACGACGAATGACAACATCAGCGCCGGGCCGGCCTTATCGTGGGCCGCAACGCCGGTCAGAACAAAAATGCCGGTGCCGATGATGGCCCCGACGCCGAGGCTCGTGAGCGTCACGGGCCCCAGGATCCGGCGGAGCCTGTTCTCGCCATGGAGCTCTTCAAGGAGCACGTGGAGGGGTTTTCTTCGGAAAAGCTTATTGGCCATTTATACCTCTTTCTTTAGGGTCTTAGCATATAAGCATTCATCCAATGAATATATAAGGATGGCATAATACAAAATAAAAAGTAACAAAGTCAAACGAAACATCTGCAATATGATATCCGTCGCCAAAAAAAAATTATCCCTCCTGAGGTCGCGATTGACCGGCCGGCCCTCCTCTGATACATTGACCAATCATAGCTCGCATCGAGGAGGCCCTCATCATGCTCAAGAAAATCACGACGGCCGGCGCCGCCCTGGTCCTCTGCGCCGCCCTTCTCCCCGCCGCCTTCCGCAAGGAGGACGTCAAGGTCCACAAGCTGGACAACGGCCTCAAGATTCTGCTCCTCGAGGACCACGGCATCCCGAACGTGGCCCTCTACACCTTCTTCCATGTCGGATCGCGGAACGAGCGGCCTGGCCTCACGGGGGTCAGCCACTTCATCGAGCACATGATGTTCAACGGGACGAAGAAATACGGCCCGGGCGAGTTCGACCGGACCATGGAATTCTCCGGCGGGTCGAACAACGCCTTCACCGGCGACGACATGACCGGCTACACCGACTGGTTCCCGGCCGCCGCCATCGAAGCCATGATCGCCATGGAGGCCGACCGGATCCAGGGCCTGATCTTCGAGCCGAAGGTCCTCGAGTCCGAACGGGGGGTCGTCGCCTCCGAACGCCGGATGGGCGTGGAGAACAACAACGACGCCATCCTCGGCGAGAATGTCCGGGCGACGGCCATCATGGCCCACCCTTACCACTGGGACGTCATCGGCTGGATGAGCGACATCCTGAGCTGGAAGAGGGACGAGATCATCGCCTATTACAAGACCTATTATGCCCCGAACAACGCCGTGCTCATCCTGGTCGGAGATTTCCAGGGCGCCAAGGCCCTCGACCTCCTCAAGAAATACTACGCCGGCATTCCGGCCGGCCCTCTCCCGCCCGCCGTGACGACGGTCGAGCCTCCCCAAATGGGGCCCAAGCAGGTGCTCGTCCGCAAGGAGGCCCAGGCCCCGTCGTTCACCCTGGTTTATCACACGCCCGCCTGCACCTCGCCCGAATTCTATCCGCTGAACATCCTGGAGAGCGCCCTCCTCAACGGGGAAAGCAGCCGCCTCTACAGGCGCCTCGTCCGCGACGAGCAGCTGGCCATCAACGTCGGCGGAGGGATGAGCGAGACCATCGATCCCCAGCTGTTCACGATCGACGTCAAGCCGCGGCCCGGCGCCGACCTCGCCCGCCTCGAGGCCGTGATCGAGGAGGAGCTGGCCAAGGTCAAGACGGCCGGCATCACCGCCAGAGAATTCCAGAAGGCGATGAACGAGGTCAAGAACCGGTTCTACGCCGGCCTCCAGACGATCGCCGGCAAGGCCGGCCAGCTGGGCCATTTCGAGATCTACTATGGCGGCTACGAAAAGCTGTTCACGGTCATGGACGCCTACCGGGCCGTCACGTTGCCCCAGGTCCAGGACGCGGCCAAAAAGTACTTCACCGAGAACAATAAAACGGTCGGACGGCTCGTCCCCGAAGGAGGTGCGAAGTGAAGACCCGGCGCCGGATCGTCCTCGCCTTGGCCCTTCTCGCCGCCGCGACGCTCCTCGCCCAGGCCGCGTTCAAACTGCCCGCGCCCGAAAAGCTAACCCTCCGGAACGGCCTCACGGTCTATTTCCAGAAGAACGCCGACCTGCCCCTCCTCAGCTTCCAGATGTGGATCCGGGGCGCCGGCTCGTCCGGCGAGCCCGCCGAGCTCGAAGGCGCGGCCGGCCTGACCGCCGCCCTGATGATGAAAGGGACGGCCAAAATGGACGCGGTCGCCGTCGCGGAGGCGGTGGACTTCCTGGGCGCCGGACTGAGCTTCTCGGCGTCCGAGGAATACGCCGCCGTCGGGGCCCAAAGTCTGGCCGAGCACTTCCCCAAGGTCATGGAGATCGCGGCCGACTGCCTGCGCACGCCCGCCTTCAAGGACGACGAATTCACGAAGGAACGAAAGACCCGGCTCGACAGCCTCAAGGCCATGAAGGACAATCCCGGGGCGGCCGTGCGGGCCTACTTCAAGAAGGCCTACTTCGGGACGCACCCGTTCGGCCGTCTCTCCTCGGGGACGGAAACGTCCCTCGGCAAAATGACCCCGGCCGACGTCCGGAATTTCTACAAGAAGGCCTACCACCCGGCGAACGCCGTGGCCGCGGTCGTGGGCGCCATCGACGGGCCCAAGCTCCTCGAAGTTCTCAACGCGACGATCGGCCAATGGACCGTGGCCGGCGCTACCCCGAAGGCGGCGGCCGTGCCTCCCCTGCCCAAGCCGGCCGGCTGGAAGCTCGTCCTCATCGACAAGCCGGACGCCACTCAGGCCTATTGGGTGCTCGGTGCTCCGGGCTACGCCGTGGGGGACCCCGTGACCGGACCGGCCGCCGTCATGAATACGCTCTTCGGGGGGCGGTTCACGTCTTGGCTGAGCACCGAACTCCGGATCAAGCGCGGCTTGACCTATGGCGCCGGCTCCAACTTCCAGGGCTGGGCGGCCGGCGGGCTGTTCAACGCCTCGTCCTATACCAAGAACGACAAGATCGGCGAGATGCTCCAGATCGTTTTCGACCTCCTGAAAAAGGCCCGGACGACCGGCTTCGCGCCCGAGGAAGTCGAGAGCTCGCGAAACTATATCCTCGGCCAGTTCCCGCCGACGCTCGAATCCAACGCCAGCAAGGCCGGGACCTATGTCCGGCTGGCGTTCTACAATCTGGGCTTCGACTATTTCGACAAGTATCTGGCCCGGATCCAGGCGATCACGCCGGCCGAGGCCAAGGACGCGGCGGTCCGGCTCATCCCCGACGCCGATTTCGTCCTGGTTGTGGTCGGCAAGGCGGCCGAGATCAAGGCCCAGCTCGACAAGTTCGGGACCTGGACCATCAAGAAGATCACCGACCCGGATTTTTAGGACCATGAATGATGCGGGTCCTGTCACCGAGCGGTGCTGCCCGCATCGGTTCATTACGATTAAGGAGGGAAACATGAAAAAACGACTGTCACTCCTCGCCCTTTTGGCCGTCGCCGTCCTCGCGGTCGGCGCGTCCGTCTGGAGCGGAGGCCCGCAAACCGCGCACCAACCCTGCCCCACGTGCCTCTCCGGGGACCTGCGGAGCGAAGCCTGCACGGTCATCATGGTCGGCCGGGAGGCCTCGACCGACGGCTCCGTGATGACGACCCACACCTGCGACTGCGGCGTGTGCGACTGGACGTTCCGCTACGTGCCCGCGGCCGACCACAAGCCGGAGGACAAGCGGCGGATCTACCACATCGACCAGTTCGGGACGTTCCCGCCCGAGATCGGCCTGAAATGGGAGAAGATCAAGGACCAGTTCTCGGGCCTCGAGATCCCCGAGGCCGCGCACACTTACGGCTACATCCACGGCGATTTCGGCTACATGAACGAGAATCAGGTCTCGATTGGCGAATCCACGATCGGTTGCGTCCGCAAGATCGAGAACCAGACGCCCACCCCCAAGTTCGATATCACGACACTGACGATGGTCGCCATGGAACGGGCCAAGACCGCCCGCGACGCCATCCGGATCATGGGCGAGCTGGCCGAAAAGCACGGCTACGGCTTCACCGACTCCGGGGAGATGCTGGCCGTGGCCGACCCGAAGGAAGTCTGGGTGTTCGAGATCATGCCCATCGGTCCGCTGTGGACCCCGCAGAGCGGCAAGCCCGGCGCGGTCTGGTGCGCGGAGCGCGTCCCCGACGATCACGTCAGCGTCTGCCCCAACGAATCGCGCATCGGCGAAATCGACCTGGCGAACAAGGACTTCTACATGGCCTCGCCGAACGTCATCCAGTTCGCGATCGATCAGAAGCTCTTCGACCCCAAGGCCGGCAAGCCCTTCAACTGGAAGCGGACCTATTCCCCGCAGGACGTCAGCGCCGCCGGCACGAACGGATCCCGCGTCCGGCTCTGGAGGTTTTTCAACCTCGTCGCCTCCTCGAAAAACCTGGGGCCGGAAACGCCCAACATGGACTTCCCCTTCTCGGTGAAGGCCGACAAGAAATTCTCCGTCCAGGACATCATGGACATGACCCGCGACAAGTGCGAAGGCACGGTCTTCGACCCCGCCCGCGGCCTGCAGGGCGGCCCCTTCGCCAACCCCAACTACCTGCCCTACCCCTTCAAGCTCGACGGCAAGACCTACAACACCTCCCGCGTCATCGGCGTCAACCGGGCCGAATACGTGACCGTCACCCAGGCCCGGAGCGGACTGCCCGACGCGGTCGGCGGGATCGTCTGGCTGGCTTTCGGCGCCCAGGACACGTCGTGCTTCATGCCTCTCTACGCCGGGATCACCGAGATCCCCCGCTCCTTCCAGATCGGCGACCATTGGGAGTTCAGCCGGGATTCGGCCCGCTGGGCGTTCGACACGGTCGACTTCCACACCCAGGTGGCCTACAACCTGGCCATCCAGGACGTGCGCGAGGCCCAGAAGAAATGGGAACGAACCGCCGTGTCCCGCACCCCGGACGTCGACAAGACAGCGGCCGACCTTTATAAGAAGGACCCGGCGCTCGGCCGGCAGTATCTGACCGATTATTGCCTCAACAACGCCAGCCTGGTGGTCAACGCCTGGTGGGACCTCGGCACCAGGCTCCTCGTCAAGTACAACCACCTCTGGATCTATGAAGAGAAGGGCCGCAAGCGCAATCCCCTGCCCCTGCCCGAATCCTATCTCCGGGCCCTCGTGGAATACAACAAGCTGAAACCCATGGAGGATAAGAAATAACCGACCGTTCCCTCTTCGGCTGGCTGAAGCAGGCGCCGCCCGCGTCCCGCCGCGCCCTGACCGCGGCGGCTCTGGGCTGGATGCTCGACTCGTTCGACGTCATGCTCTATGCCATGGTCCTGGCCCACATGATGGCCGACCTGGGCATGAGCAAGACCACGGGCGGGCTGATGAGCTCGCTCACCCTCCTGGCCGCCGCGGCGGGCGGCATCGTCTTCGGCGTCCTCGCCGACCGCCAGGGCCGCACCTGGGCCCTGAGGTCGAGCGTCCTCATCTATTCCGTCTTCACCGCGGCCTGCGGCTTGGCGAGCTCCGTGCCCATGCTGGCCGTCTTCCGGATCTTCCTGGGGTTTGGCATGGGCGGCGAATGGGCGAGCGGCGCGGCGCTCGTCTCCGAGACCTGGCCGGCCGAGCACCGGGGCAAGGCCCTGGGGTTCGTCCAGAGTTTCTGGGCCGTGGGCTACGCGGCCGCGGCGCTCGTCTCGGGCATCATCCTTCCCCTGGCCGGCTGGCGGGCGGTCTTCTTCGTCGGCGTCCTGCCGGCCTTCCTCGTCTTCTGGGTCCAGAAAAGAGTCGAAGAGCCCGCCCTCTGGCGCGCCCAGATGGCGACCGCGCGCGAGGCCTCCCGGCCGAAGATCAGGTCCCTCATCCGCGGACGGCTCCTGGGCATCACGGCTGCGGTGACGCTCATGAACGCCTTCACCCTCTTCGCCTGGTGGGGCTTCAACACCTGGATCCCCAGTTACCTCTCCCTCACTCCGGCCCAGGGCGGCATCGGACTCAGCCCGGGGCTCACCTCCACCCTCGTGTTCTTCATGCAGTTCGGGATGTGGCTGGGCTACCTGACCTTCGGCTATTTCAGCGATACGCTCGGCCGGCGGCGGACCTATCTCGCCTTCCTGCTGGCCGCGGCCGTCTTCGTCTTCGCCTACGCCAACGTCCGCGCTCCGCTCGTCCTGTTCTTCCTCGGACCGTTCGTCGCCTTCTTCGGCACGGGCTATTTCTCGGGCTTCGGCGCGCTGACCGCCGAGCTCTATCCCACCCGCATCCGGGCCACCCTCCAGGGGTTCACGTACAACGTCGGCCGCATCGGCTCGGCCGCCGCCCCGCTGGCCATCGGCACCCTGGCCCAGGACCGGGGGTTCGGCCCGGCCTTCCTGCTCGCCTCGGGAGCGTTCGTCGCCGCGGCGGTCATGTGGATCTGGATCCCCGAGACGCGCGGCCGGGCGCTCGAGTAAACTCGGAGGGGAAGACCCCTTCCGACGGGCGCCGGGAAGACCCGGTCGCCCTGCCTCCCCTTCTCAGGCGGGGCCTAAAACCCCGCCCTGCGACCAAGGGGGCATACCCCCTTGGAACCCCCGACGAGCGGCTCCCCACACTATGCCCAGGGCATAGTGTGGGGTATAGCGCCACTCGTGAGCGAGAATGGAGTTGAATTCTCCTCCCCGTTGGTATAAGGAATATCTATTCGACCGGAGAGGAGGATTCAGGACGTGAACCGCAGAAAATTCCTACATCACGGCGTTGGCGCGGCGGCCGCTTGGATCCTGGCCGGACCGGGACAGGCTTCGGCTTCCCCCACGGCCCCCGCCCCCCTTTCGCCCGGCAAGAAATTCAAGCTGAAATACGCGCCAAGCATCGGCGAATTCAAGGCCCACGCCGGCAACGATCCGCTCGCCCAGATCGCCTTCGCCGCCGACGAGGGCTTCGGGGCCATGTTCGACAACGGCATCATGGACCGCCCCATGCCCCAGCAGGAAGCCATCGCCCGGGAGATCGAAAAACGGGGCATGGTCCTGGGGCCGTTCGTCCTCTACGCAGACTTCGGCAAAAAGAGCTACGTGACCCGGGACAAGGACGTCCGGGAGATGCTGGGCCAGAAGATGAAGGACGGCGTCGCCTGCCTGAAACGGACGGGGATCAAGCAGGCCCTGGTCGTCCCGGGCCGCTTTGACGAGAGCCTGGGCTGGGACTACCAGACGGCCAACGTCGTCGAGAACCTCCGGATGGGCATGGAGATCTGCGAGCCGGCGGGGCTCGTCCTCGTCCTCGAGCCGCTCAATCCCAAGAACCACCCCGGCCTGTTCCTGACGAAGATCGGCCAGGCCTACGAGATCTGCCGGGCCGTCAAGAGCCCGAGCTGCAAGATCCTCGACGACCTCTACCACCAACAGATTACGGAAGGAAACCTGATCCCCAACATCGATATGGCCTGGGAGGAGATCGCGGCCTTCCACCTCGGCGACAACCCCGGCCGCAACGAGCCGACCACGGGCGAGATCAACTTCCGGAGCATCTTCAGGCACCTTGCCGGCAAGGGCTATGCGGGCGTCCTGTGCATGGAGCACGGCCACAGCAAACCGGGCAAGGACGGCGAGCGGGCCGTGATCGACGCCTATCGGGCCTGCGACGATTTCTAAAGACGGAACCAAGGAGGACATCATGACGGATACCCCCGCCAAAAATCATCTCTCGCGGCGCGACTTCCTCAAGACGGCCGGCGCCGCTTCGCTGGCCTCGGCCATCCCCGGAAGCCTTGGTCTCCATGCGGCCGGCTCGGACGCGATCAAGATCGGCGTCATCGGTTGCGGCGGCCGCGGCACGGGCGCGGCCATCGACTGCCTGAACGCCGCGCCCGGCGTCGAGGTCGTGGCCCTGGGCGACCTGCTGACGGAGCGCGTCGAGAGCGCCTATAAGAAAATCAAGGAAGCGCATCCGGACAAAATCAAGGTCCCCCGGGAGCGGATGTTCGCCGGCTTCGACAACCACCTGAAGGTGACCGCCTGCCCGGACGTGAACCTGATCGTCACCGCCGCGCCGCCCGGCTTCCGCCCGATCCACCTCAAGGCCGCGGTCGAGGCGGGCAAGCACGTCTTCATGGAGAAGCCCGTGGCCGTCGACCCCGTCGGCGTGCGCTCCGTCATCGCCTCCTCCGAGCTCGCCGCCCGGAAGGGGCTGTCGATCGTCAGCGGCACGCAGCGCCGCCACCAGCAGCGCTATCTCGAGGTCATGAAGCGCATCCACGGCGGGGCCATCGGCGAGATCGTCGGCGGCCAGTGCTATTGGAACCAGGGCGAGCTCTGGGTGATCAAGAAGACGCCGGCCATGTCCGAGATGGAATGGCAGTGCCGGAACTGGCTGTACTTCTCCTGGCTCTCGGGCGACCACATCGTGGAGCAGCACGTCCACAACATCGACGTCATGAACTGGGCCTTCGGCGCGCTGCCGGTCAAGGTCATGGCCATGGGCGGCCGCCAGCAGCGCATCGCCCCGGAATACGGGAACATCTACGACCACTTCGCCGTCGAGTTCGAGTATCCGAACGGGGCGCGGGTCATGAGCTTCTGCCGCCAGATCCCCGGTTGCGCCGACCGCGTCGAGGAGAAGATCGTCGGCGCCAAGGGCACCGCCATGGGCTACGGCGAGATCCACGGCGAGACGTTCTGGAAATTCGAGGGCGACGAGGTCGATCCCTATGTGCAGGAGCACACCGACCTCATCGCCGGCCTCCGGAGCGGCAAGCTGCTCAACGAGGGCCGCCGCGTCGCCGAAAGCACGATGTGCGCCATCATGGGCCGGATGAGCGCCTACACCGGTCGGGCGATCAGCTGGGAATGGGCCATGAACAGTTCCAAGCTCGACCTCACCCCGGCTAAGTTCGAATTCGGCCCGAACCCGGTCGATCCGGTCGCGATGCCGGGCAAAACGCCTCTGATATAATAAATAATGATGGGGATCCGGATCCTCTCCGCCCGATTTTGAATCGAGCCAAGGAGATCCGCGTCTCCCGATCATGAAAGGCAGGTCAACATGGGTCCGAAATCCTCCAAAATCCGCCGTCGCGACTTCCTGAAGACGGTCCCGGCCGCCGTGGCCGGCCTCGTCGGCTTCCCCACCATCGTCAAGGCCGCCGTGCTCGGCCGGGCCGGGGCCGTCCCGCCGAGCGATAAGATCGTCATGGCCGGCATCGGCTTCGGGATGCAGGGCCCGTCGAACATGCGAGATTTCGTCACCAACGACGAAGTCCAGTGGGTCGCGGTTTGCGACCTGGACAAGGACCACCTCGCCCTGGCCAAGAAGATCGCCGACGACCACTACGGCAATAAGGCCTGCGCCACCTACCACGACTTCCGCGAGCTCTACGCCCGCGGCGACCTCGACGCGGTCTCGATCGCGGTGCCCGACCAGTGGCACGCCATCCTCTCGATCACCGCCGTTCGGGCCGGACTCGACGTCTTCGGCGAGAAGCCCTTCACCCACAGCCTGCTCGAAGGCCGCGCCTTGTGCGATGCGGTCCGCCGCTACGGCCGGGTCTGGCAGACGGGCAGCTGGCAGCGCTCCGTGGACAACTTCCACCGCGCCTGCGAGCTCGTCCGCAACGGCCGGATCGGCAGGATCCTCAAGGTCGAGGTCGGCCTGCCTTCCGGGCACCACGATTTCGCCAAGACCTTCGGCCAGTGGAAGATCGAGCCGCCCCCGCCCGAGCTCGACTACGACTTCTGGGTCGGCCCGGCGCCCTACGTCCCGTACTGCAAGGCGCGCGTCCACATGAACTGGCGCTGGAACATGGACTTCGGCGGCGGCCAGCTCATGGACTGGATCGGCCATCACCTCGACATCGCCCACTGGGGCCTCGGGTTCGACACCACCGGCCCGGTCGAAATATCGGGAACCGGCGAGTTTCCGACAACCGGCATCTACAACAGCCCGACCCGCTATTGGGTCGAGGCGAAATACGCCGACGGCACGCCGATCGTCATCGCCGGCGGCTACGACGAGATCCAGAGCGGCACGAAGTGGATCGGCGAATACGGCTGGATCTGGGTGGACCGGGAAAAATTTGAAACCCAGCCGGCCTACCTCGTCAACGAGATCATCGGCCCGAACGAGATCCGGCTGACCAAGAGCCGGAACCACGCCCGGAACTTCCTGGACTGCGTCCGGAGCCGCGAACGGACCATCGCCGACTGCGAGATCGGCCACCGCTCGGCGAGCGTCGGACACCTCGGCGTCATCGCCATCGCCACGGGCCGCAAGATCAAGTGGGACCCGGCGACGGAGACGATCCAAGGCGATGAGGAAGCGACCCGCCTGCTCGGCCGGGCCTATCGGAAACCGTGGCAGTTGCCGGTCTAAGGGGACGAACATGAGAACACACGCTTCCTCTCGCCATCTGCGAGCTTTCCGCACCGTACTCGTCCTGATCCTCGCCGCTGGGGCGGCTGGCCCGGCCTTCACCGGGCAAGTCGGAGAGCCCATCACATTGGTCGAGACACCGTCGCTCGATGCCGTCCTCAAGGATCTGGCTGTCCTTGACGGCGGCCTGAATTCCGACGCGTTCTGGAAAGTGAGGACCATCGTCCTGGCCGCGAAAGATGCGCCTGACGCCCGCCGGACCTGCGAGGGTAAGCTCCTGGCCTTCCTCGATACGAAGGCGACGCTCGTCGCCAAGGACGCGGTCTGCCGCATGCTCCGCCTCATCGGCGGTGACGCGTCCGTCCCCGTCCTTCAGAAAATGCTGGCCGCCCCGGATACGACCGACATGGCCCGCTACGCGCTCGAGAAGATTCCCGGCGACGCGGCCGAATCGGCCCTGCTCGACGCCCTGAGAAAAACGAACGGCGCCGTGAGGCTCGGCGTCATCTCGTCGCTCGCGGACCGGAAAAGCGGCAAAGCCGCCGCCGAGCTCGGAAAGCTCGTCCTGGGCCCGAATGCGGACATCGCCACAGCCGCAACGATCGCCCTCGGCCGGATCGGGGGGAAGGAAGCCGCGGACATTCTCGGAAAAGCGCTGGGGGCGGCCGCCCCGGCCTTGAAAGGGACCGCGGCCTCGGCCCTTCTCCTCTGCGCGGACGGTTTCCTGTCGCAGAAGGACCTTCCCGCCGCCGCCGCGATCTACGACCGCATTCTCTCCGAAAAGATGCCGCTCCCGGTCCGGCGGGCCGCGATGCGGGGCAGAATCATCGGTGCGGGCGAACAGGCCTCCAAGCTGATCCTCGCGGCGCTGGCCGGGTCCGACGCCAACCTTCAGCTCCCGGCCATCGGACTGGTCAGAAATAACTTCACGGCCGCCGACATCGGACCGATCTGCGCCGCCCTGCCCACGCTCCCGGCGGCAAACCAGGTGGCGCTTATCGCCGTCCTCTCGGAATTCCAGGGGAACGCGATCACGGCTGCCCTGACTCAGGCCGCCAAGAGCGATCGCAAGGAAGTCCGGCTGGCCGCGCTCAGGGCTTTCGAAAAAGCGGGCGATGCCTTGAGCGTCGTCCTGCTGGCTGAAACCGCGGCCTCGGCCCCCCCCGACGAGCGGACCGCGGCCCGGACGAGCCTTTGGGGAATGAAAGGCAAGCCCGTCGACGAGGCCGTCCTCGCCCTTCTGGCCAAGGCGCCGGGTGAAGCCGTCCAGGCCGAGCTCATTCAGAGCGTCGGAGAGCGGCGGATCTTCGCCGAGAAGAGCGTCGTCGCAAAATTCGCGGACGCGCCGTCGGCCAAGGTCAGGGAGGCAGCCGTCAAAACCCTCAAGGCGATCGGGACGCCCTCGGACATTCCGGGTCTGCTCAACGTCCTGCTCAAGACGGGCGACGAAGCCGAGCAGATCGGGATCGAGACGGCGATCGCCGGCCTCGCCCTGAAGATCGGCCAACCCGAGGGCCGGGCCAACGCCGTGAAAGACCGGTTGGCCGCGGAAAAGGACGCCACGAACCGGGCCGTCCTCTGTCGGCTTCTCGGACGGATCGGCGACAACAGCGCCCTGCCCCAGCTTCGGCAGGCCCTCGCCGACGGCGATGCGCGGGTTGCGGACGCCGCGGCTCGGGCGTTGGCCGCCTGGCCCACGGCCGCCGCGAAGGACGACGTCTTTATTATCGCCCGGACCTCGAAGAACCCAACCCACCAAGTCCTGGCCCTCCAGGGATACATCCGGCTGACCTTGGCAGAAAAGTACCGGAGGCCCGAGGAGGCCGTCAAGGATCTGAAACAGGCGCTGGACCTTTCCGCCCGGCCCGCAGAGAAGAAACTGGTCCTCGGCGGCCTGCCCGATTTCGCCGGACCGGAGGCGCTCAAGCTCGCGGAATCGCAGCTCGCCGCGGCCGGCGTCCAGGACGAAGCCAAAGCCGCCGTCAAGAAGATCCAGGAGAAGCTGGCGCCGGGCCGCTGATTGTGTCTCCGTTTTTGATTCATTATGATGTAGGCGCTCGAAGACAAGGAGACCGGAGATGATTGAAGGACAGGAGACCCTGACCCGGGTCGCCCGCCTGAAATACGGCATGGTCGGCGGCGGGAAGGGCGCCTTCATCGGCGACGTCCACCGCAAGGCCATCGCCATGGACGGCAAGGCTGAACTCGTCGCGGGCTGCTTTTCCCAATCCCCCAAGACGACGCTCGCCACCGGCGAATCCTGGGGCCTGGACAGGAGCCGGCTGTACGGGACCTACGAGGAGATGATCGGGGCCGAGGCGCGGCGCAAGGATGACCGGCTCGACTTCATCCTCATCGTCACGCCGAACCACACCCACTATCCGATCGCCCGGCTCGCCTTGGAAAAGGGGTTCCACGTCGTCTGCGACAAGCCCCTGACAACGAGCGTCAAGGACGCGGAGAAGCTCGCCGCGCTGGCCGCCAAGAAAGACCGGCTCTTCTGCGTCACCTACGCCTACCGCGGCTACCCGATCGTCTTCCACATGCGGGAGATGATCGCGAACGGCGAGCTGGGTGACATCCGCTTCGTCGCGGCCGAATACCCCCAGGACTGGCTGGCCACGCTCCTCGAAAAGACCGGCCAAAAACAGGCCGCCTGGCGGACCGACCCCAAGCGGGCGGGGATTTCCAACTGCGTCGGCGACATCGGCAGCCACATCGAGAACATGGTGGCTTACCTCACCGGGCTCGAGATCGAATCTCTCTGCGCCCGGCTGGACACGTTCGGCAAGGGCCGCACGCTCGACGACAACGCCTCGATCCTGCTGAACTACAAGGGCGGGGCGAAAGGGCTGTACTGGAGCTCACAGATCGCGGTCGGCTACGACAACGGGTTCCGCGTCCGGATCTTCGGCACCCAGGCCTCGCTCGAATGGGCCCAGGAGGAGTGCAACTACTGCAAGGTCGGCTATATCGACAAGCCGACGGTCCGGCTGTCGCGGGGCCGCGATAAGATGTATCCGCCGGCCCAGGCGCGGTCGCGCATCCCCTCCGGCCATCCCGAAGGCTATTTCGAGGCGTTCGCCAACATCTATTCGACCTATCTCACCGCCCTCGCGAAAAGAAAGGCGGGCAAGAAGCTCTCCAAGGACGACCTCGACTTCCCCAACGCCCTGGACGGCCTGCGTGGCGTGCGGTTCATCGAGAAGTGCGTCGAGAGCTCCAAGAAGGGCGCAACCTGGGTGAAAATTTGATTTCCGTTCATTGATCAGGCGCTAAAGGAGTTTCGGATGAACAGACCCATCACGCTTTTCACCGGCCAGTGGGCCGATCTGAGCTTCGAGGAAATCTGCAAGAAGGCGAGCGCCTGGGGTTACGACGGCCTGGAGATCGCCTGCTGGGGCGACCACATGGACGTGCGGAAGGCGGCGACGGACCCCGCCTATGTCCGGAAGAAAAAGCAGATCCTCAAGAAATACAAGCTCCACTGCTGGGCGCTCAGCGCCCACCTCGCCGGCCAATGCGTCGGCGACGATTGGGACGAGCGGCTCGACGCGTTCGCCCCCGCCTCGGTCAAAGGCAAACCCGAAAAGCTCCGCGCCTGGGCCGTCGACGAAATGAAAGCCGCCGCCCGGGCGGCCCAGGCCATGGGCTGCTACGTCGTGAACGGGTTCATGGGCTCGCCCATCTGGAAGTCCGTCTACTCCTTCCCGGCGACCACGGAGAAGATGGTCGAGGCCGGCTTCGACAAGATCCTCGCCCTCTGGACGCCGATCCTGGACACGTTCGATGCGGCCGGCGTGAAATTCGCCCTCGAGGTCCACCCGACCGAGATCGCCTTCGACTTCCACACCGCAGCGCGCCTTCTCGACAAATTCAAGAAACGGCCGGCGCTCGGCTTCAATTTCGACCCGAGCCATCTCGTCTGGCAGGGCATAGAGCCCCACCTCTTCATCCGCGCGTTCGCCGACCGGATCTACCATGTCCATATGAAGGACGCCGCCGTCACCCTCGACGGCAAGTCCGGCATCCTCGGCTCGCACCTCCCCTTCGGGGACCTGCGCCGCGGCTGGAACTTCCGCTCGCTCGGGCACGGCGACGTGGACTTCGAGAAGATCGTCCGCGAGCTCAACCGCATCGGCTATCCCGGGCCGCTCTCGGTCGAATGGGAGGACAACGGTATGGACCGCGAGTTCGGGGCCGAGGAATCGCTCGACTTCGTGCGCGGGATCAACTTCGCTCCGTCTTCGGTCAAATTCGACAGGAACATGAAGAAATGAAAGATCATAAGAGCCCGGACCATTCCCTCTCCCGCCGCGGGTTCATCAAGACCACGGCGGCGGCCGCGGCCGGACTGGCCATCGCCGGCGGCGCGTCCGCCGGCCAAGGACCAGCCGGCCAAAGGCCGGCTGGTCCGGCCGGGCAAACGCCGCCCGCGGGCGCGCCCCTTCCCGCCGCCAAACCGTCGCCCGACGACCTCCGCGTGGCAATCATCGGCGCCGGCGAGCAGGGCCGCGTCCTCCTCGAGTCCTGCCTCCGCATTCCCGGGATCCGGATCGCGGCCGTCTGCGACATCTGGGAATACAGCCGCCAGTACGCGAGCGGATACGTCCGCAAGTACGGCCACAACCCCGCGGTCTACGATGATTACCGGGACCTACTGGCCAAGGAAAAAAGCCTGGCGGCGCTGATCGTCGCCACGCCCGATTGGATGCACGCCGAACAGGCCAACGCCGGCCTCGAGGCCGGGCTCCACGTCTATTGCGAGAAAGAGATGTCCAACTCGCTCGAGAAGGCCCGGTCCATGGTCGAGATGCAGCGGCGGACCGGGAAGCTCCTCCAGATCGGGCACCAGCGCCGCAGCAACCCGCGCTACATCCACGCCATCGACCGGCTCATCCGGGGCAAGAAACTCCTCGGCCGGGTGAACATCGCCTACGCCCAGTGGAACCGGTCCAAGGCCGACATGCTCGGCTGGCCCAAGAACTACGCGATCCCCCAGGACAAGCTCCAGAAATACGGCTACGACTCCATGGTCGATTTCCGGAACTGGCGCTGGTACCGCCGCTTCGGCGGCGGCCCGATCGTCGATTTGGGATCGCACCAGATCGACCTCTTCGGCTGGGTCTTCGGCGTGAACCCGTCGACCGTCGTCGCGAGCGGCGGCGTCGATTACTACAAGAACCGCGAGTGGTACGACAACGTCATGGCCATTTTCGAGTTCGAGACCGCCGAAGGAACGGCCCGCGCTTTCTACCAGGTCCAGACGACGACCAAGAACGGCGGATTCTACGAGACGTTCATGGGCGACGACGGCGCGCTCCAGATCTCCGAGGTCCCGACGCGCGGCAACTGGGCGATGCGCGAAGCGCACGCCCCGGAGTGGGACTCACTCGTCAAGGACGGCCTGCTCCAGTCCGAGGCACCGGCCATCCAGAAGATCGACACCCGCAATATCTTCGTCGACGTCCGGGTGACCGCCGAGGCCGGCCGCTGGCCGATCCCCGTGGACCTGGCCAAGCCCGCCCACCAACCGCACCTCGAGAACTTTTTCAACGCGATCCGGCTCGGGACGCCGCTCAGCTGCCCCGCCGCTCTGGCCTACGAAAGCGCGGTCGCGGTCCTCAAAGTCAACGAGGCGGTCCGCAGCCGCGGCCTCATCCGGTTCCGGCCCGAGCAGTTCAAAGCATGAAGACGATGCATCGTCATTGCGAGCGTAGCGAAGCAATCGCAGGCGGCCCGAGACAAACCCGCGCGGTTGCCGCGTCGGTCCGCAAGAGCGGCCCTCCTCGCAACGACGTTCTCTGTCATCGCGAGGTCCTCACCACGGCGAAAGCCGTGGAGAGGGCCGTGGCGACCCCCTTTCACCGCAGGGCGTTCGTGGCGGCCACGTTTTTGGCCGCCTGCCTAATGATCGGCGCCAACCTGGCCGCCGGGAAATCCTCCAACCCCCAAAAATGGGACGGGAGCCGAATCTCGCCCGTCCACCAGATCCCGCTCAAGGACGAATTCAACCAGCCCATCGTCCCGACGGAGTCGAATCCGCTGCCGTTCTCGGCGCGCTATACCTGCGCGCCCTGCCACGACTACGGCGTCATCCGCCAAGGCCTGCACTTCGCCGCGAACTCGCCGACCATGGCCGCCCGGCCGGGCGAGCCCTGGGTCTGGGTGGACGAACGCACGGGTACGCAGATCCCGCTGTCTATGCATCCCTGGAAGGGCGTCTGGGACCCGGCCCGGCTCGGTCTTTCGAACTGGGACCTCACCCTCCTCTTCGGCCGCCACATGCCCGGCGGCGGGGCCGGCGAACCCGGCGACAAGGACGTGACCCCCGAATCGCGCTGGAGCGTTTCGGGCAAGCTCGAGATCAACTGCCTCGGCTGTCACAACGCCTCGCGGCGGCAGAATCCCAGCGAATGGGCCAAGCAGGTCCTCCGCCAGAACTTCCGCTGGGCGGCGACCGCCGCGGCCGGCCTGGGCGAGGTTGGAGGCATCTCCTCCCGGCTCCGGCCGACCTGGGACATTTTCGACGGCCCGAACCCCGACGACAGCGAATGGGCCGTGGCGCCGTCGGTGAAATACGACCGGACGCTGTTCGATTCCAAGCACCGCGCCTTCCTCGACCTCGCCTACAAGCCGGACGACGCCCGGTGCCTGGCCTGCCACTCGACCGCGCCCGAGCGCATGCGCAAGTTCGACTTCGAGGAGGACGTCCATACCGCGGCCGGGATCAAGTGCGTGAGCTGCCACCGCCATGACGTGACGCACGCCATGGTCCGCGGCTACGAAGGCGAGGCCCAGGACAACCCCGCCCTCCCCTCGGAGGACTTCACCTGCAAGGCCTGCCACCTGGGCGACGTCTCGAGCGCGGGCGAAAAGATCGCGCCGGGACGGCTCGGCGCGCCCTACCCCTTGCACCAGGGCTTTCCCGCCGTCCATTTCGACCGGCTGGCGTGCACGGTCTGCCATTCGGGACCGATGCCGTCCAAGGACGCGACCCGAGTCCGGACCTCGCGGGCGAACCGCCTCGGCGTCTTCGGCGTGGCCAACTGGGCCACGGCCTTGCCCGCGATCCAAGAGCCCGTCTATATCCGGGACAAGAGCAAGAAGCTCGTCCCGAACCGCCTGATGTGGCCCGCCTTCTGGGGCGAGGCCAAGGAGGGCCGGATCGCGCCTCTTCCGCCCGACAAGGTCCTCGCCGCGACGGGCGACATCCTGTTCCCGGAGAAAGCCGCGACGCGGGTCCTGGCGGCACTCTTCAACGTCGCCGACCTCGACGGAACGCCCGTGCTCGTGATGGGGGCCTCGGCCTACGAAATGAACGTGGACGGCGGTCTCGCGGTCTCGCCCTTCGACGGCGAGAATCCGGGCGGCCGGCCCGCCTGGGCGGTCAAGAAGGACGGCAAGTTCATGCCCCTCGTCCCCGCCTTCGATCCGGCGAATGCCGAGACGTCCGCCGATCCCGAGGCGCTAATCCAGAAAATTCTCGAAGCCCTGAACACGGCCGAGGGAGCGCCCGGCAAGGCGGCGCTCGCCTATCGGGATTATCTCTACCAGCTGATCGACGGAGCCCTCGACAAATCGGAAAAGAAGGATCCCGCCGCCGGCCGGCCGCTCTTCGGCTGGCTCAAGGACGGCCGACTCCTGCCCTTTGTCCCCGATGCCGAAGCCCGGGCGATCGCCGCCCTGACCGGCACGGACCGGACTCTCACGGAGGCGCAAGTCGCCGAGGTCCTGAAAGCCCTCGGCCCGGCCGACCACGTCTACATCTCGGGCGGGGTGCTCTTCCGTATTAACGCGAAGGGTGCGCTCGCGTCGGAGACCGGCGACGCGGCGGCGCCCGTCGCCTGGCCGCTGGCCCACCAGGTCCGGCCGGCGCGCCAAGCCCTGGGGGTCAACGGCTGCACCGACTGCCACAGCGCGGGATCGGACTTTTTCTTCGGCCGCGTCCGGGGCGCGGGGCCGCTCAAGACCGAGACGGTCACGATCCGGGCGGCTTCGTCGTACATGGGCTTGGTGAAACCCTACCAGTTCCTCTTCGGGTTGTCGTTCACCGCACGCCCCACGTTCAAATGGTTCCTCGGGATCTGCGCCGCCCTCATCGGTTCGCTTCTGCTGATCGTCGGCCTCGTCGCCCTCGGCCGGTTCGCCGGCTTGATCGAGAAGAGGAGTTAGGCCGCCATGCTGTTCATCGTCATCACCGTTCTCGCGCTCGCGGGCGTCCTCGTCCGGCAGACGCGGCTCCGGTTCGCGGCGGCGAACGCGCGCGCGGGAAAAAGCCCGGAGGCGGCGCCGGGGGCCGGTTACGGCAAGTGGCTCGGCAGCCGGACGAAATCG
>Ga0209226_10000211_pt1 | contig 37272 bp, 17 predicted proteins | sample BarGraNGADG00212_2_FD_184497 | JGI IMG/M metagenome (GOLD analysis project Ga0209226, IMG submission 184497) | Arctic peat soil microbial communities from Barrow, Alaska, USA - Barrow Graham LP Ref core NGADG0011-212 (SPAdes) (version 2) | ecosystem: Environmental > Terrestrial > Soil >...
TGCGTTTGTATCCCGGCTTGCACAATATGCAGTTGGACAATAGTCAGTTGTACACGACAGCCCCACCGATAACGTTGTAAAAAACAGTCCCTTTATCAGAACACATGAATTACGTAGAACATTATACAACAATACGATAAGTATTTGTCTCATTGGAATATTTATTTGTTCATAATCTAACTTATGCATTAATATCTTCAACGGTTTCTTAAGGTTCAGCAACCTAAAAAAACCTTTCCGAATGACTATTGGGCATCTTGGTCAATGGGCCAATTATCCAGAAAGACAGGCCTTATATCCGGTTTCTGTTCGTCAAAACAAATGTTCGCCTAATGCTTCCTTCAGATTCCCGGTCGTCCGAGACACCCTTGCTTTCGGCTTTAAGATTCCGGCCATTACGGCTCTTGTAGGACTTGGGGAACGCTTTCCCCTCACTTTTAGATTTACTACATGGCCGGCACACCAAATATTCCGGTGCTCTGCACCTTTGACGTCTTCAACTAACATTTATCTAAAAATATTTCGGTGCGCTGCACCCAGACCATGGGCGGTCCAAGAAATACTGGAAAAACCAAAGGTGGAAATATGACCTGAAAGGGATTGCGGAAAACGTCACTATCAAGATACAATGAACTTGATGCGGGTGATGATCGCAAACCACTAAAACCCTTTTTGGCAAAATTGCATGTTGTCAGTAGTTCTTTATTTTTCAGTAAGTTTTATCAGCACAACGCCCTGCGCCGGAACGAAAGCCGTAAATTTACCTTCGAATTCACCGAGATTTTTTTGACACCAAAGATTGCGTATTATTTGTTTCCCGGAAAGTTTAAGTTCTGTGAAATTAGCTACAACTTTTGCACCCGTTTTGCCTCTGTTAAACAGGCCAACGGCTTTTGATCCGTCGACCAAATTCTTAACCATTAAGAAATGGTCGTTGGTTTGTTTGATCACTAACCCGCATTCGCCTAGGGGATCCTGGTCAACTTCAATAACCTCAGGATTGCATAGAACATTTATAGTAAATTCATCCAACCTCGTCATATCACCACTGTAAATCAAAGGGGCTGCCATCAGGCACCATAACGACATGTATGCATACTGCATGGAAGGCGACATCTGGATATGCTCTGGTGTACCCATTTTTAGAACATTGCCAATCCAGCCAATTTGAATATAGTCAGGATCATTCCATTCTCCGGGTTTTGAATATTGTCGATATTCGCTGTTTCGAAGTGCAACTTCGTAAATACGGTTGAGCTCATAGCCTAAATCATCGCCGGTTCTCCAGCAATGGCCACCAACTTTGCCTCCCCATTTCCAAACTTCACCCATGCCATACTGACAAAGGTTAAAAACCATATCCCGATCGAGTGTTTTAAGTATATTACCCATCATCAGGTAGGGTTTTTGCATAGTTTCAAGGCTATTGTTAGTGCCTGCGATTAAACTTTCGTATGAGCACAAGTCATATTTTAGGAAATCAAATCCCCAGGCTGCAAACTGGCATGCATCTTGTTGCTCGTGCTGATAAGTACCGGCAAAACCTCCGCAGGTAAACGGTCCGGGTGATGTGTAAATACCGACTTTCAATCCTTTGTTATGAATGTAATCCGTTAAACCTTTCATATCCGGAAAATAACTATTAGGAAGAATATTTCCACGTTTATCACGTAGAGGCCCAACCCGTTTAGGATCAGTATTTTGGGGAGCATTCATCCAACAATCATCAATATTTATATATTGATAACCCACATCGGCCATTCCAATTGTAAACATTATATCTGCCGCTTCCCTTATTATTTTATCAGTAACCTTATCATAATAGTAATACCAATGGTTCCAACCCATTGGTGGTGTAAGGGCAAGTTTGTCTCCCACAACTATTTTCATTTTTTTTGAATCTTTTCCTTTTGAATTGTCAGCCTCAATTAAAATTTCGTATTCCCCTTTATTGGTAATTTTTCCGGTGATGATGCCTGTTAGTGGGTTAAGTTTTAATTCAGATGGTAAGTCCTTTACTGAAAAATGGATAGGACGTTCGCCCTGGCAGGGTATTTTGTATAGAAATGGGTTACCGGGACGTACACCGGTAACTTTTGCGCAGTTAATCCTGGGTGTATCGCCGGGTTTTGGGGTAAGGATATAATAAGACTCATCTTCTGTTTCAATAACAATTTTTGAATTGTTTAACTTAAATGCAATATTAACCATTGAGCTTTCTGTTGACTTGAATGAAACAGGAAATTCTTTCCATTCACCCGGTTTTAAGTCGAGTTTATATTCCGAATTAAATAAAAACTTTTGTGTTTCAGAAAGATTTACCGATATAGTAAGCAAGCCAGACAGTTCAACAGCAGATTTGTTTTTCACGGTGTATGTTTTGTTTATTTTATCGCTTTCGAATCGGAAGTTGGCAGTTTTATCAATTATTAAATAATCGCTGATATCCTGCATCTGTATTTGAGGATGTGAGCCGTAAAACCCCCCATTGCCGCTTTGGTCAAATACCCTCACAGCGATAACATTTTCTTTATCCCATAAAATGTTGGGATTTGTAACCGGTATCATATAGTTGCGTTCAATATTCCAACTTTCCGATTTTTCAAAAATAGGGTCGGCGTTGGGTTTGGGTAATACTTTATTGTTTTCGCCAATTAATGCACCGCTAAGGTAAAATTGGTCGTCATCGTTAATTTTTCCAAGTATAAACCTGATGCTGTCTTTGAGGTACGAATTTTCCTTCAACGAAGTTGGTATTATTACCTTAATCCTGTACCATGCATATCCGTCATAATCTTTATACCCCTGACTTTCCCAACATTTCTCTGTTGAAATAGAATCCCATTTTGAATCATCAGTGGTTGGTTTGGCCCAGTCGGGATTGTTGCCTGTTTTAAACTTCCAGCTTTTATCAAGTGAAATTACCTTATTGATATTGCTTATGTTTGAGCATGCCATAAGGAAAACGAGAAAGATTGATACTAAATAATTGTTTAAGTATTTAATATTTAAATTGTTTAGTTGCATATTTTTAAATAATTGTGTGAATTATTCATTATTAAACAACCCTTTAATCTTTTCAACATCCACAGTTGACGAAGGCTGAAATTCTTTGCTACCCATGTATTTTTCCAAACTATAAAGCAACTGCCTTGCCTCCGGGCGGTTTTTAGAGTCGGTTATAAGGTCAATGCCACTTACCATAATTTTCCCATTTCCAACTTTTGCCTCGAAGATAAGCGCGAGGGGCCGGTTTGTAAACCAATCATCTATAACACGAACAATTGGTTTCAGACCAGAGCTTAAACCGGAGATGACAATAGCATTAGAATGAGCCATGGCATCCCACCACTGCCAGTTGCTGTAATATTCCGTGGGAAATTCGTTAAAGGCAGGATGAGTGGGGTTACAAAGTATCCCGAGTGTATGGGGAGCCTGGCCATTTGTCCACGAAGTATTCCAAAAAATACTTGAGAAACCTATTTTAATTGCGTCACCCGATTCGGGCTTCAGAGTTCCTTTTTTTATGGTAAGTAATACGTTGCCGCCTTTTTTGAGGGTTTGTATAGCATTGGCATCGAGTTTTTGTGTAACCAAAATGCCTTCGTCTGCAGCAGGCAAGGTGGCTGGATAAACAAATATTTCCCAATTGTTTTGAAATTCTCCAACCTTTACTGACAGCACAAGATTTGATGATTTAATCACCGAAGCAAGCGATTGTTTAATTTCGCCCAAAGCAATACCATTTCCTATGTCTATGTTTGTTTTTGCAAGTTGGCCTTTAAAGAGGATTTTTCCCGAAGGTTCGGAAATACTCCACACAGGTGTAATATCATTTAGCGGGGCTTCACCAAAATGAGCAACCTGAACAGGCGCTACGAGTTCTTCGTTATTGTTGTAAATGTGCTTAGGCAATAGTGCAAGCGGAACGGTTGAATTGCAAAATCTGCTGTATTCACTACCTGTAATATAGCCCTTATCTTCCCAAAAAGCATTTAAAACCCCAACCAGGGCAGTTCCCTGACCGGGAAAATCGTGAAGGTCGAGCAATTGAAAACCTCCAAAACCGGGGGTTCGCAAGGCTGCTTCAATATCGGCCTTATAGCAAAGCGCCTGCAATTTACCCGATGCAAGCAAAAAACTGTCGGCCAGGTTGCCCATGCCATTGTTTTCGAGTGTTTCTTTGAATATTTCGAAATTCTTTGCCCTTACAACGCCATTGTATTTGGGTATTTCTTTAAAATCGGGATAAACGCACCACTGGCCAATTTCGTGGCTTACATACGGAATCTTATATTGGGCAATTATCCCGCTCCAATTGTAGTTGCTTTTTGGGGGCTGAGCATTGATAATGCTGTTTGTTCCGGCATCCCAGCTCTGAATGTGGGCTTCAAAGTTAATATAGAAACAGTTGGCAGGCACCATTGGCCAGCCCGATGCAGAAGTGTAAAGGCGGCGCGGATCTTTATTTTTCCAATAAGTAACAAAATCGTTCAGGTATTTTTCCATTTTTTTTCCTTCAGGTTCGTTCCCATAAGACATCATACAAAATGACGGGTGGTTGCCATAAGTTGTTGCTATTCGCCTGCTTTCGGCATAAAGAAAGGTATCTATGGGTTCGCCATTGCCAACAGAAGTCCATGCACCACATTCTACATACAGGTAAAACCCTGAATGGTCGGCTGCAATAAAAGCAGCTTCGGGTGGGCACCACGAGTGAAACCGCATATGGTTTAGCCCATAGGAGCGGCACACTTTAAAAATGTGCATCCATGCAGCTGTATCCATTGACGGATAGCCAGTTTTTGGAAAAATGCAACATTCCAACGTACCCCGCAAAAATGTCAAACGCCCGTTGATGGTAAATTGGGTGCCACGGGTTGCAAACTTGCGCATACCAAATGTTATGTCCTTTTCAACCGTTTCGGTGCCCGAGTTTATTTTTACATTTAAAGAATAAAGGTTTGGATGGAACTCATCCCAGAAAAGAGGATTAGCGCCCATGGGGTAAGCGATTTCAACAAACGCTGAATCGCCTTTTATTTCTACTTCTTTTGAAATTGGGGACAACTTTTCGGCAAGCTTATTTTTTGAAGTAGCCGAAAGTTTAATAACAGCTTTTACTTGTTTTCCTGAAGAATTTTTAAGGTAAATTTTCGCAACTACTAATTTCTTGTCAATGTCGGGGTACAATTGAACATCGTCGGCAAATACCGAAGGATATGCAATAAGTGTAAGTTTACCTATAATCCCGTTCCAGTTGGTTTGTGTATTATCGGTAACGCTATGGGCAGCGTCTCCAACGTCAATAGCTTTCATCCGGTTGTCAATTCGAATGGTAAGAGTGTGCCCGCCAGGTGATAAATATCTTCCTAAAGAATAAACATGGGGTGTACCAAGTGCGTTTTGAATGCTAACCTTCATGGTATCTACCCATAAAGTAGTCTCCCAATGGCAACGTTCGAGAAATAATTCTATGTTTTTTTCTTTCCAGGTTGAAGGAATTGTTAACTTTTTCTGGTACCAGGCTACTCCAACGTAATGTTTTAGTGGCTGAAGCCAGAATGATACTTTTATATTCCCTGGCTGTCGGTATTTGGCATAAGCAGAATCTTTAAACCACGCATTGTCCAAAACATAGCCTGTCCATTTGGTATAAAGTGTAACATCATCGCCTTTGCCATTGGTGGACATGGAACCGGGGAGTATAACTGTTTCGGGCAAAGTGGCGCTATACCAATGTTCCGAAATACCTTTGTCCGTTGAGTCGGTTTTAAACTGCCATTCGCCTGCAAGGTTAATTGACTCATTTTGACAATGAACCGGTTTTAAATAAGAAAATGAAAGAATCAACATCAGAATAAGTACTTGCTTCATTTTAATGATATGTAGTTAATAATCTTATTTATTGAACCTTACAACTTAATGATAATATGTAAATTGAATCCACTTTGAAGAAGTACTTTACCCTATTTCCTGTTTTCAGGATTGTATCACCCGAATTCTAATCATAATATCCTATAAGTGCAGCAACCTAAATTGAAGGTCGTATATCTGCCGTAATAGGTGCCCAGGCAGAAAAAGTTCAACCAGACTGTGCTGTTGCGGTACCAGCCAATAGATGTTTAAGCTTTAGCTAATGTCAGTACAGGGCCACAAAAAAAACCTTCTGCTCTGTAATTTCTACAAAGCAGACGGAAAACATTAAAGTTTTTAATAATTATAATTCAAATTTTGAGACTAATTCGTCAACATCAATCAAAACTACACAACTGCTTTGATTATTGTTCAAAAGGTATTTAGTCGGGTTTGAAATTTTAATACCTACAGCAACCTTCTGGCCGGCATATAAAGTTTTTATACTGGCATACTTAAGTTGCAGCTTAATTGCTCCTCTATTCTCGTCCTGAACATTAGTGAGGGTATCTTTCGGGGCAACAATGAAGTAATCGGGAGGCAGTACTACAGTAGTTGCTACCGGAAGAACTCCGGAAGTGATCAGGCTTTGAAGTTTTGTATTATCAACAGACACATCAACGGTGAAGGTCTGAGGAGTCAGAAAACCCCCTCGCAGCACCGGAATTGGAACATTTACCACCTGGGTAATCTTTTTCTTAACAGTATCAATTTTTACATAGTTGCTGTCCATAACCGAAAAGATAGTATTACTTCCCTGCGACCATGGCAAATAAACCCTTACTGTATCATTGGATACTTTCCCATACCATACTTCCTTTTTACACGAATAGTGAGAAACTGAAAGCAGAAATAATATTACCAGAACCAAATATTTTACTATTTTCATTGCTATATTTTTTAAATTAAGTTTCATCAGAATATAATTTTATTTTTAATGGCCTGATAATCTACCAACCGGTATTTTGCCAACCTGTTAAACTAGCGTCCTGATATGGAATTGGATACATGTTCATATATGGCATGAACACCCTGTTTTCCAGTGTTTTCACACTATAAGAAGCAGCCCCGGTAACAACTCCTCCGGCCCTGGTTATTTCAATTCTGTGAACAGGAGCATTGAAATAATTTACCCCTTTCATCCACCTGCGCACATCCCAGAATCGTTGATCCTCAAAGCTCAACTCAACACGCCTTTCATTTTCAATACGCTCCTGTGTCAAATCTCCGGCAAGAATTTCCGGCATTTTTGCACGTGTACGGATCTCATTAAATGCCTGCAGGGCCGTTTTACCAAATCCTAATGGATCGCCTGTTGCACCATATGCATTGAACATTGCTTCTGCATAATCAAGCAATATACCGCCGTACCTGAAATAGATCCAGGTATGACCTGAAGTTGTGTTATTGAGCAAGTCAATGGTGGGGTCTATCCATTTTGCCAGATAATATCCGGTTTTGGTTGCTCCCTGCCTCGGAAGTCCGCTGTTTCCCCCTGTAAAAGTTCCAATGACAGTTCCATTAAAAACGGAACTATCGCTTACTACCGTTGCTGAAAGTCGTGGATCCCTGTTAATATAAGGATGTGCAGCCTGGGCAGCGTTATTCCAATCAAATGGTTCACTGACAGTAGCATTGCCATCGGCATCCTTTGAGGTAATTACTTCAAAGGCATCAACCAAATTTTGGGTTGGCGTGGTACTCATACCAAAGTCGGAGCTTAAACCGGTTCCTCTTTTAAAGACAATCGGGAAGTTCCGGATTTCCAGAAAATTTACATTACTATAACGTCTTTCGAAAATTAATTCGTTTTCATCAAGGCTTGAAGAACCAAACACAGAACTATAATCTCCTGCAAGAGAATATTTCTGCAACGCAATAACATCATTCAGTGCTTTTGCTGCATCTTCCCATGTTGCTGTAGTACCATTCGATTTAAACAAAGGGCTTGCCGCATAAAACAGCACGCGCGATTTTAATGCCAGTATGGCGCCGGGTGTTACCCTGCCTTTTATAAAATAACCTGCTGTTTCGACATCTGAGGGAACAATTTTATAGGCGGTATCGCAAAGATTGGTTATATATTTTATGCATTCGTCTAATGATTTGCGAGGCAAATTTTTCAAATCGCCTGTCTTTTCAAAAGTATAAGATTCATCCATTATCGGAACGCCTCCATACCGCTTAACAAGTTCAAAATAGAAAAAGGCTTTTAAGAACAATACTTCACCTCTCATGTACACAAGATTAGCTTTTGCATTAAACCAGGCTGTTGAATCAGCAACTACACTGGCTTGTACCCATGAAATATCTGTTTTTGTGCGGTTTGCCAGATAGCGGTTAACCCAGTTGATACCTGTAAAATTCCTCGACCAGACATCATCAGGATTATTAAACTTGTTCCATGCGCCCGTATTAAACAGATGGATATTTGAAGACGGATCAGTAGCTTCTGCATTGTCTGTTGCGGCTTCCATCGGCAGTCCCGAATTAAAACCATCGGGCAGGTAACTGTAAATGTTCCAGACAGCTGACTGGACATTAGTATAGCTGGAATACACCTTTTCGTCAGGAATCCTTCCTACCTCACCTCTGTCAAGAAAATCTTTCTTACATGACACAAGTGTAATTACCAACACGAGAATCAGCAATAATTTATATTTAATTTTCATAACGTTCATAATTAATTAATTAAAAATATGATTAAAACCGGGCTCTTAAACCAAAACTCACTGATTTCATCAGAGGATATCCCATTGATAAGTTCTCAGCTTCCAATGAGCTGATCTTATCCAGTGTAAGCAGGTTTGTGCCATTCACAAAAATCCTTAAAGGATCTTTTCCATTAAGAAAGCTTAATTTGGAGAATGTATATCCTAACTCGATGGTACGCAATTTAACAAAACCGGCATCAAGAAGATATAATTCAGAAAGCTGCAGGTTGTTTTGATTTGCGAGGGTAGTCAGCGCGGGTGAGCTTGTCTTTTTCCAATTATCATATGTATACTGTGTAACGTTGTTGCCACCTGCAAAAGGAATAACAAGGTATGATGGCAAAACAACTGTTCGATGAGTTACAGCCTGGAAAAACAGAGTCAGATCAAAACATTTATAAATGAAACCAAGATTAAGTCCAAATGTATATTCCGGAATCGGGTTGTATTTCATCGGTTTAACATCCAGTTGGTCAATAACGCCGTCGCCATTCTGATCCTGGTATTTAATATCTCCGGGTTTTACAATTCCATATGACGATTTTACTACTCCTGGCAGAAGGTTTCCGCTTCCGTCAAAATCAGAGGTCTGATAATACCCCACCATATGAAGTCCGCGTAACTGGCCAACAGGGTATCCTGTGTTGTATAAGTATGATTCAGGCTGAGGGGCCTCCGACATATAATCAATTTTGTTTTTTGCATAAGATATGTTCAGACCGACATTGATTTTAAAATCCGGGCTGACGTTACCATTATATTTAATTGCTGCTTCAAAACCATGGTTGGTAACCTTTCCTATGTTTTCGTAAGGAAGTAAAAGTCCTCCGAACTGAGGTATATCGCCGGGTATCTGAAGTATGCCGCTCCTTTTTTCATTAAACAGATCAAGAGAAACAGACAGATCTTTAAACAAAACCGATTCAAAACCAATATTCAGCATTGCTTTCTTTTCCCAGCTCGCATTCATGTTTGGCATCCGACCTTCGCTGATGCCCGAATAATATGAGTTTGTTCCGAAATACCAGGAGGTATTCCATTCTCCGAACTGATCAAACAAAAAGCGTAATCCATCATTCCTGCTGCCGGTTAAGCCATAAGAAGCTTTTACCTTGAAGTAATTTAACCAGCTCATGTTCTTCATGAAATCCTCGTCTGACATGATCCAGGCTGCGCCAATTGCCGGGAAGAACCCAAAACGATGTCCGGCGGCATAGTCTCTTGAACCGTTGTAGCCAAACGAAAAATCGACTATATATTTCCTGCTGAAGTCATATGTAACATTCCCTGAAATTCCCTCATCTCTTATCGGGAATGTCAATCCCTGATATGAATACTCATTGGTTTGTCCAAGTAACATGCCTGTAATGGTGTTTTGTCCGAAACTCTGAGCGTAGTTTAAACCCAGCTGATAAGTTGCCCTGTTCCAGAAGCCGTTATCACCATCAGTAATTGATGCTGTATTAGTACCATGTTGTATATAAACATTTTTACCAAGGGCATCCAGTACCGGATTGTCATTTACATCCTTAAGAATCTCATAAGCAGGTATAGTATATGCTTTTGAATAAATCCCATTGTACTGACTGCTGAACGACAATCCTCCGTTAAGGCTAAGCCCTTTTACTATTGCATCGAGTTTCTGATTAAAATGAAAGTTTGCCTGAATAGTTCTCCTATGCTCATTGAAGATACCGAATTGTTTCACCAACGCTTCAGGGTTATTATCATATTTGCCGCCTATTCCCCATGTATTGTCGGGATTTCTTACCGGGAATGCTGATGCCGGGGTGTTCATCAAACTGTTAAAGAAATCTGCTGCGTTAACTCCGTTCGGCCTGTTACGGTCCTCAAGCTTACCTGAGATTTCTGTTGATATTGTTAATGACTTTGTTAACAAAACGTCGACGTTTGCCCTTACATTATATTTCGTTAGTTTCAGATTTGTTCCAAAATCCTTATTTATCTCACCGGCATTTTTATATAAACCTGATGAGTTATAATTATCGACCAGAACAAAATACCTTACGCTTTCAGATCCTCCCCGGAATGAAATGTTATAGTTTTGTATGGGAGCTGAAGGACTAAGTATCTCTTTATACCAGTCAACATTCGGATGCAGCGGATCATTTGCTGCCTGATATTTTGACGGGTCGGGATATTTAGCCGGTAACCCGTCATTCTGCAAAGCCTGATTATACAGAGTGGTATAGTCAAATGCATTCAGTACATTCGGTAATTGAACAGGACTTTGTATACCATACATGGCATTTACGGTAATGACCGGTTTGCTTACAATTCCTCTCCTGGTCTTTACCAGCAACGCTCCGTTCGCGCCTTTCAGGCCATAAGCTGCCAGGGAGGAAGCATCTTTAAGGACAGTAACAGACTCCACTTCTTCCACAGAAAGGGAAGCTATAGTTCCAAGGTCAACTTCGAACCCGTCGAGATAAACAAGCATACTATTGGTATTATTGTTCCAGGAACTCTGCCCCCTGATAACAAGAGTCGGGGAATCATTTCCCGGTTCTCCTGAACCGCTGATTACCGTTAGCCCGGGAATTTTAGCGGCAAGGGTATTAAGAAAATTAGAAGATATAACACCTCTGAGCTCCTCTCCGGAGATTGTAGAAACGGCTCCTGTAATCCGCCATGCTTTTTCATTAGCGAAGGCCTTCTCTCTGAGATCCAAAGGTTTTAAACTGACTGTGTCGGTAGTATTACCCGGACCTCCGATAGCCTGCTGCTGTGCCTGCACCTTCGATAAAGAAACAGCAAAACACAGAATGCAAACAAACAAACTATATATATATTTCATTTTTATTTTCATTTAAAATTAGTATAAATAAGATAAACCATTACCACCCAGGATTTTGACCGTACCAGCCTTTCCCTCCTCCAAGATAATTATCGCTGATCTGGTTCTGGGCAAAAGGTAAATAGTAATACTTTTTAGGAAATATGCGCTGATTGGTTTCCTTGATATCCCAATTGCGATAGAGCACACCTCCGACTACGTTTCCTGTTGTTCTTACCGCATGCAAAGTCTGGTTGAGTACGACATCTGCCTGCATCCAGCGCAGAAGGTCGCTTAACCGGGAGTTCTCAAAAGCCAGTTCAATAGTACGTTCGTTTTGAACAGCATCCCTGAAGCCAGACTGGTCCAGGCCGCTTTTTGGTGGCATTCCTGCTCTCTGCCTGATTAAGTTTAAATAGGTATAAGTGTCTGCTGATGGGCCGCTAAATTCGTTAAGAGCTTCCGCATAGTTAAGGTAGAATTCAGCAAGACGCATAATAGGGTAAGACATATGGTTTATTTCCAAATTATCAACCCTTCTCGAAAACTTATACGTTTCCATTGCGAGTCCATTGCCCTTGTTTAGGGTTCCTGCCTGCGGGGCATTTCCTTGCAGGTAATACGATAATTGTCCTTGTGCAGAAGTATACCACTTCCCATCGTAAACAAGAGTTGCATAAAAGCGGGGATCGAGGTTTAAACCCTCCAGGAAGGTTGGCAGATCATTGCCGGTTGCAGGAAATGTCCAGGTTGTGCCATCACTTTTTTCGTATTTCTGGGCAAATTCTATCGGGGTTACAGTTTTTGCATACCAACTATTGGGCCAATCCAACATATCTCCCCACATTAAGTCTGTTACCATCCAACTCTGGGCAATTTTGGTATTGCTTGTCAGGATCATTTCCTGATTTCCAAACACGTTCCACATGGCTTCGTAATCGCCCAGATCTGAATAGTTCTGCCCGTAAGTTGGTGGGCCGATCGGTGTTTTAGCTTTACCCGTGTAATAGAGCGAAACGTTGGAAGCAGCAGCATTATCAATAACAGCTTTGGCTGCGTCGGCTGCTAACTTCCAGCGGTTCACGTCATATTCAGCATAGCCCAGTACTGAGTCGCGTGCATCGCCATAACGCATACCGGTTAACTGACCTGTCATTGATGGAGGGGTATTATATTGAGGACTGGCTGCAAACAACAGCGCTCTCGATTTCAATGACAATGCTGCAATCTTTGTAACCATGCCATATTCTGAAGTGGGACGTGTTGGTGGTAAAAGATTATATGACCTGTCGCACCATGTGACGATACTGTCTATTACTGATTTAACGGACCTGCGCGGATAGAATGAATCTATACCTGAAAGAGGATGATTAATAATTGGAATACCACCATAAAACCTGAACAATTCAAAATGCTGCCATGCCCGCAGGAATATTGCCTGTCCTTTTACATCATCTATCCAGCCCGCCGGTGCATCTTTTACTTTGCCAATATTTGCCAGCACCAGGTTGGCAATACGGATTGCGGCGTAATGTTCTCCATAACCGCCGCCAAAATCCGGTCCATTGCCATCACCGCTTTCACCCGGCACCTGCATGGTACCTTGAGTATAATCAGCTACATTTATGTTAGAATGCTGCCAGTAACCGCCACGATCTGGAAGATCTATGCAATCGGTTAATGCCTCGCATGGCTGGCCTGCCTCCCAGTTTTCATTATTTCCAAACCAGTAATCGTAGATACATTTTGCATACATCTGGGCCACTGCAAGCCTGGCCTGATTATAAGTACCAAAAATGGTATCGGCCGTTACGGTGGAACCTGCGGGTTTCTCCAGAAAATTCTTTACACATCCGGTTCCTGATAACAGCCAACTTAGTGTTATCAGAAGGATTGATATTATATTTATTACTTTTCGTTTCATAGCAAAAGAATTTTATTTAATATGTTAAAATGTTATATTTAACCCAAGGTTATAGGTACCCACCAGCGGGTAAGTCTCATCGAAGCTGTTTGACTGCTCAGGGTCGCCGTTCCTTAAATATGTCCAGGTATAAATATTATTGGCATTTGCATAAAGACGCGCTGTTTTTATACCAACTTTTCTTAAAAATGACGGGGTGAATGTATAGCCTATCTGGAAGTTTTTAAACCGGATATATGATCCATCAATAAGATAGTTACCTGACTTTAAAGGATATTCCATTTTTGCACCATCGTTATACCTCTGAATAGTGAACATGTTCGCAGCATAGGACTGCACAGCCCGTTGGCTGAGGTAATTGTTAAATACACCAAAATAGCGTTCATTCCCTGTGGCTCCCTGAAACAAAACAGAAAAATCGAAGCCTTTCCATTCAATCCCAAAAGGTATACCGTAAGTAATCGGTGGTACGCTGGGCTTACCGATACGAACATTGTCCTTCGCGTCAATAACGCCATCTTCATTATAATCTATAATTCTTGTAGAACCTGGTTGCAAAGGGTAACCTGAGTTACCAAGATCCTTTTGATAAACCGGTTTACCGGCTGCATTATTATAAGGTTCTCCGGCTTTATTAAGCGCCAGAACGGGTTGACTAAGAATGGGGTTTCCGTTTGCATCAATTGCGTAAAGCTGCGACCATGAGGTATAAATGCCATTGGTCAACTGCTGGAGGGGTGTACCTAAAGAATGCCCTGTTTCAGCCTGATATTCCAAACCCGGAATGATTGCTTCATCCCTAAAGATAACTTTGTTATAAGCGGTAGAGATATTACCTTTTATCCAAAATGTAACATTGCCTATTTTGCTTCTCCAGCCAACTTCAAGCTCATCTCCCCAGTTAGTCATTTCTCCGAGGTTATAAGGAGGAAGAGTTGCCTGCACTATATCGGGAATTGTATTCCTGAAGGAAAGAATATTAACCCTGTCCTCATAGAAATGAGCGTAAGCAATAGTTAATTTATCTCCAAACAGTCTTGCTTCAAAACCACCGTCGGTTTTTGTTGCTGTTTCCCATGTTACATTTGTGTTCTCGAGTGCACCCTGCTGTGCCCCGGTTATATAGTTCGGACTTGTAGGAGTGCCAAAATAAGCCGTTTTTCCGTCGTAATTCCAGGTACCGGGCATGTACAGAAAACGCGATGATCCAACGTTATCATTACCTACTTTACCCCTGGAACCGCGGAGCTTTAAAAATGTGAGGACATTGTTTTTTGGGAAAAATGATTCATTGGTAACTACCCATCCCAACGAATACGAGGGGAAAAATCCATATCGCTGCCCGACGGGAAAATTCTCCGAACCGTTATATCCCATATCAAATTCAGCGAGGTATTTATTGCCGTAGCTATAGGTAGCACGGCCTACAAAACCCAGAACTGAATGGGGAAGCTGGAAAGCATAATTAGGGTCATATCTTTTTTCGGCATTGGCAAGTACAAGACCACTTACCTCATGATTGCCGAAATTACGGTTATAGTTTAATGATGCTTCACCATAAATTTTTCTCCATTTGCCATTATAACTGTCCGCACTCCTATGTGGCATTTGATCAGGATTTGTTGCGGGCTTAAACAATGGGTTTGAGATATCACCATTGGGATTGGGATATACCTTATAGTATATAGGGGTTCCAATACCGCCTGAACTGCTGGACTGGAAATAACTATCATACGCAACTCTGGCATTGATTGACAGGCCTTTTACAATTGCGCCAAGATCATACCTTAGCTTGATGTTCGAGTTGAGCGTATTTTTTTTCGTAAGCAAGAAACCCTGATTTTCCATATCCCAGTATGCAACACTCATTGGACCCCGAGAAAAATATGGTTGTATGATTTTGCCGTCCCAATAATTCCCGCGGTAGCCATTCGGCATCTGCCACCATACATTCCTTGACCAAAAATCGAATATATCCTGGTTTATCCCGGATTGTTGTTCGACTATATTTGCTACGTCGACCGATATTTTGAAAGCTTTACTGATATCAAAATCAAAATTTGCACGGAGGTTGTAGCGTTTATAACCAAACTGCGACTCATCGGGCATTGCCATAAAATCTGTTTTAACCTGTCCTCCCTGGTTTAAATACCCCACAGAAACAAAGTATTTTACCAGGTCCGTTCCTCCGTTAAGACTTAAGTTGTAGTTGGTTTTTAAGGCATATTTTTTGAAAAGTAATTTCTGCCAGTCCTGATCGGGATATAAAATAGGGTCGTACCAGGGGTTTCTTGTACCATCAGCCAGCTTTGGAGTATTTGCATTTTGAAGGTACCTTAACTGGTCGGGAGTCCAATACATTGCGGCGCCGTCAAAAATCCAGTTAGCATCCCGCTTGGCTAAAAACTTGTCCCAACTGTTTATATCAGCGTCTTTGGCATGATTGCCCCAATAGCTATCTTTTAATTGCCAGTTTGTTCCCAGGGCATAATCATATCCATCCATCATTTTGGGTGTATTAATGAATGTTGTCACAGCTACTTCAGCTGAGAAGCTTGCATTCGGCGCCCCTGTCTTACCACGCTTGGTAGTGATAAGGACAACACCATTTGCACCTCTCACACCAAACACTGCCGTAGCTGAGGCATCTTTTAAAATGCTTATAGATTCAATGTCATTCGGATCTATATTATTATAATTATCGCGGGCAACACCATCGACCATTATCAGCGGGGATGTGTTACCTGTATAAGTACCGATACCGCGGACATAAAGAGTCGACTCGTCTGACCCTGGCTGACCTGTTGACTGTACGGTAGTCAAACCGGTCAAACGTCCTGCCAGCGCGTTACTTATGTTTGTAGCCGGCGACTGTTTCAGTTCAGTCGCTTTAACTGAACTGATAGATGCTGTAACCGACTCCTTTTTCTGAGTGGCATAACCGGTTACCACAACTTCTTCCAGCTTTAAAGATGTTGCGAGAAGTGTTACACTCACAACAGTTTGATTGCCGACTACAATCTCCTGCTGATCGTAACCAATAAAGGTAAAAACAAGTATACTGGAAGTGGAAGGGACACTAATAGTAAACTTACCATTTGCGTCTGCCATGGCACCAGTCTGAGTACCCTTTACAAGAATATTTGTTCCGGGAAGTGGCTGATTGGCATTGTCTACCACAGTCCCGGTAACTGCTATCTGTGCATAGATACCGGAGGTACCTAAAAACAGTAACATGAGAAAAAGTAAAATTTTTGGAATTGTTTTCATAGATAACATAGATTAATTAGTGTTATAGATTCAAGGTAAGAGTTACAAATTTTAAGTGTAAATTATACACGTAATGAGCTAAATAAATTAGATTGATGTCCGGGAATGCGGACACCATTTAATTGAATCTTCTTCAACAGATGAACCATTCACCTGTTTCCTTTTTATAACTTATCTGGTTATTAATTTCATGGGCATCAGGTCTTTAGGGTTAGGGTTATTTTTTTATTTATAGGTTATATTTTTTCAATATATTGCTAATGTGAATTACTAAAAACTTTGCAAGTACCTGTACATATTTATTTAATAATAGATTACAAACTTTATTTATTAGGCAGAAATATACAAACAAAAAATCTGATCTACAAATCTTTTTAATAATTAATTATTAACTGTGCATTTGACCAATACATTAAAACGCTAATGGAGTCAAATTCTTTATTAATGAACCGGGGTTATTTTCCCGTGCAAAATAACCGGCCTTATATCATCAGGATTAACAGTTACTTTAAACAGGTATTCAATACCTTTTTCGAAAAGGTTACTGCACGAAAGTTCAACTGTTGTTTTTTCGAATGCATTAAGAGGGGGTATAGTGCCGGCAGCAACATCAACATCTTTGTTGTCTATGATGCAGACTACTTTCAGTTTGGCATTTTTTGACGCAACCTCCCCAAAGTTCTGAACTTCAACTTTCAGGCTGAATCCATTGTTGCCTGGGGTTATTACAGGCAACAAAGGCGACAGTATAGGCTCAATGAAATTAACCCCGGGCAGACGAGCATACCCGAAAAGGAGTTTCCCGGTACTTGTTTTGCCCAACATTTTAGCAGCAAATTCATCAGCTGGGTAATTGCTACCGGCAGCGTCAAAGGTAATGATCAAATCGGCACCGGAATTCTGCGTTTTAAGCACTTTCCCGCCTTTACCATAATTAACTGCTTCAGGTTCTCCAAACTGCAGAGATTTTATATCGATTTCATTTTGAGGGTTAAATCCTGGTTCCGCAGCTATCTTAACCTTTATGGTTTTGGTGCCGGCCGTGACCGGTTTTTTGTTGAGTATAGTGAGAAGGCGACCTGCTGTAAGGGGGATACTGATGTTCTTTGAGCTGTGAATATCGTTGCCCCTATCCAGGTCTTTTTCAACATCTATCACTGCAAAATTTCCCTGGATGGCACGTCCGTATTTATCCTGGAAAACTTTCAGGCGTTCATATTTCCACCATGCTTCCACCGTTCCGTCCTCATGTACTGAGACACCAGGCAGATAGGCCTCACCAGACTCTACCTTCCAGTTAACTCCATCTTTGGATCGTTCATAAAAGGCTATACGTCCAAGCCAGTCATTTACAATTAGGTTGTACTGAACATTATCACGCCAGACCACCGGATCTTCAAAATTTCCCTGAATTGCCGGATAAGCCCTTAATGGGATGATCTTTTTAGAAGTATCAAGACGGGTACCTGTAACCTGACCGTAAGGAGTAAAACCTGTCTGGCTGAACCATTGACCACCTCCGCGGCATATCATCAGATACGATCCATCTTCGCGCCGGGCAAAGGTAAAGTTTGAATTACCTTCGATCAGAAGCCTGTTGCGGTCAAGATATTCGAGTTTACCAGCTTTCCATGGACCATTAATATTATCAGCAATATAGCAACCTCCGATAATATAAAGAACATATCTCTTATCAGTCAGCCTGAATACTTCGGGATTGTGCCCTTTTCCAAGTGTGTCTGTTATAATGAACGGGCCATATAAATTATCTGATATCGCATGAAAAACTATAGAATTTGGCCAGGTAGCATGTCCTTTTGGAGAACTTTCAAGCCAGCCGCACACTAACATATGGTATTTGCCATCATCACCCAATACTTTATTACCGCCCCATAAAGAATACTTTTTGCTTTCAATACCATTTTTTATATCTCTGGGAAGAACATTATCTGCCCCCCAGGTATCACGGGTTAATGGGCCAATAGTTGGCATAGGCAGAAATCTGTCCATAAATCGTCCGCCATATACCAGATTTTTCCATTCAGGTGGCCGTGGCCGTTCTATAATCTGGGCAATTACAGAAATTGTGCATGATAAAAATGCAACAACAAAAATAAAGGTCAATAATCGTTTCATAGCAGAGTTTTTATCTAAAGGAATTTTACCATAACAATAGAAGTCGGAGGTATTGAAATTGTACCTGACTTCTCTTTCAATACCAAATCTTCTGCAGGAGTAAAAACAGGATATCTGTCGCTTTCTAAAGCTCCTTTAAAAACCCAGACTTTACCCTTAGCCTTCGAAAAATCGGGTATTGATACCTGCACTTTCCTGGTATCTGTATCTTTATTTATGATAAAAACATTCAGGGCTCCGGTTGAGCTATCAAAGCATGCAAAAGGCTTTAAAATCTGGTTACTGCTTTTTGCTTCCACGATTTTCCCAAAAAGATTATTACCCCATATGGCCAATGCTTTACCATTTGCATTAAGATTACCATTTTTATCAGCAGCATTATAAACTGAGGGGGGATTAGAATCTTCAGGCAACCAGCGACCTGCAGAGTTCTTCCAGTACCATCTTAAATTCCAGAAAATTGAACTTTGAATTTTGGTGTTCTTCAATATGTCTCCATAGATCTGGAAAGATGCCAGGGCATGTCCCAGATCATTTTCATTTTTCCAGGAATCGTTCCAATCGATCGCATTAAATTCCGTTACAATAAGTTTAATATCCTTACCGGAATTTGCAATTGCATTCAATGCTTCAGAAGGTGAAAAATTTATATCATTATTTTTATAATACGAATACCCTCCCTTATAATCCCAGCAAGGGTAAAAACTCTGGCACAGATAGTCAATGGAACCAGCAGGGGCTTCCAATACGGTTTTAAACCAGGATGTACTGTTACCATTGGCAATAATTTTTATTGAAGGATCAACGGCTTTCATTCGCCGGGAAAAAATTATTGCATCATCGCGGTATTTTGCAGCTTGAATGCCCGTATTGTTCCAGCTCTCATTACCGATTTCCCAGTACTTCACATTATAACCTTTGACAACATTGGCGTACCTTACCCATTCTTCGGCGTTCTTCAAAAAATCTTCTTTGGTTGACATAGTACTGTTAGGTCCAGCAGGTGTGCTGTAGATGAGGTTATAAGGGACAATTATTTCTGGCTCGCTGTTTGTTTCCCTGCACATGGCTATAAATTCATCAAAGTCGAGCATACGGCTTTTAAAATATTTTCCTCCAGCTTCAACAATCTCACTTTCCTGTGAAAGCCAGTATTCAGGTCCATAATTAATTACATTAGGTTTGGATGCTGTCCATGGGGACTCAGACCAGAAAACCTGGTCGCTTCCATAGCGTAATCTGCGGGTGTTCATTTCCTTCAGATTATTTGAAGGGGAAACGGGGTAATTCCAAAAGGTCTGGTCTTCCCAGTTTTCCGTAATGCACATCCCGAAGGACTGAGATGAAACATCATTCAATTCTGAAGCGGTAAGAACTGTAACCAATACTGAGGGAGGCAAATTGTCAGTAGGGTTTGCAGGATCATTCTGTGCTTTGCATGAAGTATTTAATATTAAAAATGCTGTAATTATAAAATGAAATGAAGACCGTGTATTTTTATACCCGTTCATAATAGTATCAATTTGTTATAGGATCCAATCCGGTAGCACTAATGACAATACTTGACTGCTTCAAATTATCGGAAGAAGCCTTTAATACTATTTTTCCATTATTTTGTTCTGATCTTATTACAACAAGGCACCTGCCCTGCCATGCTTTACGTTCAGATGCCTGATAACTTTCCGTGCTGATGGGATTGGTGTTACCGACACCAATAATTTTCCCAGGTCCTTCAATTTCAAATTTTACAAGGTCTTCAGCTTTGGGGTTTCTGACACCTTTATCATCTAAAAGCTCTACAGTAATATAGCTTAAATCCTGACCATCGGCTTTTATTTCAGCCCTGTCGGCAGTTAATTTAATCTGTGTGGGTTCTCCTGCCGTGTACAATGTCGCAGTATTCACCTCTTTACCCCCGTTGTAACCTGTTGCTTTGAGCACGCCTGCCTGATATGGAACTTCCCAGCTTGCCATGAACTCAGTGGAACGATCGGTTTTCTTCCTGCCGAGCGATTTGTTATTAAGGAACAATTCAACTTCTCCGCAAGAGGAATAAGCACTTACCTGCAATGGCTTATTTTCATATCCCTTCCAGCTCCAGTCAGCCACTGCATCTAACCAATGCCATTTACTCCAGAATACCCTTTTTGGATTTTCTTCAAATGAAGGTTTGGGAGGTTTTACATATATTGAAAGCTGATTTTCCATCCAGAGAGCATCACGGTAATATGACTGGGGACGTTTCCAGCCGCAGATATCAATATCTCCGCAATAAGCAAGGTTCCATGGGAAGAAATTCTTTTCCTGTGGGTAACCTCTCCATCCTATACTTGCTTCTCCAATATAGTCGAAAGCAGTCCAGACGAAATCACCTATTACATAAGGGTTATCGATCACATCCATCCATGCTCCAAATGCTTCCAGCGGGTAAGATTCAGTACCGGCCATGATGCGTTCCGGTACACGTTTATGATCCGTGGCGTAAATAGATTTCTGCATATGGTCGCCACCCGATGCATAATTATATCCTGCAACATCCAGTGTCGCAAAATAGGGATCTTTATCAGGTTTAAGGTCATTAACAGCTGAAGTGACAGGTCGTGTCGGGTCAATTTGACGAACATAGTCACCTAACATTTTAGCTACCTGCACAACTTCAGGCTTTTGCCTGTTTGGGATCTCATTACCTATACTCCACAGAATAACAGAAGGATGGTTACGGTCACGAAGTATCATGCTTTCAATATCTTTTTGCCACCACTCATTGAAATATAAATGATAATCATTGGGATTCTTCTGTTCTTTCCACATATCAAAAGCTTCATCAATTACCAGTAAGCCCAGGCGATCGCAGGCATCAAGCATTGCCGGGGAGGGTGGGTTATGCGAGCAACGGATCGCATTAAAGCCGCTGGCTTTTAGTAACTCCATGCGTCTTTCCTCAGCCCTGTCAAAAGATTTGGATCCGAGAGGTCCGTTATCGTGATGATAGCATCCGCCTTTTAATTTCATCGCTTTCCCATTCAGTTGAAAACCATTTACAGCATCAAACCGGATAGTACGGATTCCGAATTTTGTCTGTATCCTGTCAACTAACTTGTCACCTGTATATACCTCACTGATTGCTGTATAAAGTATTGGTGACTCAGTTGACCAAAGATGAGGATTCTTTACGGTCATATCCTGTCCAAATTCATTATCGCCTTCTTTCCCGATCATGAGTTCAGATGTGGCGCTATTCGTTTCCTCTCCATTTGCATTCAATATCCGTGTAACTAATTTAACTTTTAATTCACCTGTTGATTGATTGTTAACCTTTGTCTTGATATTTACCATGGCTGAGTCAGCGTTTACTTTTGGAGTAGTAATGCCGGTGCCCCATTGTGCAATATGGACAGGTTCAACCACTTTCAGCCAGACATGCTGATAAATACCCGAACCAGAATACCAGCGGCTGTTGGTACCCTCATTCCTGACCTTTACAGCAAGAATATTTGTTTTACCTGGCTTCACCTTATCCGATATATCGAACCAGAATGAGGTGTACCCGTATGGATGACTTCCCAGGGAAATGCCATTGATCCATATTTCCGGATTCATATAGACCCCATCGAATTGTAATAAAATCCGCTTTGAATTTTGTTCAGCCGGTATAAGGAATGTTTTGCGGTACCAGCCTGTACCTCCGGTTGTGAAGCCGCCACTTACGCCACTTATTGCATCGCGGTTAAAGGGAGAGTTGGTTCCAGGAAGATCTTCAATGCTCCAGTCATGCGGCAGATCGAGCAAACGCCAGGCAGAATCATCAAACTTCACGGTTTCCGCGCCTGCCGTATCGCCTCTGTAAAAGTGCCAGCCGGGATCAAGGAGTATCTGTGAACGACCATCCTTACCGACAGTAAGTTCATTGATTTTTACATTAATTTTTGATTTGCAGCTATAATTAGTCATGCAGCAAAGTATTACAAGAAAACCTGCCAGTAAACTGTTATTCTTCATGGTTTAGCCTCCGGATTATAGATTTATAAGCTATTTATATTTAAAATAATTTTTAATGGTATTTAAAAACCGCAACTTCATGAATTATGATTCAGCATATTTACATTATTTTAATTCATGGATACCCGGTTCAGATGCTTTACCTTTCAGAGACGGATTACCAAAAAAGTCAACAGGTGGCAGAAGTTTTAGGTACCTGCTTTTCACACATAATTTATTACACAATAAATACTTTCTCATACTATTATAATTATAAGATTTCAAACTTATGTACCTGCAATATAAATCAAATGTCTGAAATCTTTGTAAAATCTTATTACAAATAAAATTAACTGACAAGTCAGAAGCCTGAAGTTATTCAATAACCTGATTATTTGATTTTATAGGGCTTTATTTGTATAGTGAAATTATATACACCGGGTAGAACCCTGTATTGATTCAACACTGAAATGGCAGTACAACCCACACCGCTTGTCGCATAATCGAAGTTAAACGTGGTTCCGTTAAAAGGTTGTAACTGATAGGAATACCTGGCACGGGTCAGATTTTCAATACTAAATGGCTGGGCACTGAAATTAAACAGGCTGCTTCCCTTAAATTCCAATCCGAAACCGTCTGCGGTTTGAAGGCGTACCCACCGGTTGTTGGTGCGTAGCCCATAATCCTGGGGGACCAGGTATTTCTCGGTCATTGCCTCGACAGAGGAGTTGTAAACACCTATTTTAGCCCCTGTTTTGCGGTCGGGGTAGTTTTCGAAAGGACCACGGCCATACCACTCAACCTGGCTTAATTCTTTGCTAATATTCCATTGCACGCCCATTCTGGGTAACCATGCAGGCATTAGTCCTTGTGGGGTTACGCTATGGTTAATTATAATTTCTCCATTGCCATCGATTGTATAAATGAAATGGTTGTCGAAAGCAGTATGGTAGTCGATTCCTTCAGCATGATCCTGCACATCAACTTTCACTTTATTATCGCCGGTTTTTGAAACTGAAAATTTGTCGGTTTTATATGTTAAATGATCAAGACCCAATGACCTCCAGTTATTTGCTGGATCAGTGCCCATACCCTGTTTCGTATAAGTTAAATGAGACTCAAATCTTGCCCATTGATCTATTTCATTGGCCAGTGGTGCGCGCCATACATTTAGTTTGGGCCCTTCGTTAATAAGCGATTTCCCCTGGTATTTCATTGATTTCAAACGACCATATGTTTTATCAAACACATACTCAAAATCTTTTCCCTTAATAACAATGCTATCGGGGCTTTCGGTAATTGCTAAATCCGTCAGGTTTTGGCTTTGTGGCATTTCGGCAAATTTTTTCCAGGGCAATTCAAGTTGGTTCCAGGCTACTTCAAAACCTTCGGGCGCCCATGACTGTGTTTTTTTCAGACTGAAGCTTACCAGTATCCGGTATTCTGTTCCGGCCTGAAGATCGGGTTTTTTAAAAGGGAGTTTTACGATTTGTTTCTGAAGCGGGTTTACCGATAAATCAAAACTGCCCTGCTCGAGCACTTTCCCATCTGCATACAGTTTCCAGGTTGCATTAAGTTCACTGAGATTTGTGAAATGAAACCGGTTCCATATTTCAACTGATCCGTCTTCCGGATTAATCAGCTCAACATTTACAGGCTGAGCCGATTTTTTCACCTGCCAGAGTTCCGGCTGAGGTTCGCGATCAGGCCAGATAAGTCCGTAAGTGCGGCCTCCAACGCCCATGCTAAAGAATGTGCCATTATCCTGCAATTCGTTGAAATCGAGCCAGAGTTGAGACTCGTCTTTCAACGATGGCGGAGGGTTTAGCAACTGGTCAATCGGAACAGCTTTATTGAAAATTGCCACCTGGCTTATCTGTGCATTGCTGGTTCTTTCGGGTAATTCCTGGCTGTCTAAATCGGCGTTTCGGCCAATATTTACAGGGAAAGGTTTATTTGTGATGCTTCCCGTAAATGGTTTGCTGCCTTCAAGTTTTCCATCGACCCAGATAGAAAGATTTTTTCCATCGTAAATACCTGCCAAATGATGCCAGTTATTTTCCCAGTTTGGAGGAACTGCAGTGGTTACTTTAATCCGGTTTGCTCCGGTAACATAAAATTCAAGCGAATCTTCGGGATACTGGCGAAGGCCAAACTGATAGCTTCCTTTGGTTATAAACGGGCCGTCTATTTTCCATTTTCGGGGTAATACCCAAAGTGATAATGTGAGTTGTATTCCTGTAATATCGAGTGCAGGATCACGATAAACATCCACCCACTGATCATGCCCGTTTAAATCTACAGCATTGCCGAATTTTCCCGGCACCAGCTTTCCCCGGCCTTTGATAGCAGTGTTAATATGGTTTTTAGACACATCTGTGAGCAATCGGATTTTCTCGCTTATACCTGGACTTACCCAGTCCCATAATGCGCCGCCGGAAATCCTCGGATAGTTATAAATAACATCCCAGTATTCATCAAGTCCACCGCAACCGTTGCCTTGCACAGAAATGTATTCATCCATGAATGAAGGACGCGGATCCTGGCTTTCCGGAACCTCGGCAATACGTGTTTTCAATGCATAAGGTGTATAATATCGTGGTCCAATTATGTCTTTGCAGGAGCCAGCATCTCCCAGGGAATAATCATCCCCGCCTCCATACATGAACATGCGTGTAGGATCGAGGCGTTTGCCTTCTTTAATTACTTCGCAGATATTATTTCCTTCACCGCTTTCGTTTCCGGCACTCCAGAAAATAACTGATGGATGACTCCTGTCGCGAAGTACCATTCCACGGACACGATCAACATAAGCATCGCGCCATTCGGGGAGTTGAGATACATACATTGTTGCATGCGACTCATCGCCGGTTTCTTCAACAATATATATACCCATTTCATCGGCAAGGTTAAGGTAGTCGACAGTTGGCGGGTAATGCGATGTACGAACGCAGTTGATGTTGAATTGTTTCATCAGGGTAAAGTCTTTCCGGATAAGTTCTTTGGTCACCACATGACCTAAATCGGGATGTTGCATATGGCTGTTGGTTCCGTTTAGTTTTATCGGGACGCCATTAACGCACAACGCCTGATGTATTACTTCCACCTTTTTAAACCCGATGTGGCTTGACAGCACCTCCATTGCTTTTCCTTCAGAATTTAAAAGTTCGAGTGTAAGGCTGTATAGATTGGGCTTTTCGCCCGACCATTTGTCGGGGTTTGTCACAGGAGCTGAAAAATTTAGTGTCAGGGTCTTATTTGCATCCGGCGAAACCTGTTTCGAAACAATGTTTTGAACCACAGGTTTATGGTTTTTATCGAACAACGTTGCGCGAATTGAATATGCCGGTTGTTTTGCCGGCAAATAGTTCGCAATTTCCGCAGTTATGAAAAGAGTTGCATCACGATAATCCTTATCAAGATCAGTAGTTACATAAAAATCGCGCAAATGCACCCTGGGAGTAGCAAACAAATATACATCGCGAAAAATGCCTGCCAAACGCCACATATCCTGATCTTCGAGGTATGAACCTGCGGAATATTTATACACATTCACAGCAATTATGTTTTTCCCGGGTTTCACAAATTTTGTAATATTGTATTCGGCTGGCTCGTTGGCGCCTTCATTGAAACCAACTTCCTGTCCGTTCACCCAAACAAACGATGCGGAGGTGGATGCTTCCATCCGGAAAAATACTTCTTTATCCTTCCAATTGGCTGGGATTGTAATTGTTTTGCGATACGACCCGGTTGGATTATAATCGTGGGGAACAAAAGGCGGATTAGATGGAAATGGGTGCGCTACGTTGCGAAATACCGGGTCGCCATAGCCTTTCATCTCCCAGTTACCCGGCACTTCTAAGTTATCCCATTTGGAGTCGTTGAATTTTTCGGTGAAAAAATCCTTAGGGGACACATCGGGGCTTTCAGAAAATTTGAATTTCCATAGTCCATTAAGTGATAAAAATCCTCCCGATTTGTTCCAGTCATTTTCCAGTGCTTTCTGCACCGAAGTAAAAGGAACGAGAGGAATATGTCCGGTTTCCTGGTTCAGGGCAAATTTTCCCGGGTCTTCAATAAATTTATAAACATTTTCAAGAAATCCCTGCTGCTGAGTGTAAGCATGTACGCTGAAGATACAGCAAAATATGCAAATGATCAGTTTGTTTTTCATGAGAAAAATAATAATTATTTTATTTGTCCATTAGTTGAATATTTATAATGGCATCTTTAAATCCTTCTGACTTTGCAACAAGCTTAATCTTGCCGGCTTTCCCTGAAGATTTAACTATCACCAGGCATCTTCCCTGATATGCTTTTCTCCGGGGAAGCTGAAAGCTTTCCGTGCTTTTGGGATTTGAACTTCCTACAGCCGCAATGCTTCCGGCACCCTCAATCTCAAAACGGATGAGATTTTCAGCTTTTGGATTGCGAATACCTTCAGAATCAATAAGTTCGACAGTGATGTAGCATAAATCGTTTCCGTCGGGTTTAATGGTATTCCTGTCGGCAGTAAGCTTAATGGCTTCTGCCTTTAACGCTGTTTTCAGAACTGATGTTTCAACGGCTTTTGTCCCGGTATAAGCTATAGCTTTTATCTCGCCGGGCTGGTAAGGTACTTCAAAGGTTGCTATCCATTTATTGCTGCGGTTGGTTTCCTTTTTCCCGATCGATTTGCCATTCATGAACAGTTCAACCTGCTCATAACCGCAATAAATTTCCAGACCTATGGGTTTGTTTTCATAGCCGGGCCAGTTCCAGTCGGTAACAACATCGTGCCAGTTCCACTTGCTCCAGTTTATAAGTTTTGGATTAGTTTCCGCGAAAGTCGGTATGGGTGGTTTTACAAAGACTGAAAGCTGTTTACCGTTTTTCCAAAGAACATCACGGTAGTAAGATTGGGGTCTTTTAAACCCGCAAATATCCAGATCGCCGCAGTAGGCATGGTTCCATGGGAAAAAATTAGTATCCTGGGGGTAACCTAACCAGCCGATACTCGATTCTCCGATGTAATCGAATGAGGTCCATACAAAATCACCTATCTTCCATGGTCTGTCAAGAACATCCATCCAGAAGTCAAATGCATTGAGTGCGTTTGATTCTGTAGCAAAAACTATACGGTTGGGGTTTCGATTGTGCATGGATTCAAGGGTATCATCCCGAAAATAATTCATACCCGCCACTTCAAATTTATTGATGAATGTATCGTTTATAACACGATGCTCTGAAGAACCTACAGTTACGGGGCGTGAGCCATCTAGATCATTTATTATATTAATCATGGAATCGGCCAATACAAGAATTTCGGGTTTTGCAGTGTTAGGTATTTCATTCCCGACACTCCACATAATAATTGACGGATGGTTTATGTCGCGCAGCACCATATCTCTTCCAACACCCGGCCTGAGAGCCCTGTCGTACGCTTCTTCAATAACCATCATTCCCAGACGGTCGCAAGCCTCAATAAATTCAGGTGATGGAGGATTGTGAGCAGTCCGGATGGCATTGAATCCGCTTGCTTTCAACAATTCAATCCTTCGCTCTTCTGCCCTGGCATAGACTTTTGATCCGAGAGGGCCATTATCGTGGTGTACACATCCTCCTTTCAGCAAAGTCTTCCGGCCATTGAGGAAAAAACCATCCTGACTGAATTTAAGACTCCTTATACCAAACCTGGTTTTAGTGACATCAGAATAACGATCTGTTTTCACCTCAGATACGGCAGTGTAGAGATATGGAGTATCGACTGACCATAAATCTGGTTTTAATATTTCCAGTTCCTGGACTAAATCAATCTGAGAATTGGCAGATATTGACTGGCTTGATGACGTTTGAGCGATTTTCTTTCCTTCCTTGTCGAAGACCTGATTTATAAGTGAAATTTTTTCAGTACGATCTCCTTTATTGCTGACCTTTGTGGTAATATGAACCTTTGCTGAAGAGACACTGATTTGAGGAGTGGCAATGACGATACCCCAGTCTGGCAAATAAACAGGATCTGATACTTTCAGCCAGACATGACGGTAAATTCCCGAACCGGAATACCACCGGCTGTTGCTTCCTCTATTTACAACCTTAACAGCAATGACATTTTTTGCGCCGGGTATAATGAATCTGGAAATATCGTACCCAAAACTGGTATACCCGTTTGAATGACTGCCAATAGGATTTCCATTTACCCATACTGTGGAGTTTATGTAAACCCCTTCAAAATATACATTGATCATTTTTTTTGAAGATACCGCTGGCATATCGAAGGTTTTCCGATACCAGCCTGTACCCCCAACCGTAAATCCAAGAGCAACACCGTTTATGGCATTTTTATCGAAAGGAGAATTTGTTCCTGCAATATCTTCGATGCTCCAGTCATGCGGGAGGTCTAGATTCCTCCATCCCGAGTCGTTAAAAACAGTTTGTTCGGCTCCCTCAGGATCTCCAGGATAAAATCGCCAGTCTGCATCAAAGAGTATCTCTGAACGACCTTCTTTTGCAAAAGTCAGCTCATTGATTTTTTCGTTCATTTGGGCTTTTAAACTATAATTTGACAGGCTGCAAAGTATTATAATAAGACCTGCTGCCAATATTCTATTCTGCATGTTTCACCTCCTGATTAAAGATTTGAATGTTATTGATTTATAAATTGTTTTATAAAGCAGAAGCTACGGACAGGCTGTTAAGGTGGAGCCATTATACAGATAAAGAAATAAACTGAATTTGTTTTAACGTCCTTATTAATTCACTTAACAGGTGAGCTATCAAAATCTATTTGTCCGTTTGCCAAAGATGTTGCTAAAAGAACAAACAGGAAAGTGGAAATGATATTCAGTCTGACATTCCTGATTACTTTAATATTTTCCTCTTCGACTGTTTATTTATAATTTAAGACTATTGAGGAATTTCCCCATTAAATGTAAGTTTAACAACATAAGCAAAAGCTTCATAAGGTTTATTGGCAGGCATTTTCACCTTTAAGCCTGTACCGTCCTGCGTTCTTGTTGGCAGATCAATGTATTCGCCTGGTTTTTTGTCAAGCAACTGAACGTTTTTCAAGACACTTATGTTTATACTTCCCGATTTAAGAGAGTTAATCTCTAATTGTTCCCCCGGCCAGCCTAAAACGATTGCATATAAAACATTGTTGGCCTTATTTCTTGTAAACCGGATATCTTTGAGTGTTCCTTCCTGTTGCTGCCCATCGGGGCCGGTAAGTTTTGACGGGCCTTCGCCAAAAGTGGTCCAGGCCCTAGTGCTATAAATTGCTTCTCCATTTATTTTCAACCAGCTGCCCAATGCATATAAAATATCTTTTTGTTCCTGGGGTATCGTCCCATCTGCTTTAGGTGAAATACTAAGTAGTAAATTGCCGTTTTTACTTACCCTGTCTATAAGATTATGAAGAATTGCCTTTTTTGTATAATAGGGCATTCCACTCACATACGACCATGACTGATAACTGACACAGTCGTCTGTTAAAAAATATTGGATCGACACGCCTTTAGGCCCCCCCTGTTCAAAGTCGTAAACAACACCCTTTTGCAGGTCCTTTACGCCAAAACCATCTTTGCAGGTTACCACAACATCTTTGTTGCCCCATTTAATAGCATTATTGTAATAATAAGAAAGGAATTCAAGTTGTTGTTTCTCTCCGACACCACCAACAGCAATATCATGCCAAATAATATCCGGGTTATAATTGTCTATTAATTCTTTAAGTTTATCGTACCAGAGTTGGGATTCGGCATCCTTGTCTAATTGTCCGTATAATTTTTTCAATGATATATCTGTTTGGGGCGCAACATATTCAAAAAAACCCTGAAAATTAAAGGCAGCATGCGAAGTTAATACTACTTTCAAACCCTTGGCCCTCAATGCATCGGTAAAAAGCTTAACCAGATCGAGATGCGGCCCCTTGTCGTAACTGTTCCATTCGTTAACTTTACTTTTCCACATTGAATAACCATCGTGATGTTCTGCAACGGGCCCGGCAAATTTTGCCCCGGCATCTGCACACAATTGTGCATATTCATCAGGGTCAAACTTTCCACCTGCCGACTTTAACTTCGGTGCAAACTCGACACGGTTATTTTTCCTGTCGTAAGCTCCGTTTATGAAATTATGATACATCCAGACCTTAGGGTCGCCATAAGTATCAAAATGGTGCTGGTAAGCAGCTTGTTTTGATCTGTTTGATTGTTCGAGCATAATACGAGGGTACCATTCACTACCATATTCGGGTGTTGTAAAAGCTCCCCAATGCCAGTAAATTCCGAACTTGGCGTCCTGGAACCATTCCGGAGCCGGGTTATGCGTGTTTACAGATTCCCATGTAGGTGTATACTTCTGTGCATTGACTTCAAAAGATGCTGCCACCTTAAGTATTATTGCAGATATAAGCAGCATTTTTTCTAGCAATTTAAAATACCTTTTCATAATCGGAACATTTAATATAGGCTATATTGTAAAAGTTCAAACAGGATATTCAGGTTTTAAAAGTCAATTTTAGGTACTATTTTCAAACATACCGCATTCTTCGAGGGCAATGATTCAGGCATCTGAACAACGGTTCCATCTTTTTCCTGTGAGAATTTTAAGGCATCTTTTACACCAAGCATGTTTATTGATTGAATAGTATGATAATTCAATAGGTTAAACTGCCTGATCTTAACTTCGCCCTTTGGCTCGCCGCATATGAAAGCAAATACAGTATCCCCTTTTGTAGTAAAGCGAAAATCGTTGGCTGTTAATTCTGTCATTGCAGCATATTGACCGCCTTTAACCATGGTTGGTCCTTCGCCGAAAATAGTATAAGGTCTGGTTCCGTAAATACCCTCGCCATTTACTTTAAGCCATTGCCCCATCCCTTTAAGCAATTCGACAGACTCCTGGTCAAGGGAACCATCAGCACGCAATGGGATATTCATAAGAAGGTTGCCGTTCTTGCTTACGATGTCGATCAACTGGTCAACAAAAATTTTCAGGCTGATGTATTTCTGTCCTTTCTTCCATGACCAATCTCCAATGGAGTTGTCGGTTTGCCATGGTTCCCGGTTAATGCCTTCCATTCTGCCCCTTTCAACATCTTCCACGCAGGTGCCGAAGCGAAAATCGCCATGATATACATCCAAAAAAGGAAAATTTTTAATGGCCAATACGGCCTCCATGCTCCCCTTGTGCCATTGGGTGTTCTGGTTATAATACCAGGCAACCAGGTTTCTTCCCTCTTCGCCAAATGGGATACCACCGTCCATGTAAAACAGGTCGGGCTTATGCTGCAGCATAAGGTCCTTAATGCGATTGCAATATTCATCGGCCCATTGTTTGGGAGGGTGGATGGCATATGCGAGGTTATCATCCTTAATGCCATAAGTATCGTGGTATATTTGCTTGTATGCAAGATTGGCGCCATCATAAGGTACTCCTTTGTAAGGACCTGATGTATCAGCTCCGTGCGAGACCTGGAGCCAGTTCCAACTTCGTTCTAAATGGCTGGTTACGCCCCAACGCAAACCGGCTTTGCGCACTGCTTTTTCCCACAAGCCTACGATGTTCTTATGTGGACCATAGCTCACACTGTTCCATTTATGGTATTTTGAGTCCCATAAATCGAAATTATCGTGGTGTACCGCCAATGATACAATGTATTTAGCACCTGCTTCTTTATAAAGGGCCACTAAACTGTCGGGATTGAACTTATCGGCTTTCCAAAGTTCAATAATATCCTTGTATCCAAATTTTGATGGGTGGCCGTAATGTTTCAAGTGGTAATTGTATTGAGCGCTTCCCTGAATATACATATCACGGGCATACCAATCGCCTTGTTCAGGCACTACATAGCCATTCCAGTGCGACCATATCCCAAACTTGGCATCGCGGAACCATTCTGGGCATTGGTATCGTTCCAAGGATTGCCAGGATGAATTGAAAACTTCTGGTTCTTTTGCAATGTTAGTTTTACAACCATATGTCAATAGTATTGATGCGATGGATGTGCAAAAAAATAACTTTTTAAATGGTCTCATAATTATTATTTATCTGTTCCTCAGTAGTTTCTTTGATAGTTGTTTTAGTTTTCGAAAAGTCCTTTGCGTAATTCACATACCCGGATTTACATTCGAAATTTAGGAGCAATTTGCTTTCATAAACTGCGATTTATTTTGCTACAAAAACCAATGTAGGATCCAACGGATAGCGTCCGAAATGTTCACCATAAATGGCTAATCCCCCCGGTAACGAATCATCAACTTCAAACCTGATAGTAAGCGTTTTATCAGCATTTCTGGTGAGTAGTTTTAAAGGGATGCTGGCATTTATTAAATAACCATATGAACCCGCTTCGTCCAGTTTGTTGTTTCTAGGTTGTGAATACCATGAGAGGATACCTCTGTGATCAGCAGGGTCGTCTTCTAAAATGAAGTTTCCGACCACTTCTCCGTTAACCCGGATTTTGACATTACTCGGGAATTTTTTATCATCGGTCATCGGATAAGAATTGGGATTACGGCTATTATCAAAAGTTCCTTTACCAAGCATATAATTGTCATCCATTTTCGCTTTTTCGGTTTTATCTTTCCCAAACAATTGCTTGGCAGAAGCTTCCAGAACTAAAGAAACATATTCAACTTCACCGAGGTTAATGTTTTCAGGAATAGGAACATTGTACTCGAAATAACCATAACCGGCACCATTCACTTTTAAATCTCCCAGTACGTTCCATTGTTTAAGGCTCCATTTTTCTTTTGTGAAACCGGCCGGATCAAAGGTTACAAGTTGCGCTTTCTTTTCATTTAATATAATGGTTTCAGGAGCTGATTTTTTCTCATTTTCCACCACAAAACAAACAAAGTTATGATGCAAGGCTTTACCTCCGGCATCTTCAAGGGTAAGCCGTAAAATTGACAGACCGGGAGTCGGGGGCATAATTACGGGCAGTTGGGTTATTTCTTCAAAAGACCAGGGTTTATACGGGACTTCAATATTTTGCACTGAATACTGCCTGAACTGTCCCAGTTGATCCCATCCCACCAGTTCTGCCTTCAGGTAAAGTTTTTTACCATAGTCGCGATCAGTCATGAAGGACGTAACAAGGGGAACATTTACCGTTTCGCCGGATTTTGCTTTACGGCACATTTCTCCTTTTGTGGAAATGTAAATATCGCTGTGAAAATCTTTTATTGTCATTCCCGGCACCAATTCCTCCAATCCGGTATATTTATTGGAGCGGTCATATTTATAGTACCCATTCCACTCGTTAATAACATCGTGATGTTCGGTATACAGCCAGCCACTAACCTTTGGATGTAAGCGAAACTCATTCATCATAATGTGATAATCCCAGCTCCAGTCAATATCACCGGTACTGCCATCGTAACCCCATACATTACCACATTCGCTGTTCATCATAGGCGCATTACCCTGTTTGTTCCCTCCTATATAGTTCCAGGTTGAGCCTTCAAAGGTTTTTTCGGTGGCATTATCCAGAAATCCTTTCCATTTGTAACCCGGCAAGTAAGCATGCCAACTATTAATGTCAGTTACAACGTGGTCATAATTACAGGCGGAATTATCTTCTACTAAACGCGAAGGGTCCAGTTGTTTGGCCAGGTGATACATTTTCGCCACCATGGCCTGTGTAGAAGGAAGGTATTCCTTTTTATTCACCTGTTTATTTTGTGTAAATAATCCCCATGTTTCGTTAAACAATACCCATGAAAAGATTGCCGGATGATTGTAGTCGCGGTTTAACATTCCCCGCATGGCCATTTCCCATTCTTTATGCTGAAGACTGTCTGGTTCACCCCATGAATTGGGAACATCAGCCATAATAAGAAGTCCCAGTTTATCAGCCCAATAAAGTTTACGGGGCACCTCGACCTTGATGTGAATACGATTACCGTTCAACCCAATTTGTTTTGACCGGATTATCTCATCGCGCATAAATTTATCGCTGGGAAAAGTATAAAACCCATCTGGATTGTAACTTTGATCCAGAGTCAATTGTAAATATATAGGTTTGTTGTTAAGAGCTATGTAAGGAAAATTCAAACCCGGGATATTCGTGACACTTATTTTTCGCATACCGAAATAAGTTGTAACCTCATCAAGCTTTTTGCTTTTATCCAGAAGATCAAGCTGTATGTCATATAAAAAGGGGTCATCGAGGTCCCATAAATGCATATTTTTAATTGGAACCTTAAAGTTGCTTTCAGATGAGCCTTTTTTGAATACTTTAGGAAAATCCGGATTGTATTCATTTTCATTTAAAAACTTAATATTAAGAGTTATATCCGAGGCAGCTGCTTCATTTAAAACTACACTGACATTCAATACCGAATTATCGATATCAGGTGTAAAATGAGCAGTTTTTATAAATGTTTTTCCTCTGGCTTCCAGGTAAACGGTTTGCCATAGTCCTTTGGCATCGCCGTAGCCTTGTTTTCCAAAGAGCTTGAAATCATGGGGCGTATCGTCAACTTTGAGGACCAACGATTGAGCCTGCCCGTACTTAACATAAGGCGTCAGGTCAAACTCAAAAGGAGTGTAACCACCCTGGTAGGTTCCAAGCATCTTCCCGTCAAACCATACGGTTGTTTTCCAGTCGCTGGCGCCAAAAACGACAAACACTTTTTCGCCTTCCCAGCCACCCGGGATCTGAATCTTCCTGGAGTACCAGGCGATATCGGCTTCATTATTAACTTCCGAAAGTTTGCAACCCCATGGGAATGGGACCAGAATTTTTTTATCGAATGACTCAGGACCGTTAAACCATTTTTCAGTTTCGCCAATATCCTTTTTATCGAATTTAAAGTTCCAATACCCATTAAGGTTCAGCCAGTTCCCGCGCATAAAATCGGGACGGGGATGTTCAGGAAGGGGGATAGTATCTCTTACCTGGGAAAAGCCTGTTCGAAATATAAACAATAAAAATACCAAGGTGTAAAATTTAATAGAAGATTTCATAATTGTTCAATATTTTAATTCATAAATAAAATACTTTGTAATATAATGTAAGATATCCAATTTTAAACTATTCGACAAACGATTTCATATTTTTTTCGTTCTTTATTTAATAAATAATAATACTCTATAATATAATGTAAAAATTATATATATATTGACTCCTTTAAAAAAGAAAACGAAAAGTAAGAATGCACTTAAGATCTAGCTTTTTATGATCGTTGATTATATTTAAGTAATAATTTTATTAAAAACCCAGAATTGCCATATCTAACAATTTGAAATATCTTTACAATAATACTTTAGTTACTGATCTATAATAATGCGCTTTGGTTTGAAGCGCTATATATCAATTCATGAATATTCTCGGCATTTCTGCATTTTATCATGATTCCGCAGCCACACTGGTAACTGATGGTAGAATATTGTGCGCAGCCCAGGAGGAGCGGTTTACCCGCATCAAATTTGATGCTTCTTTTCCAATGTATTCCATTAAGTTTTGCCTGGGATATGCAGGTCTTAAGGTCAGCGATCTTGATTTCGTGGTTTTTTACGATAAGCCCTGGCTTAAGTTTGAACGTTTGCTCGAGACATATCTCCATTATGCGCCAAAAGGACTGTCTTCGTTTCTTGCTGCAATGCCAGTATGGCTTAAAGACAAAATATTCCTGAAAAATATTATTGTAAAAGAATTAAAAAAGGCAGGTGAATACGATTCACATAAAACGAAGCTATTATTTTCCGAACATCATCTTTCCCATGCTGCCAGTGCATTTTATCCTTCTCCTTTTAAAGAAGCAGTAATAGTAACTCTCGATGGGGTAGGTGAATGGGCTACTGCCTCTATTAATATTGGCCGGGGCAGCAAGATCACGGTACTTAAAGAATTGTATTTTCCCAATTCCCTGGGATTACTTTATTCATCCTTCACCTATTACCTTGGTTTCACTGTAAATTCCGGGGAGTACAAGATGATGGGTCTTGCACCGTATGGAATCAAGGGTTCAGCGGAGGTTGAAAAGATGAAAGAAATAATACGTACCCGCTTAATAGATATTAAGGAGGATGGTTCATTATTATTGCATCAGAAGATGTTTCGATATTCAACAGGTCTTAGAATGGTAAATGATAAACAATGGAGGACTCTTTTTGGTTTTCCGAAGCGAGAGCCAGAATCGGCTATTGACCAGCATCATGCAAATCTTGCTTTGGCCATCCAGGAGGTAACTGAAGAAATTGTCACCAGAATTGTTAAGCATGCGAAATCGTTGGTTCCTAATGGTATGAGTCCGGATAATCTCTGTCTGGCAGGCGGAGTTGCTTTGAATTGTGTCGCAAATGGGAAAATAATAAGAGAAAATATATTTAAGAACATATATATACAGCCTGCTGCAGGAGATGCGGGAGGCTCAATAGGAGCAGCTTTGGCTGCCTGGTATTTGTACGCAAATAATGAACGAAATTCGGAAAACAACCAGGAAGGTATGGCAGGATCTTTACTGGGACCTGAATACCAGGCCGCTGAAATAGTTGGCATGGCTCGCAGGTTTAAAGCTCCTTTCAGGCTATTTGACTTTTTCAAT